>Ga0181590_10001093_pt1 | contig 22923 bp, 1 predicted proteins | sample 071ome_34_FD_132446 | JGI IMG/M metagenome (GOLD analysis project Ga0181590, IMG submission 132446) | Coastal salt marsh microbial communities from the Groves Creek Marsh, Skidaway Island, Georgia - 071411BT metaG (megahit assembly) | ecosystem: Environmental > Aquatic > Marine > Intertidal zone...
TCAATTAGATATATCCTACCAGACTGGTGGCACAGCCGGAGAGTCGGGCTTGTACCCTTACGGCTCAAAAGTGGCAATTTTTGCTGAAGCCCAAACAGGATATTTCTTTGAGGGTTGGGCGGGAGATGGGATCTTGGATCGCAATGCAGCCACCACATTTGTCACAATGGTTAAGGACCGCAACCTAACCGCTCAATTTTTACCGAAAACTTACGAGGTTTCTCTTCTTTCGGATTCGGGTGGCCAAGTATCCGGAGGTGGGGCTTTTCAGTATGGCGAAGAAGCTGATTTAAATGCTGTGGCAGATGAAGGAGGGGAATTTTTGGGTTGGTTTAAAGATGGCCAGGTATTGTCCAGTGAAACAAGCCTTCAAATAACGGTGGATCAAGACATCTTGTTAACTGCTAAGTTTACCCAACCACTGGAAACCAGGACATTAGTGCTATCATCGGATTTAGGTGGAAGTGTGATGGGTGCGGGGACTTATAATTTGGGAGAAACCGCCCACATCCAGGCATTGGCAGAACCGAATTTTGTCTTTAACGGATGGTTAATTGGAGGAGTAAACTATGCCAATTCATCCTCATCTTTGGTAGTGATGGATGAAAGCTATTCTTTGCATGCCAGTTTTGTACACCGACCGGCTAATAAACAAACTTTAGTTATTAAATCCAATCCAGTTTTTGGTGGGTCTACTTCGGGAGCAGGTGCTTATAATGAGGGTGACTTAGTCAAAATAATGGCCGAAGCCCAACCGGGTTATGTCTTTGCCGGGTGGACGGGTTCAATTGTATCAAACCCGAGTAATCAAAGTGCTACGATTTTAATGGATCAGTACCATGTGGTTGAGGCAAACTTCCTGCCAATTGATTATCAATTAACCACAAAGGTGGTGGGGCAAGGCCAAGTACTTGGTGGAGGTGAATACCCCTTTGGAACATTGGTCAATCTTACAGCACTTCCAGAGACTGGGTATCGTTTTGTGGGTTGGTCAGATTTAGGAAACGGCTTTCTTGTTGATCAAAATATCACTTACAAAATTACAGAGAATACTGTTTTTGAAGCCCAATTTGAGCCGGAATCGTATACCCTAGCCATTCATTCATCTTCCGGAGGGTTGGTTTATGGTGCCGGAGAATATGTATATGGTTCTATTGTGGGAATTGAAGCCCACCCGGCAACTGGTTTCAGCTTTAGTGGGTGGAGCGGGAATGCAATGACTAGTGTGGACACTCCTTTCCACACGCTGACAATTGTCGAGGATACGCTAATTGAGGCAACATTTTCCCCAATCGATAATTATTTCACCCCACGGGCCGAAAATTTCGAGTTTTGGATAGACCGGACAGATTACGATGTCGGCGAATTTATTCATGTTATTCAAGGAATAGATGGAGATCAGGATGAAATTTCTTATTCTTTAGTTTCTGGCAAAATGGACCGCGATGGCGATGGGAAGCTACTGCTAGGAATATCTCATGAGGGATTAGTCTCCGTAGAGGACCCAGATGAAATTTTTCTGTCTTCCGGAAATACATTCAAGATAGTAATTTCATTGAGCGATCAAGGGGGAAAAAGTTCGCTTACTGAGGGAACTATCAAGATTCGACCTAGGTTTATCTTAGAGAGTAATTATCTTGGGAACGACTGGTATGAATCCAATTGGATGGGTTATTTCCTTTCCACACAAAATTCTTGGATTTATCACCAAAAACTAGGTTGGTTGTTTCTTTCTCCCATGGAACACCAAGGATATTGGTTTTGGGACTCGACCATGGAGGATTGGTTATGGACGGACTCAGCCTTTTACCCCTGGCTGTTTTTAAGTAGTCGTTCCGGTTGGTATTATTTTAATATCGATGAAGAAAAGGTTAGATTTTTTAACCATAATGAACAAAAATGGAGTACTAGGTGATAAAAAAATATATAGAAGATTTTTTTTCGGAATGTAGATTGGAGATTAATTTGCTAATCAACTTTCAAATAATGAAGAAATCATGCCATCACTTTACAAATAGAATTTGGCAAATTGTTTAATCAGATGATTTTTTCTAAAAATATTATGCCGCACCTATTAGCATTTACTTGTTTTGCATGGGGTATTGCATCTGTGTTTGGTCAAAATAATTCTAATATCGATTTAGCTGTTAAATTTGATTCTCCTCCCGATGAAGCAAAAATTAATTCAATTTTTGGGGTCAGAGCAGAAGTTTATCTGGATGGGAATTCAAGTGAAGTCCCGGAGGGAGAATATGTATCGGGTGCCATTTCCTTGATCGATCCTAATGGAATATTTGTCGATACTGTTCCATTTAGTTTTAACGGTTTTAACCGAGAAACTTTTGGTAAACTCTCTCGTGGTTATGGAGGTTGGTATTACCCTGAAATAACGCTCTTTCAAATCCCCTGGTCGCAAAGTTCGAATTGGGAAAGTAACGAAACCAAATGGAAAATTGTTTTGGATGTGAGCGTGGCAGCAGGTGAGACAAATGTAATTAATAATACCATTGAGCATAACATTAGTTTAAGGCTTCCCAATGTAGCCGTTAACCCGCTCTCACTCAGTATGGTTGACCCAACCAATGGAGAATTAAATTATAATCCGCAAGAGTTTGTGCCCGGAACAAATTATTCAGTTAGTGGAACGATACAAAATGTTGGAGTTGTGATGACACAAGCCAATGTTTTAATGGAACTTAGAGCAGAACTGATCTCAGTTACCACCAACGCAGAAGGGCAAGTTGTTGATGGAGAAATTATAGATTCCGAGTCTATTCTTTTTCCACCAAATTATAAGGAACTTGCATACTTACTTCCTAATGAACAGTGGAATTTTGATATATCCGGTCTCTATCTCCCCAGTGCCGCCGAAGGAAATTACTCAGTTAAAGTTACCGTCAATCCTCAAGATATCGAAGGTGGGCCTATTCTTCACGAAGAAGGGAATTACACAAATAACTCCGCTAGATCTGAAGTTTTTGAAATTAGTAACACTATAAACAATAATTCCATTATTTCTGCGAAACTGTCTTATCTCGATGACAGTTACCGAGGGGAACAGGGAGATTTTCGTGGCTTAGATCCAATCTTTATTTCTTTCGCGATGCGCAATATAGGAAAAAGTCCAGTTGGAGAGAGTGATGAAATTTCAGCCCGCGTGGTTTTATCTAAAGACCAAATATTGGATGATAACGACTTTATTTTGAGAGACTTTAACTTAGGAGGAGGCGGAATCGGAGAAGGACTTTTAGCAAGCGAAACGGTAAACCTAACTTGGTATCAACAACTTCCTGATAATTTTGAGGGAGATTATTATCTGCTCATCGAAGTTTCCAATGCAGGAGAAAAGGAGATCTTCTCTATGGATTCCTCACCTATTATTTCTTTAAATTCTAGTAACTCTGGCACCACAGAACTTTTACAAACGGAGGTATCAGGTGGTACATTTGCTGAAAGACCAAGCGTGAGTAAGGACGGGAGGTACATCGTTTTTGAAAAAAGCATTCAGATGAGCGGACAGTTGATGCAACAAATTTACCTTAAGGATATGCTAACTCCCAATGCAGAAGCCCGATTAATCAGTAAGGCATTTGACCACTCTGGAGGGGCAAATGCAAATAGCTTTAGACCTCGAATTAGTTTAGACGGAAGTACAATAGTATTTTATTCATCAGCAACAGATTTAGTTCCTGGGGATACTAACAATAAAGAAGATATTTTTCTCTATCGAGTATCCACTGGTACAATAATTCGTGCAGTCAATCGATTTTATGAACAATTGAATGGCCGCAGTTTGTACCCAGATGTTAACGGCGATGGTAGTATTGTCGTTTTTGAGTCTGATGCAACAAACGCAGATGTGTCTGGAGCTGTGGCAGGAAGACAAATTTATTTATGGACGATAAATCAAAGTGCAGGTAGCAGCACAATCACTGCTCTCACCACCGGAAATAAAGCGTCGTTAAGCCCATCGATTGACGAAACTGGAAACCGCATCGTGTTTGATTCTTATGCCACTGATTTAAACCCTTATAATAATTTTGGTAGCGATAATAACGATCTAAGAGATGTATATTTAATCGAGCGTAATACGAGTCGTACATACTTAGTTTCAATCAATGACGCATTGGAGCAATCAGTGGGAGGGCCGTCTTACAACGGGAGGATATCAGGAAATGGTAAAAGAGCGGTTTTCGTTTCGGAGGCACAAAATTTAATTTCGGGTACTGGAATTGCCAAGGTTGAGGTAATCGATGGTGGTGCTGGGTATCAAGGAAATCCAACCATTCAAATTTCAGATACAGATTACAACGCCTCAGGTGCTCCCGGAAGGGGTGCCATATTATCTCTCAAAGAAAACGGGATTAATGCCCTTCAAGAAATAAATACTGACGGACTCCGTATAATAGATGCTGGTTACGGTTATGTAAACCCGCGGGTTACCATTATACCCGACCCGGCATACCCTCCACCAAGCAGAACTGCAACTGCTGTTGCATATTTATCGAATCCTGATGGAGATATTTACCATGTCGATGTAGACTCATTAATCCTAGGGTCTAATGCGGGCTATGCAGAACGTGCTAGCCAAGCAAGTGGGGGCACTGGCGGTGACTCCCCTAGCCGAGATCCTAGCATTAGTTGGGATGGCAATTCTATCGTATATTCCACAAAATCATCGAATCTTTTGCCTTCGAGCGTTACTCGGCAAGACGGTAAAACCTTTCTAAATACTGCCTATGAGCTACCTTCGGCTAAGACTATTCTAGTCGGGGGGATTGGGGAAATTGAAATCGCTTCTCCTGGTATTGGTTACGAACCTGGTTATCTATCAATTACAGATTTATCTGGTATTGGTTCTGGGGCATCTGCTTCATACCAAGTTGATAATCGGGGCCGGATTGTTACTATTGATATCATAAACCAAGGAGTTGATTATCGCTTAGATACCACCATAATTAGCGTATCAGATCCTCGTGGAGGTTCTGGTTTTTCTGCCGGAAAAATTAAATTTCCGCAAGTTATAGGTTCAGGGATAAATCGAACCGGCGGCGGTCGAATATACAAGGTTGAAATGAATGAATTTGGCTATGGGTATAGGATAGGAGAAGATGCAGATTTATCCTTTGCCGATATTATCCAATTTGAAGGTGATGGCGCAGACTTAAACGCTGATGGTTTTCCAGATGGAAAAATTAATCCAGACCGAGTAAAAAACTATAATGGCAGCCTTTTCATCGAACAAAAAGCAACGATTGAAATTCTTTCATCCGGGCTAGACCTCCTTGACACAAAATTAAGCATTTATGATAAAAACAACTCACAAGAACCCATAATTTTCGAATTTACTGAAGGAACCGGTTCGTCTCAAACAAGCGTTAATATACAAAATAAAACCTTGGTTCAAATCAGGGATTCCCTGATCGATAAAATCAAACTTCACTTCAAAATCATAAGTGGAAATACGGATTCTACAATTGCTCCATACATCGATCAAAATCTTACCAATTCCACATCCTTTGATTTTTCAGCCCTTTCGGGACGAGTTATTTCCAGTAACTCAGCGTCTATCGAGGTCATTGAACAATCCAACATGGTTATTCGAGGAAGCGGTTATACAAAAGCGATCCCTATAGTTAATCAGGTACCTTCCATTTACGGATACTCTGAGATAAGGAATAGCCCCTCTTTTGAGCGTGATGAAGAACTCGGACGTATGGCGTTACTTTCCCAACCCGATTATGAATCGGATGACATTTACTTATTCAATGTTCAAACCAAAGAAAACATTCGTGTCAGCAAAAGTAGCTTTGGCACCCCAGCGGGTTATCTAGAAAATCCTGAGGCGACCAATTCACAGTTAAGTAATGGATTTCCCGCAATAAGCGGGAATGGTCGCTATGTAATTTTCAGTTCAGATGCATTTGGACTGGAGGGACTCTCCTTCCTTGGAAGTAATCAAAAGCCTTCCGATTTAAGTCCTACTCGCGATATTTTTGTTCGAGACCTTAAGACTTTTGCCGTAATCGACCCTACGGCCAGCCTCAATCTACTTTATCCATCTGCTGAATTGAATCAGGTCTTTGCTCCCCAAACGAAGATTCCAGTTATTGCAAGGTATGAAGGCACTGATCGGGTTGATTATGTTACCGTAATCTTAAATCAGCAGGTAATTGACAGAATGGAAGAGTTTTCAGCGGGTTCTGATCTTGGTGGTACTCGATATGACTCCGGGAATTTTTCCTACCAACTGCCTCCACTTTCTTCTGGTGAATATGTACTTCAAATCGTGGCACATGGGGCTAATGGGCAAGTTCTCTCAACCAGTCCATTAACGCTTATTAATGTTAAGCCATTCGAAGGCTCGATTCCACCAGCAGTCGTGCTACAAAAGCCTTCTAGTTATGATAAAATAACCTCAACTTCGACAATTCCATTCTCGGTTACTGCTCGTGATCCAGATGGAAGCATTGAAGAAGTCCAATTTTACATTAATGGAGAGGCGTACAAAGACCCTATCTCTTTACCGCAGGGACTGGTCGACGATAATTATATTTTTTCTATCCTCTGGAGCCCTCCTTCTGCTGGTGTCTATGGTATTCACGCCACTGGGTTGGACGGGAGTGGTAATCTTGTTGCCTCAGAAGTGTATTATGTGACAGCAACCACAGGTAACAACGGGCCATTGGTTAGTTTTGTTTCTCCTTTTAATACTTTAGATTTGAACGCGTCTGATTTGCTAACAATCGACAATGACAATGGGTCAATCACTGCTTTGGGGTTACCTGATGCAAGTACCCATATTGGCACTAGTTTTTTCTCAAAACCAAAAATTTTAGTTTCTGGTGATGGTGAAGGTGCCCATATTACAGCTACAGTCGGCCAAAACCCAGACATTCCAGACTCCTACGGGAAAATTACCAATTTTGAGGTCCTTAATGGAGGGTCTGGCTATGATATAAACTCCACATCCGTTAGTGTCATTCCTACCATCAACACTGTTGTAACAGGTGAATATGCACAAGTTAGTTATGATGCAGAACGCAACAACTCCGATCCTTCACAAATAATTTCAGCTTCATTTTACATAGGAACAGATCTTAGCGGGCCCCAACAAGGAAATGGCTATGTGGTCTCTCCAAGATACATAGTAAATTATCCCCACGAAGGAAGGCTTCCACTTGACGACCCCCTGGCGGGGTCGACAACTTCTAAAGTGAAGGTCTTTAATTATACGACTACTGAAGTTGCGGAAGCTTCCTTTCCTCCAATTCTTTCAGGGGGCTTTGCTCATGCACCAATCATTTTTGAAGTAAATGCTACAAGTCCAATTGGAAATGAAATCATCGAAGTCGGTCTGATGCTAGATTCGCAAATACTGTATGCGGACTACAAACCTCCTTTTAATATGATGTTTATTCCAGATGACCCTGGATACTACAACTTATACGCTTATGCGAAGGATAGCTTTGGCAATTTTACCATAAGCGAAAAACTGACTATCCTGATTCAAGAAATGGAAGGATCTAACATAAATGCTTCCTTTCTTTCTCCTAAAACAAATGTTTTTAACTCTGATTCTAATGTTTTTCTTTCAGTTTTAGCAAATTCTGAGAATGGAATCAGTAATGTCGAATTTTTCTTCAACAACAAATCGATCGGCTTTGGTGAAAAATCAAGCTATTCAAATATCTATAGTTTATCTTACCCCCTCAACGGATTGCCAGAAGGTGAATATGAACTCTCTTACATAGCCAGAGATAAAAATGGCAACCAATCAGGCGTGTTTTCATCCGACTTTACCACAATAGAAGGAAGGCAAAGTAAAATCATAAGAGTGGTGCCCAAAGGGGATTTCTTGCCAACAGTCATTTCCCCAAAAATCAAAGATGCTATTATCGAAACAGACTGGAACGGTACCCATGTAAGTTTTTCTGTGAGCGATGGCGGGCAGGGTTACCGATATGCCCCAAATGTAATCATACAAGGCGGGGGTGGCGTTGATATGTTTGCACAAGCAATATTAAAAAATGGTGTAATCTCTGCCATTGATGTTCATTCGAGCGGAAGTGGGTACAGTGAAAATATCAGTTTGTATATTGAAGAATTGATAGACGGAAATTGGACAAGAAGAGATGGTGACAACAATGCCATTCTTGAACCTGTCTTTGATGAAATTGATGGGATTTCAGCTATTTTAATCGTTGATGGAGGAAAGAATTTTTATCCCGAAGCTGTACCAATACGAGTCTCTGTAGATTACAATGGCACAATTGGAGGGTCAGGTTTTTTCTCTGGGGCTATTTACACGATACAAGGTGTTGTTGAAAATGTTGTTATTGATAAAGATAACCAAGGTACTGGTTACCTTGAAGCTCCAACCGCTTTTCTCGAAGGGGGGGGGCACGACTTTAGAGAAGGTGAGGCAGTACATATTCGCTTTGTGGCGGATGTTGGTAGTGGTGCAGCTGAGATTATCCTTCGGGCGAATGGCGAAAAAATTCCAGTAAGACCACAAGATGATCATGATAGTAGAGGTTACGCTGAGGTCGTGGCAAATGATCCATATTATGATATTTTCTGGGTTCCAGATCGTAATCCTGAGGTTGGGCTAGGAAAAGTGGACGGTTTAGGCACTTGGACTTTTGAAGTAGCTATTGTAGATACGACTGGAAATGAGCAGGTTTCTGAGCCTTTTGAGGTCCGGGTTATTAACTCCTTAGCACCCACAGTAAAAGTTTTAACTCCCGAAGATAATGCCACTTTTATTTTTGATCCCTTAGGGTCGGTTACTTTAGTAGCCGAAGCAGACGACGATGATGGAGTGGTGCAGTATGTTCAATTTTTAATAAATAATCAAACGACAGATGTTAACGGCACTGCTTCTTTTATAGTAAAAAATCCACCATATCTTCTTCAGTGGAATCCTGATACAATCGGAACCTATTCGATCCGAGCCATTGCTGTTGATAACGGTGGAGTAAGTCAAATTTCAAAACCCGTGCAAATAGTGGTTGAATCCGCAATAGGGTCAAAACCGGCAGCAGATTGGGTATTTCCTGATGAAATGATAAACAGGGATCCTTTCGCTAATTACTATTATTTTTGGGGATATAGTAATATGAACACTATCTTCATTGATAATGATGTTGAGGTTGGTGCCCAAGTACCTCTTTGCGTTCGGGCAAGTGATGATGATGGAAATATTATATCCGTGGAATATTTCGTTAACAACGAAAGCATTGGAAAGGTAAACCAGCGCTACAATGGTGTATATTCCTTGGTATGGGTACCGACATTAGAGCAAGCTGAGGATAAACAAGCAATTGTATACTCGGAAGTTACTGATAACGATGGGAATACAGTTCGTACATCCGTTCGAACATTTAATCTTGGCAGCAACTTGGGAAAAGAACCATTAGTAGAATTAGCCTATGTAAGAAAAGGTTCTGGGCTCAAGTTTGATGCGAGAGTGCATGTAACTGATATTTTAGATCCATATTCAAGGTATGGCTATGCTTTTCCAGACGATGCTGAAGTAGTTGGTAGCTTCTCTCTCGTTTTGTTGATTAATGGTGTCCCTGTGGACTCAATAGGGGTTGATGCGTTGCCATACCATAGCGACTATGATAAGATGCAACCTGTGGGGGATCCGCAGTTTTCAAATACACTCTCCTACGATTTCACCGATATTACCCCTTTGGAGTTTGGGAATCTTACCTTTTCTGCTCTTTTAATATCGAGACAAGGAGAGCCAAACTATAGGCAATCCAAAATATCCAACTCGATAGGGGTCGAACTTTCCGAGGATGAATTTTTCCAACCTGAGCTGCCGAATCTGTTTCCTCAGGGAGAGCTCCTTAGTCCTCAGTCTACGCAATCTGCACGTGCCAAAGCTGAATTATACAGTGGTGTCGGTCTCCTAGACCCAAACTTTGGTAAAATTAAATCCATTAACTTACTAGAAATTGGGGGTGGATATAACCCTGATGATTTACCTCAGGTCAAAATTCTTGGCGGAGGCGGAAAAGGGGCAGAAGCTGAAATATTGATGCGAGATGATGGTGCAGTTGCCGAAATTACCATTTTACAAGGCGGCAGTGGTTATATGGACGGAGACGAAATAACGATTCTTAATGGTTCAGGAAGTGAATTCCTTGCAACTGCATTAGTAAGAAATGGCGTCTTGGATTTAAATCAAAGCCATACGATTGCCAATGGAGGAAGTGGTTACAAGGTAAATGATGCCGTCATTGTATTTGATATCACTGATGGTTCAGGTGCCCGAGGTTATGTTTCTAAAGTGGACGATAATGGAGCAGTTCAACACATCCTCATTGATAAAGTGGGTCAAAACTACAACCCTGCTTACACAACTTTTTCTATTGTTAGCGAACAAGGGCAGGGCTTCTCAATGGGTGATAGGACTGCGACTGTTCGTGATGGCAACATCTATAATTATCAAATAATCAACCATGGAAAAGGTTATCAATTTGGTGATAATATGACCTTCTGGGTAATTACTTCAAGCGGATCTGGTTTTAAGGCTGAAATTGATGAAAGTGGCATTCGTAACGGTGCTCTGGACATTGAGCTTACAAATGAGGGAGAAGGCTATTTACAGGAACCAGTTGTGATTTTATCAGGTGGTTCATTTACGCCCGGAGCCGATGGCAGGAAAAAGCCAATGCAAATTACAGTGGGTACAGAGATGACTCTTCTTGCCAATGCCTTTGATTTTGATGGCAATATTAAATCCGTCAGATTTTTCGGGGAAGGAAATGACCTAGGGATACAAACTAAAAAAGAGCTTATCTCCATATTGGTCGAGTCGCCTGGATCTGGTTACACCGCACCCCCTAATGTTATTGTAGAAGGTGGCGGGATTGATTCTAGTGCAATTGCAGTCCTGGAACCACCACCGAAAGATGCTGATGGCAAACCAATCAAAGATGCACCAAGAGGAATTGCTCAAATTATTGTGACTCAAAGAGGAAATGGGTACTCGAGTGCTCCTTCTGTAATTATAGAGGGTGGCGGCGGCTATGGTGCTAAAGGCCAAGCGATTATCCAAGATCGTGCATTTATTACTGAAGCGAGAGAATTAGTCGGTGGTTCTGGGAGGTGGGCTATGAATTGGACCCCGGTCAATCCGGGGAGCTACACTATAGACCTAGAAATTATTGATGATGATGGAGCAGTTACTGTTATGCCATCAGAAGCACAAATCATAGTTTTACCTGGTTCGACATCTAAAGTTCCTGAAATCTCTATAAATACAGAGTACAATGGAAAATCATTTACCAGTCAGTCCGTCCTTCGTTTCATTGCAAATGCCCGTGATCCAGATGGCAGGATGGAGGGAGTTCAATTCTATGCAAATGGAAAGCCTATTGGCGAAGAGATCGCCTCATCGTATAAAGAAGATCAATTTCAGCAGCCTTATTCAGTGGAGTTCTCACCTTTAGAAGCTGGGGTATTTACGATTTATGCGATCGCAAGAGACAATAGTGCAAACTATATAATGAGTGATACTGTAACTTTTACAACAACCACTGGTCCTGGAGAGCCCCCGGAAGTAAGAATTGATCAACCTACGCAAGCTGGTGAGGCTAAGGTAAATGTTGATAATAATGGGGCAATTGCATCTCTAGACATACTGGAGGTTGGTTCTGGTTATGTAGAACCCCCAGAACTATCTATTTTTGGTATCGGAAAGGATGCCGAGTTAGAAGCCAACATTGATACTAATATAAATTCCCCCAATTTTGGTCAGATTATCCCTCCTATAACCGTTCGATCTGGAGGAAGTGGTTATTTGCCTAATCAAACAAGAATTGAATTTGTTGGAGGCTTTTCCACTCTCACCGCTTCAGGTGAAGTTGCAAAAGCAGAGGTCAAAAGATTACGGAACATCGATGGCACATTTATTTACACAATTAGTTTGATTGATGGTGGGCTCGGTTACACATCGGATCCTCGAGTTGCTTTTAGTGGAGCTCCTCCAGGAATGAAAGCTACTGCTAAAATCGATTCGGCAACAGGGCGTGTCGTTTCTGTTGAAATGACCGAGCAAGGTCAAGATAACCAAACGCCTTATGATCCGGTTGCCTTTTTTACCGGTGGTTTACCTTATTCTGAAGTTATGCTTAATGCATATGCTGAAGACCCCGATGGCTTCATTAAAGAAGTTTCATTTTATGTAAATGGAGTGCTCATGCCCGCCGGAGAGGGAATCTACAAAAACCCCGATTCCTTCAGCCCATACCAAATGCTATGGTCCCCGGAAGGACCTGGCATTTATGAATTATATGCTACTGTGGAAGATAGTGATGGAAATGTTATTACATCGCCGGTTATAAGGCGTGAAGCTACACTTTCACAACCTCCGACCGTTGAGTTTAACCCTAGGGATAGAGCTTTTGGATTTCTCAGGCCAGAATCTCTTAATGATGATGGATCTATTCGACTGGATGATATTGATAGTGCCCTACTACCCGAAAACACATTGGTGTATCGTGGGCATGGATATCACTCTTTTCCCGAAATCGAATTTCAGGGGATGGACGGCCTAGGGTCAGGTGCGGTAGGCGAGGTTATTTTAGAAGATGGGCAAATATCTGGTATTAAAATTAAGCGGGACAGCAAAGAGCAACTGCAAATTGGTTTGGGTTATCCTAAGTTCAAGCAGTTAACAGGCTATGTCAGCGTTGAAGCAGGTAGTGATTTATTGGTTGGGGAGGGGACTGACTTTATAAATGAAATTCTAGTCGGTCAGCCAATTTTGCTAGGATATCAGAATGAAAATGAACCCGACTTGGATTTAGGCGAGTACACCGTGGAAGGTTTCCAGTCAATCAACTCACTTTTATTAACGAATTCTTTGGGTGAAAGTGTACAAACAGATACCTATAAAATATACACATTTGGTACGAGGGTAATAGTAACGGGCGGAATGAATACCGCGGCTAAGCCAATTTTACTTCAACAAGGCCAAGAACTTTCATTGGGTATGAGAGCTGTTGACCCTGAAGGTACTTCCATTCGACCTGAGGAGGGTTTTACCGTGTTTATCAACGGTGTTGTTGATGATACGAAAAGCGTCCAAGTTAGTGGCTCAGGGCCCTTCTACAGAGTCTTATGGCGGCCGCCTGACATAGGCTTTTACAGCCTCAGAATCCAAGCTGCGGATGTTGATGGTGCACGTGGCTTTAGTCAAACCTTACGAGTGGAGGTTAAGGCTGGAATGGAACCTAGTATAAAAATGGTCTCTCCAATTAACGAGAATTTAGCCCAAGCTGGAGATGATTTTGATATAAAGTTTGCCTATCCATCCACGGCGGTCTTCACCTTTGAAGCTAAAGATTTAGATGGAATTATTGATAATGTCTACCTCTACGCAAATTCTTTACAAATAGGTAGGTGGCCAGTGATGGATGAGGATATTGATGCCAATCTGACCGCATCTTCTTGGCGAGAAGGTGACAGTAACCGCTTCTCTTTTTCCTTTTCGCCGAGGTATGCTGGGTTTTACAATATTAGTGCTTCTGCGGTGGATAGTTCAGGCCAAGCTAATTTTTCCCAAATAGCTACCGTTGAGTTTGCTGCTCCCTATCGACAGGGCTCTTTACCACCCATAGCTGAAGTCAAATATCCTAGAAATCCTTATGAATTAGAGGGTGAAAATATTGCAAGACCGGCAACAAAGGAAATTCCCGCATTCACAAGTGCGTCGAAAATTCCTCTGGTTACCAAAGCATTTGATCAAGATGGTGGTTTAGAGACTCTTAACTATTATGTAGATGGGCAGTGGCTTAACTCCTACACGGGATATATTCAGCTTTTAGATAAACCATCTAATTATGATATTTTTAGTATAAGCGATGGTATAAATTCAGTTAATTTTAGGCTCATCGATGATGTGGATGATGCATCCTTGGATCCCTTTGATATTCAGATTATACCAGATTTTGATTATGTAAGCGTTCTAAGAGACACATTGGATTACTTAAATTCGGAATCGTTTTTAAACAATCCCTCTGATCCATTGGATGTACTCAATGATCTTGGTCTCGACCCTTTGGGAGCCCTTTCTTTTCTTGGTCTAAACCGGACGGAGCTGCCTGCACCTAGCTTGCTTGAGGAAATTATTATTAGTTTGGAAGCCGTAGTTCTAGATAAGCAAAGAAATGTCATACTTGAAAAAGTAAAGGAAGAGATATCCGGTTTAAAAATAAGTGCTGAAATTATTGGAATGAACGGAATTTATCTCAGGCATCTCGAGCCTGAGGAGGTAACCTTATCCGAATACCCTCAACTGACATCTCTTTCAGAACGGAATCTAAAGACCAAAGGTTTTCTCGAGGGACTTTGTAGGTTTCCCAGTAGAAATTCCGAGGAGTATCATTACACTCAACTCTGGACACCTCCAAGACCAGGTGTATTCACGGTATATTCCGTGGCCTTAGATAACAGCCAAAATTTGGTTATGTCTACGCCTGTGACCCTTCGTTCTACCCTTGGTTCCTCCCCGCCGACGATTACGATGACCAGTCCTGCTTCTGGATCACAAAGAAGTGTGACTCAGGTTGGTTATCATGGGGAGGCAGAAGTTAATTATGAAGTAAGATGGGGACTATGGGGTGGTTGGTGGCGTACCGGAAAAATTGCTGGAGTTAGTATTAGAGATCTCAAGTTTGGATCAGGGTATATCGCTCCACCAAAAGTTGAGTTTATTGGTTCGGGTTTTGGAGCAGAAGCTATTGCTTACATTCAAGAAGACGCAACTCACCCACGCTATGGTCAACTTATTGGTATAGAAATGGTAAATGGGGGTTCTGGTTATTATGGAAATACAATTGTTGAGTTTAGGGGTGGTCTAGGGCAGGAGTCCGTTTTTCTCAATGCTAGTGCATCAGACCCAGACGGCGAAATTAGCAATGTTGAATTTCTAGTTAATGGAAGCCAGGTCTTTAGCGACCTGACTGCACCTTACTCTGTTCAACAATCCTTTTCAGTTGGGTATTATGAATTTCTGGCTCTCGCTAAAGATGATGCCGGTAATATTGTTGCCTCCGAACCTGCTCGTTTAAATGTCTCCACCACCATAGGAGCTGCTCCCTCGGCACTTATGATTAATCCTTTACCACCACTGGCTGAAGAGTCCAAAGAACTTGGACAAGATTACTTTTGGAATTTTGTTAGAGAGTATGCAAATGAGGTGGAACAAGCCGAAAGTGAGCTTTTGGATTTAGAGGAAAATTTTGATGTCACCGCCAATTCATTAATTCACTTGGTTTCTAGAGCCACAGATAGTGATGGTAACATAACTGAGGTTTCATTCTACTTGAATAATAAATACTTAGGTCGGGCAGAGCAGCTTCATGATTCCTCTCACTATGTATTGCCTTTAGATCTTTCAGATTTTGGAGAGCAACCCAGTTATGTCATACAAACTGTTATTAAGGATAACGCCAATAATTATGTAATCCCCAATAATCCCCTTCGGCTCAATGTACTTCCTGCATCAGGTTCCCGCCCGACTATAAAAATTGTAGTTCCGGACCCATCTGTATCGGACCTAGCTCTTTCCTACCCCATTGGAAGTCCAATCAGGATAGCGGTTGAAGCGGTGCCGGATGAAGGTGCGATTGAATCCGTAGCCATCTATGCAAACGGCCGTTTTATCGCTGAAGCCATGGCTGATGAAGATGCCAACTTTGGCAAGGGTGCTTACACCTTAGAATGGATTCCGGAAAACCCTGGAGTTTATAGAATTACTGCATCGGTTAAAGATAACCTAGGCACCTTGGTTTACACAAGTTCAGGGAAACATGTTGATATAGAGGTCAAAGATCAAATTGGTACTTTACCAACTGTCGAATTGTTAACTCCTGAGCAGGACAAAATGATTACGCGTGGCTCTTCTGTTCGGATAACCTCATTTGCATCTGAAGCGGTTGGTACATTTGATGGCGTTCAATTCTTTATTGATGGAGATAAGCAGTATGCCTGGTCAGGTCGCCTTACATTTAGCCAGAATGAAGAAGTTGTCGATGGAACCACCATAGAAATCAATGATGGCACAGGAAATACTCCTTACATTTTTGAGTTCAATGATGATCAGCAAGTTGTAAGCGGAGACGAGCCACAAATCTTATCCGATATTCCGGGGTTTGAGGATAAGTTGCAATTATCAGGTTCTTATTCCGGTCACTTAGCTTTAACTTATTTAATAGAAGTCGATGGGGATTATACAATCCGCTGGTCTAAGGACGATGGCGTTACTTTCGGAGATGAAAAGGTCAGAATAGACCAAGGGCCTATTGCCTTAGGCAATGAAGGCCTACAGTTTGAGCTTACCCAACAAGACTATGATATTGGCAGAAGTTGGAAAATAGTAGTCTCTCCTAAAAATACAATCGTTCCTATTTACGACTTTGATCAAAGTGCTGGCTTACTAAGAACTCGTAATGCTCTTTGGCAGGCGATTGAAAAGGCAAACGCCAATGGAATTTTAGAAATCCATGCAGATGGGAAGGGCACCACGGATTCGCTTTATTTGTACAGCACCATGAGTTTACCTTATTCTGGTGAAGTTTCGCTAACCGGAACTGCGATTAAAACAGATCAAGCAACCAGCAATGAGGCTGTTATACAATACATCGATAATAATTTGAGCGGAGAGTATCCTGATAACATTGTTCGTAAGCAAAGCTCTTTTGGAGGAGGAGAGTACCCTTTTGGCATGACATGGATTGCGGATGAGGTTGGCTCTTACAGTATTTTCTCTGTGGCAAAGGATTCAGACGGTAATGGGAGTGTAACGGTAAGCAAATCCAGGCTTATCACTGTGGTGGATGCCGCTGGTATGCTACCCCAAGTCACCCTAAGTCCTATAGCTGATAGGCTAGAATATTCATCTTCAGGAACAAGTGTAAGTATGTCTGCCAATGCCTATGATCCTGATGGAAACATTATTGGTGTTCATTTTTATGCAAATGGTCGATTAGTCGATGAAGTTTACCAATCGCCTTACTCTTCCTCCCTAGATATTAATGCAAGTGGTCACTACGAGATTCATGCAGTTGCAGTGGATGATGATGGGAATGAAGTGGTATCAAATGTCGAACGGGTTGTAGTGAACGAAGTGATGGATTCTTTCGGAAATGCGCTGCAACTCAACTTTGCTGATCGTGTTTCTCACGGAGGGGTCTCTACATTATATGCCACCTTTAAATCGCCCAATGGTTTAGGTACATACGAGAGCGATCTCTCGGTGATGGTTTTTGTTAATGGAATCTTCGCCGATTACGCGATCCAGTATCCTTACGAACGCCCCATGTTTTGGGAAGAAGATCCTGGTTATAAATTTAGCTTCGACTTGGAGGCACGCTCTCGTGAGGACTATGAGATTGAGTTTTTAGTTATTAATGGAAACGAAACATTCTCTGAATCTAAAACTGTCTCTGTTTCAAGTAATCCGATCAAAGATGAATATGAGTTTCTAAAATCCCTATGGAATGGGTTGTTTGACCGCGATCCAGAGGGGCCAGAAATCAATGCTTATTTGGCGGGCTTACGCAACGGCTCGATGACCCGCCCGCAAGTGATCGAGCACATCCGTACCCGACAGGAATTTATCACTTCACGGGATGTTTTACTAACCCATAAAACCTTGCATGGCGTTTGGGAGAAGTTACCTATCGTTTTGGAAGCAACTGATCAGGCAGGATATGGTTCAATGAGTGGAGGCGGTGGCAATAGTGCGGCGGCTCAGGCTGCCATGGGTATGCCGTATTCACCAGAGGGAAACTCTACATATATTCGAGTTAGAATGGAAGATGTCGGCTTTTATGAGGGCACCGAAGACGATCATGGAAATTTTGATTCATCTGGGACCTGGATAGGTATGAATGAAAACGAGGTTTTAGCGATTTACTCATCATACGGAGATGCTGATTTCTTTAAAATAAAGAGTCAAAACTTACCAAACGAAGGGGTCTTACAGATCAGGCAAGTTAGGGCACCATTTAGTGTGCCAATTGGCAGTTCGATAGCCTACGACAATGATATTAGCATGAATCCACTCAATATTCATTTTCTAGATGGATCAGTATTAACCATTGATTCTTTGGAGTATTACCATCCTTTAGACCTAGAACCCACCCTTAGATTTGATCTGTCTAAGTACAAGAATGTTGACTATTACTCATTTAGATCAGCACCAATAGAAGGTTACCATTATTTACAAGATTCTTACGGAGCCACATTGATTTATACTTCGAATAAGGCGTATCAAGACCAAGCCAACTTCCTAACCGAAGAAGAAATTGCCCAGTTGCAAATCGAGTCCCGGGTCAATGATTTCAATCCTACCCAAGCCATTGCGTACCAAACGAATAGCTTTAGTTATACCAATCGCTACGGCCAGATCGAGACCCACGACCCAGCGAGCTTCTTTCACCGGTTATTCCTCAATAAATACGACCAGGAACCCAGCCCAATGCAGGTAAACCGTGGAGTACAACTGCTCAAGGATGGGTCCCGTAGCCAAGTCGATTTTCTCCAGCAATTTGCCACTGAAAACAACATCATCACTGTAGGCGGGTACAACTACACCACATCTGCGAACGAACTGGCGATCCCCAATGTACCGATCGATGCGGCGGCCTTTGCCGAGACAGCTCTGGTTTACTCCGCCCTGATGGGTAGGGCACCGAGCAAGACAGAGGTGGCCAAGCTTACCCTCGACCCATACTTCGAGGTACGCCCCCTGGCAGAACGTGCCCGGTTGATTTTGGAGATGCCTGCTTACACGGAGCAATTTGGCATGCCTATCCCAGAAGTTGATTTTATTACCATAAGAAATGGGCAGGAACTCAACCCAGACTCGCCCATTCTTGTGGAAGCCGTTTCTCTTGGAACCGATCGTTTATCTGGAACTATAGATGACGGGAAAATTTTATCCGTAGAACTTTTTGCAAACGGAAAAAGCATCGAGACTTTAGAAAGTATGAATGGTGTTTACTTTTACGAATTCAATGTATCGGAGCTTTCTTTGCATGGAGACTATAGTTTAGAAGTGCTTGCAAAGGGGGCGAATGGCTTAGTTTCACGGGCTGTTCGGCAAGTGCACATTGGGCCGGAGCAGGATGCTCCAAAGATTAGTTTTCCTGCACATGGAACCCAGATAACCAGAGGCCAAAAAACCAGGTTTGAATATTTTTCAGATGATCTAAGTGATGGAAAAGGATACTTACAAATAAATGGGAAAACAAGGTGGTCTGGTCTTCTTTCATTTGGGGAAGATTTGCTCATTAACCCAGATAATTTTGATGGGAGTACCTTTACGATTTCTGATGGAACAGGAAGGGGCCCTGTAACTTTTGAATGGGATTACAACCAAACAGTGCTCGATTCGACGATCGAAGAGCCTGAGACCCTTAAATTATCAGGCTACGGATCTTTGATTAGCTCTGGCAATTACCGGGGAATTGAAAATCGTGAATACCTAATCGAAATCGATGGCGATGGAAATGGACCAAGTGGCAACGATACATTTAGGTGGTCTATTGATGATGGGGCTACCTTTAACGATTATGGGATTGAAATATTTAAAGATCAAAACTTCAGCTTAGGGTCTGGAATCTATGTAGAATTTACCGAATCTGACACCTTTGAAGTCGGTGATAGGTGGCGGATAAATGTATATCCAAATAATCAAGTTATTGAAATTGCATCTACGCATTTCGGCACATTCCAGGATCGTATTCATCGCACTCAAACCAATTTGATTCGTGCTTTTCAGCGTGCCAAAAACCGAGGCTTACTTGCCATAGAAACGATTAATCCGCTAAGTGTGGATTTTCCCATTCTTGCTGGAGGTTACCTAAGTGATGAAGCAAGTTTGTCGAGATCGGTACTTTTAAGGCACGACGGTAGCTATCCCATTGTTGAAAGTATCGAGTTTGATAAAAACTCCATGGATTTCGATTTCCAAGACTTACAACCCTTAGTCGTATCGAAGAAAGATGCTTGGAAGTGTGAACTTCTATTCAATCCAATTACCTTTCAGGAAGGCTTTAGTTATAATTCTCTCGAGTTAGAGGTAGTGGTTGATTCCCAAACGGAAATCATGGAAATCAACAACTTTAAATCACTTGACCACCTCATAGATTTAGTTATCGAGCAAATTAATTATGTTCGGGAGTCTGAAGAGCTTCCGATCTTTGCTCACCGTGACGATTTTAATCAAAACAAAGTTGTCCTCAGGTTTGATGGCTCACGAGCAATCACCTCTACTCCTACGATAAATATTTCCGGGCCAGCAGAGCAGGTACTATCCGACCCGCTTTACAAGGAAGGGTGGTCTTGCACGATCGAAAAATGGGATTTTCTTGAAATATGTAATGGTTTACTCGAAGTCTCCGTTTTGCATATAGACGACCAAAAACATTCTATAATCTCAGATAGCATGTATTACCCTCTTCTTGATTCTAGCCGTGGTCATGTAGACTTGATTGACCCTTTTGGTAATGTGTTCAAGCCGGGAAGGTTGCCTACCCTTTATTTTGATTCCGATTTTAATGGTGAACTGGATGCTACTAAGATCCAAATTCAAGACCCTGGTTCTGGCTACCGAAACTTCGAGGAATATTCCAAGGATATTTCTATTATTAGTCAAACCGGCTCAGGAGGGGTTTTGGAAATCTCAGCGATTAATTTAGTAAATGATTCCGTAAACGAACTCGAAGTCATACGTACGGGCTATAACTACCATGCTTCGGATGTCTTACTGCCACAGCCTCCTGTTTTCTTCAATAAGGGAGAAGAAATCTCGCTAAACGCCAAGCTTTTTGACCCAGAAGGAGAGTACGAAAGAGTCGCATTTTATGTAAATGGTGTAGAGGTAAATGCATCCGTACAGGATAAAGGAAATGGGATTTTTGGTACTACTTTTTCATCTGATGAACCTGGAGATAAGTTTGTTACTGTACGATCTCTTTACGGTGACAGCCGAGATATCGGTCCCGGGGTCTCTTACTCATTTGGCCACTACCCGTATAATGATGAGTTTTATGGGGGGGTTCATTATTGGGGCTGGAAAAAATCTTGGACTCAGCAACATTTCTCATCAGGTGTAGAAATTTTACCGATTTGGTTTTATCAAATCAAAGACTATTGGATAAATGAATCTACATGGAATCGAGATCCAATGTGGGATGGTGCGCTATCCTTAAAAATTGGACAAAACGATGTTTATGATACCGTCTCCGTTGTCATTAATCCAAACTCAGCTGCAGTCAGGGTAGATGAATTGTTCCATATGCAAAAGACCTCGCTGGATGCTGAGCTAACATGGGATCGAGGAAGACAACCGACGATTACCCACGCTTACCTATACGGAAATGATTACTTATTAGCTGAATGGAATTCTTCTAACTCGCTAACTCAAACCACTCAGCAAGATGGGAATGAAACTGCTTCCATAAATGAAAATGTTTCCATAGGAGAAAATAAAATTAACTTCGACTTTTCTTGGATTGTTGATTTCCGTGAATTTAAAGATGTAGAAGGCCGCATTGATCTAATGGTTGTAGCTGTTTCAGACACGGATAGGCAATTTCCATCGAATTTAGTTAGGCAACAAATTCGCCCCCTAAGAGTTGACGACCCCGAAAGTTCAGTAGGTAAGAATCTTTATGATTACACTGGAGAAAACCCTGGCAGTGAAATTATTTACGAGGTAATTGATGCTACTGTTAGCAATGGTACGGATGCCGACTATCTTAAGACAATTATTGAGAAACAAGGGCACTTAAAAATCCTTGCATTGGCTGATTTGTTGGCATGTTACAAAGTGTTGTACGGGTCCATTCCTCCAGAGGTAGATGGAGAAAGTTTTCCAGGTGAAACTTTCTACAAAGAAATTTTTGTTGGTGAACTTGAGTTACACAAGGCCAATGATGTGGAAAGAGTACTCTTCGATTACATAAAAGACCAAATAAATTCAAATAAGTACTTCACACAATATTCCTATTTAGAATCTATGGTGGGTGCTACTGAATCGATCAATATAGCGAACAGAAATAAATTCGTTAGTCGTCATTTTTCCAATAAGTACGGCACCAATCCAACCTCAATTCAAAAAACGCAGGCAAGCAAAAAGATGTGGTCTTATTACAATACGCAGAACATGACTGAGATAGATGCCGCGTCTTATTTTTTATACAACTTAGCAACTGAACCAGTCGTGCAAACTGGACTTAGTGGCACAACGACGACTTACATTGTCTACACCAGTCCGCAAATAAATACATACATAAATTTAGCCACAGAAATGAGTATAGGTATTTCAGAGCTTCAAAATGGAAATTCTCAAAATGGAAATTCTCAAAATGCTAGGTCAAAAGAATTAAATATTTTTGAAGAAGTAGTGACTAGTGTTAACTACCGTCAAAGACTTAATCTCTTGTGGGAAGATTCTACAAAACACCAAGATTTTGAGTATTGGAAATACGAATCTTGGTTTGGTCATTTTATGGACGAAATGTTTCCATGGATTTATCACACAGACTTTGGTTGGTTGTACTCTGCTAGTACTTCCCAAAACAACATTTGGTTTTACTCAGACTCAATGAACTGGTTTTGGACCAATAAAGAGATATTTAAAAACCATCCAAACCTGCAATTTGAAGAACAGCGCTTTATCTTCCGAGTCCGAAAAAATCAATACAATCAATGGGAGGGTTCTTGGTCGTTGGTTACACTGCCCAAGAAAGGAAGTGGTTCAAGTACAATTGAACTCTATGATTATGGCTATTTCCCCTTTTAGGGAGGAAACAAATTCCTTTTTTCGGTTCTGACTTTAATCAAAAGATAAATGGTGGGGCATTCATTTGAAGTATTACACCTCATCCA
>Ga0181590_10001098_pt1 | contig 22896 bp, 16 predicted proteins | sample 071ome_34_FD_132446 | JGI IMG/M metagenome (GOLD analysis project Ga0181590, IMG submission 132446) | Coastal salt marsh microbial communities from the Groves Creek Marsh, Skidaway Island, Georgia - 071411BT metaG (megahit assembly) | ecosystem: Environmental > Aquatic > Marine > Intertidal...
AACGACAAGCTGCTAAAGAACAAGCTGCCAAGGAACAAGCTGCCAAGGAACAAGCTGCTAAAGAACAAGCTGCTAAAGAACAACAATTAAAAGAATCAGAAGAAAAAGTTCGGATTGCAGAAGAAAAACAAAGAGAAGTTGAATTACGTTTATTAGAAGCTGAAAAACAATTACAACAATTACAGGATGAAAAAAAAAGAAGTATTGATGAAACTTCTTTTAAAATAATAGATCATACAACTGAATTGGACGAACCTTTAATTCATACACCATTAGTATCAACAAATTATAGGTCACGTGGATTATCAAGTAGTGAAAAAACACAATTGAACACACATCGATTTAAACTATGGGAAAAACCAAAAGAACATTCTACTTCGGATGTTTCAAAATTATCAAAATCACGTCGTGTAGCTAGACGAGTAGATGGAAGTGATTTATCAAGAAAAGATAAACTAAAATATGGTTTTAATGTTCATTAAATATCATTTTTACACTTTAAAATTTATTTTAAGTTATTTAAACTTATGATAGAAGTTGATAAACAATCATTATAATATTTTAAGATAGATAATATAACTATTTTACATGGTTATTGTTTAGAAGGAATGAATGAAATACCAGATGATAGTGTTAATTTGATACTATGTGATTTACCCTATGGAACTACAAAATGTAAATGGGACACTATTAAATTTACAATTTTTATATATATTATAATTTACATTAAGTATATAAATTATAAATACAAATTATTATAGAAATGATTAATTATTTATTACTGATCATATATAGCAGGATTAAATAATATATTTCGTAATTGTAACATTTTTTCATCTGGAATACGATGGTTACAAAATGATTTCATTTGATTATAATTCATACGAATCATATTAATCATACAATATAAACTAAACATACCACATTCTGTATTGGATTTTTGATGACGAGTTGTATTTACATATAATTTCAACTTCCTTCCAAATATTTTTATAGATTGTGATTGTACAAAATTTATAAATTTAATAATATTGGAAGGTGGTTTAACACCATTACTATCAAAATATACTATATATGAATGTTTTATATTTATAAATAATGAAACCCAATGAGTCCCTGGTCCTTCATGAGTATCTAAATTAAAAATAATTCCAATTAAATTATTATGTTTAATTTTTGTGTGATCATATAAACTAAAATTACATAAATCATTCCAAACACATTCATTTTTATATAATTTATAGTCATAATCAACAGGTGATGGTCCTATAAATACAAAGTCATCATATTCATATTCATATTGTTTCATGATATTCTTAATATCATTACTATCTAACCAAGTATCTTTTTTTGTAATCCACGATTTTTGTTGAAATGGAGCAAATGTATGATTTTTTATTTCATCTGTTAAATTATATTTTAATATATTATTTTCAAGCCAACATTTCTCATGTTTACATGATTTATCAAGACGTTTATGGAATTCATATAATATTTTTTTAGGGTTACGTGTTCGTATTTTATCATATGTATTTCGTTTATTCCATATGTTTTTTAAATGAATCAATGAATCATTTGTATAACATGTATTTTTCAACTTTTTATGTTTACGTGAATGTGGTGAACATTGTAATTTAAACCTTTTTTTTCTAAATGTTTTGTTTAATGGCATAATATATCATAATATTATAACAATAATAGAAAATATTATTTACGAATTATTTTGTTTTTTTCCTTTATAATACCTTATATTGGGGAATATACGTTTATTATTCTTATTTTTAGTTTTATTTTTTTTATTGAATTTTATTAACTTATATAAATTTGATTTTTCTTTTTTTTTTTTTATTTGTGTATTAGATAGTATATCAATATTGGATTTTATATCTTCATTTTCTTCGTTTATTGTATATAAAACCGAATCATCTCTCTGTAATGGAACATTATAACTTCCATCTTGTAATTCATTTTGTATTTGATTATATTCATTCACCATTTTAATAAACGAATATGATTCTTTCATAAATTGTTTATATAAATCCTGTAAATGAGTTGGAATTCTGAATATGTTTTCATCTATATTACAATCATATCTATAGTAAAACATGTTATCATTTATATTATGTTGTATTATGTTGTTTTTATGATTATAGTATTTATTATTTTGTATATTTTCAGTTTGACATACGGATTGATGATATTCGATTGAAAATAGTTTCTTAAAGAGATAAATAAATTCATTTTTATATAATTTTATATTGGTTGGATTTAATGTATTTGAATTCTTTATATGTTCTGTATTATTAATTATATTATTATTATTATTATTATTAAATAAAAAACTATCATAAAATATTGAGGTTGATTTATCCATTAAATTAGTATATACTATATTATGTATAAATAAATGTATAAATAAATGTATAAATAAATGTATAATAAATGTATAAATAACGAATGACAAAATAGTAAAATTGAATTGAAACAATGAATGATAATTAGTGGATAAAAATAAAGATTAGGATTGATATTTAAAACAATGAGTAATCAATCGCAAAAACATGGATTTACATTTGAAAATTATATCAGAAAACATGTATTCAATTTATCTGAAAAAAGTAATGATACTAGTATTCATGATATACGTAAGGAACAAAATTGTTATAATAATAATGAAAATTGTTCTATTAAAACTACTAAAAATAATATTATATATTGTTCTGATATATTGAGATTTTATAATTATAATTTTGATGAAAAAAATACAATTATTGTAGTTCAATATTTACAAATAGAAAATCGTAAACATGTAAAACATATTTATGAAATTAATTATAATAAAGAATGTCATCAATTATTATTTGGAAATCTACCATTATATGAAATAGAAAATTATGTAAATAATGTAAAATCTATTCCTAAAAATATAACTGTTGATAAAGCAAAATCAAAATTTAACTATTTAGAAGAAAAAGATAAACTTAACAAAAAATATAATTTCAAAATAAATATTAATCCAAAGGTAGATAGTAAAAAGCAACGACGTGTTCAATGTTCTATTACGAATTTTGAATCTGTTTTACAAAAATTTATAACATATAAATCTAGTTATATTGAACCTAATATAATAAGAAATATACCAATATTACCTTTTATAAATAGTGCTACACGAAAACGTAATTAAATTAAAATATTAAAATTATATAAATCAATTATAATTATATAAAATACTTTATTTATTCATAAAATACTTTATTCTTTGTTATATTTATTAATAATATTATTATATTCGTAAATTAATTCTTGTTTTGATATAGATCTTGGTCCACATGTATTATTTTTACATTCAAAATTTATATTTTGTAGTTGATTATATAATTTATCAGATAATATATTATTAAATTTTATAAAATAATGTGATTGAATTGATTTATCATTTGTATATCTATCAATATTTCCAGCTGTTCCACCTACACGTCTAACCGATATATCATGTAAATCTTCTTTTTTTACAAATGAGTATTGATTAGGTTTTATTTTTTCAATAAATTGTCTAGGTTCTTGTTTTTTTATCCATATTTGAAAAACACATGGAACATTATGAGGTTTATTATCAATTATAAATGAATATTGTGGTATATCATATTCATAAATTAAATGAAAATATGAATTAAAATGTTTTTGTAGACTATTTTTTTTAAAACTTTTGGGTAATATAAATGATATACTATCACAAAATTCACATGATTTTTTTATAAATTTAATAGCATATGATGATTGTCTACCAAATGGTGGATTACCTATAATATGAATTTTATCAAAATTTTGTTTATTTATTGTATTGGGATCAAATTTTAAATAATCTTGTTTTATAATTTCTGAATTATTTTCTGGTTCTATATCATAAAATATGTAATTGTCAGATAATAATTTTATACCATTGATAAATGACCCTGTTCCTGCACTTGGTTCTATACATAAATCATTTTTTTTAATATCTATATTATTTTTTATGATTTCTATACAAATATTTGCAATTTTATTAGATGTGTAAAATTTATCTTTTAGATCACGATTTAATCCTGTGTTCTTATGTTTATTTTGTGACATAATTTAATATGTAATATTATATTTATTATTTATTTAATTATGTTATTATAATCAATTTTAAAATATAAACAAAATTGATAATTTTAATGTTCATATATTTATAGATATATTAATATAAATATAAATACTATTTTCAAATGAAAATTATTAGTATTGAAGGTAATATTGGATCAGGAAAATCTACTTGTATTCAATATTTAAAACAAAAATATAAAAATAATACAAATGTATATTTTGTAGATGAACCGATTCAAGATTGGAACAAAATTAAAGATAAAAATAATAAAACTATATTTGAATGTTTCTATGAAGATAAAAACAAATATAGTTTTCAGTTTCAATTAACTACACTTGTAACTCGTTATAAGAACTTAAAAAAAACGATCGAGTTAATTAAAAATAAAAATAAACAAAATAAATTACGATTAAAAAATGCAATTATTATAACCGAGAGATGTATATTTAGTGATCATCATATATTTACTAAAATGTTATTTGATACCGGATTTATTACAAAAATGGAATATTCTATTTATATGGAATATTTTAATGAATTTATTAAAATATCAGAACCTATTCATTATATATTTATAAATACAAATATACAAACTTGTTTAGATAGAATTAATAAACGATTTAGAACAGAAGAAAAATCTATTTCTTATGATTATATTCAATTATGTCATCAATATTATACATCATTCATAAATCATGAAAAAATAAAAAATAGAAGAATTTATACTATTGAAGGTAATACAAATAGAATAACTAATGATAAATATATATTTTCAGAAAAAGAACAAAATATACTAAATAAATTTATTATATAGAAAATGTTTTGATATGTTGTCTTGAATGATGATTAAATGTAGGATTATTATTTGTATATTGTATATAGTCTAAATCATGTCCATTTGTAAATATTGGATTATATGATTGTTGAACATAATGATGAATATTATTATCATTATGTATAGACACAGGTAGTGTTATATTATATAGGTCACTTGTAGAAGATGGAATATAATGTGATTGTGTGGAATGTTTTTGATTTACTAGAAATATATTTTTTAAAGTAGATTCATTATCTACGTTAATAGCATAACCTTCATACGGGGCATTATCCCCTGGATTAAATTGTGTAGATAAATTATATATATGACTTCCTCTTTTTATTGGTGTTAATTTATCTACTGGGAATGATATAGAAGGTTTTTTATAAATAGGCATTTTGGTATATTTTGTTTCTTGTGGTCGTGGATCAAAATAAGGTTGTAATATATGAGATGGTTGAATTCTAGATAATAATCGTTTATTTATACTTTGACTACGTTCGTCATTTTTTAATATATATTCAGTATTCATTATATTATATATTATATTATTTATTCATTATAATATAATATTTTAATCATTATAATATAATATTTTTGTGATAATATGAATATGAATATGAATATGAATATGAATATGAATAATCTCTAAATTTTGTATTGATAAAAAAGTATATAGAAAGATAATTTTCATATACATTATATTTTTATTTCATGTGTGGTATATTCGGTTTAATTAATTACATGCCTGAAATACATAAAAAAGATGTTCTTGAAAAGATGATTTTAAAGGGAAAACGTAGAGGTCCTGAACATTCTACTATTAATTATATACAAAACAATATTGTATTCGGATTTCATCGTTTAGCTATAAATGGTCTTAATAAAAAATCTAATCAACCCATTATATTAAACCATAACAATGAAAAAATGTATTTAATTTGTAACGGAGAGATATATAATCATTCAGAACTCTCTAAAAAACTCAATATACAATTAACTACCAATTCTGATTGTGAAATAATTATTCATTTATATAAAAAATTTGGAATAGAACGTGCCGTAAGAATGTTAGATGGTGTATTTTCGTTTATATTATATGATGCGAGTATAAACTATATATATATATCACGAGATCCATATGGTATTAGACCATTATATCGTGTAACATTTCAACATTTATATTATAAACATAAATCATTTACGAGTATATCTTCTGAGATAAAGACGTTGAGAGATTATATGTTTGGATTGAATGATATTGTATCCAATTATAATATTCAATATGAAACAATATTACCTGGTTCGTTGAATGTATATCGTCAATCTTATGATGAATATAGTAATGTATATTGGAAATATGAATGGAATGTTAAATATCATATAACAGGTAATATTTGTCACAATTTGCAATTAAGTAATTTAAGTATATATAATCAATATAATTACTATAAATCACGTATATATAATTCATTATATGAAGCTGTTAAAAAACGGATTTTAAATACTGAAAGAACTATTGGTTGTCTATTATCAGGTGGATTAGATAGTAGTATTATTGCTTCTCTTGTATGTAAGATATCTAGAGAGATAAATCCAGAGAAAAAGATTCAAACATTTGCGATTGGATTTGAAGAATCTGAGGATTTAAAATATGCACAAAAAGTTGCTGATTTTATACAATCTGAACATACAAATATTATATGTACTGAAAATGATTTTTTATCTGTTATTCCAGAAGTTATATATTCTATTGAATCATATGATACTACTACTGTTAGAGCAAGTGTTGGTAATTACTTAGTTGCTAAATATATTAAAGAAAATACAGATATAAAAGTTGTATTTAATGGAGATGGTTCAGATGAATTATGTGGTGGATATTTATATATGCATTATGCTGAAAATGATATTATATATGATAATGAAATTAGACGATTGTTAAAAAATATACATTCATTTGATGTATTAAGGTCGGATAAATCTATAAGTAGTAATGGATTAGAAGCACGAACACCATTTTTAGATAAATCATTTGTAGAGGAATATTTGAGTATTCCAAGTGAATTACGATATATTGGATTAAAAAAATGTTTGGAAAACAAAGAATATAATAATTTATTAAATATTTTAGAATATAATGGACAAGCATGTGAAAAATGGTTATTACGTTCAGCTATTCATGATAAAAATATATTACCACCTGATATTGTATGGAGAAAAAAAGAAGCATTCAGTGATGGAGTAAGTGGAAAAAGTAAATCATGGTTTTCTATTATTACGGAATATTTAAAAACATATGATGGAGAGATAAAACTTCCTTATATGGATTATATAGATGAGAATATGAATATAATAACCGATACATACAGTGTATTAATATCAAAATTGAAAAGTTCAATAAAAATATTTAAGAAATATAATAATGATAATGATAATGATAATGATATGTATATAAATATAAAAGATATAAGAAATATTTATAACATATTAACCCCAGACCAAATAAGTATGTTGTCATTAAATTTTAATATTCCAACTACATTAGAACAATTTTATTATAGATTTTTATTTGAGTTGTATTTCGGTTGTAGACCGCTTCATACAATCCCTTATTTTTGGATGCCTTCTTTTATAAAAGCAAGTGATGCAAGTGCAAGAACACTTGAAATTTATTAATTCATAATATAATATTATTAGATTAATATAATATTCTAATATATTATCTTATTTTTCTATATCACAACATACACATACTTCACATTCAATCATCTCTCCACGATGTTCATAAAAATCTTTTACCCATTTATGATTACAAAATTCCATTAATATATTATCAATTGATTCTATTTCATTATTTAAATAATCTTTTAATTCATTATGTAAATAACTATCAACATTTTTATTTGGATCAGATTGTATATCTGTATTTAATCTTGATTTATATTTATTTAAATAATATATTATCTGTGTAGATAATGTATTATTATTTACATTAATATTACTATCTCCAAATAAAGAATCTATATTTTTTTTATCATTTATTTTTTTTTTATTATATTGTTGTTCATTTATATCATTTATATTTAAATAGTCTTCATCGGATGAATAACTAATAACCAAATTGTTCATTAATAAATTTATTATAGTATATTATATAGAATATATTTAAACGTTTTTACAGATAACTATACTCTTATTATCATTTACATGTCTATATTAAAATTGATTAAATAATTACATATATATTTGATATATAAAATTGATACTATAAATATTGATTACAAATTTGATAATCAATATTATAGAAAAACCTGAACATTCAAAAAAATAAAAGTCAACAACGACAAGCTGCCAAAGAACAAGCTGCTAAAGAACAACAATTTAAAGAATTAGAAGAAAAAGTTCGGATTGCAGAAGAAAAACAAAGAGAAAAACAATGACATGTTCTATTTGTAAATTAGCTACGCATAATAAACGAACATGTGTTATGAATACAAATATTAAATGTTCTATATGTAATAGAGGGCATTCCAATAATAAATGTTCATTTAAGCGTATTTACGATTCTATACCAATTTTACCAACAGAATTAATTTATATTATTCAGAATTATAAAACAGAAAGTGAATTATATGATTCATATAAATCATATTTTTCAAATATAGTTTTATCTGAATTTAAAAATGTGTATAAAAAAACATTATATAAAGAAAATGACAGACGTATTAGATATTATATATTCTTTAGAAAAATAATTGTACATAATATAAAGAATTTATCTAATTTTCAAAATAATAATAACACAGACAAAAAAAAAAAAATATTTAAATTATTAGATTATATATGTGAATTTAAATGGTTAATTTCACCACTTCATTATTATTATATAGATATAACGAATCTTATTGAATGTATTCATTCTACATTATATAGATTAATTATAGAAAGTAAAAATACAAATATAAATCTTTTGAATTTACAACATTATTTATCAATAATTAGTAAATTTTAAAATATATATTATAATATACATTTTGTAATTTATAATATACATTTTGTAATTCATATTATTATAACATACATTTTGTAATTCAATTTGTAATTAAATTTGTAATTCATTTTTTTATACTATTATCTTAAGTATGTATAAAACAATAAAAAATAAAAAAAGAAAAACAAGAAAAATAAAACATAGAAATAAAACAATAAAAATAAAACATAGAAATAAAACAATAAAAAATAATAATTGTCATATTTATAAATCATGTGATCATGTACCTTGTGGTCATACTATGAATAAATGCAAACCATCATATTGTGTAACTGACCCAAAACATAAATATTCAAGATATCAATCTAGAAATTGGTCGGTATGTAATATGGTAAATTGGGGAAAACAATATCATCATTATAAACCACGATGTCGTGATGAAACTAAATGTACATTTCTGAATACACCTATTACAAAATATTCAGTTGATGCATTAGAATTGCATAATAAATTCCCATATATTTGGAGATTTTTAAAACCATATACTAAACGACATATTATAGATATTGCTAGTAAATCTGTAGATGAAATTAACATTCCATATGATATATTTCCAGAACATGATAATAAAAAGGAAGAACGTACTATTATTAGAAATATGACTAAAAAAATAAATAAGAAAAATCGTAAAAAATTCTTTACATTAAGAAAAAAATATAGAAATATATAAAATACAAATACAAATACAAATAGATAATTTAATATATATAATAGTGTATATAATAGTGTATATAATAGTGTATATAATAGTGTATATAATAGTGTATATAATTAAGTGTACATAGACATAATCCATTCTGCTTGTTTATCTTTTTTCAATAATTTATCCATTACATCTTTATTAATAGTAAATGGAAATTCTATATTCATCGTTTTTACGCCTTCACATAATACTGTATTTGGATTCATTAATCTATACATATTTATTTTTGAATACATAATTTCTATACATCTTCTCAAATTTCTAACACCTTTTTCACCCTTTGTATAATTTTCAATAACATGTGAAATAACATTATCATGAATTTCAATTTGTTCCTTCTCTAATCCAATATTTTTTTCTATGGATGGAATTAAATAATTCTTCACAATTGTCATTTTATCTTTCATATTATATCCTTCTGTCTCTATTTTATACATACGATCTCTCAAAATTGGATTTACCTTATTTTCATCATTATAACTAAATATAAATAAACATTTACTTAAATCTATATCAATACCATTAAAATATTTATCTTTAAATTGAGAATTTTGTGTTATATCTGTTAAATGTGTTAGAATACCAATAATCTCTTCACCCTTAGGTGTATCGCTAACTTTATCCAATTCATCAAAATAAATTACAGGATTCATACATTTACTTTGTTTTAAAATTTCTACAATATGTCCCCATGTGCTACCCTCATATGTATACGAATGTCCTTCTAAAAACGAACTATCTGTAGCACCACCTAATGCTACAAATGCGAATGGACGATTTAATATTTTACTAATACCATCTTTAATTAATGTAGTTTTTCCTGTTCCCATAGGACCTTTAATTGCAATAGCAGTACCAATTGATTGTGGATTTGAAATCCATTGTGCCATCATTTGCATAATCTGCATTTTTGCATCATTCAATCCATATACAGCATCATCTAGTGTGTTCTTTGCATTCATCATAAATTCATTACATTTTTCAATACCATCTTTTATAGATATTTCCAGATGTTTATATTTACCAAATGGAATAGACATAAAATTATCTACCCAATGTTTAATTTTAAAGAATTCACCAGAACTAGAATCCATATTTTGTAATGTATTAATTTTTCGCAAAGCAATCGATTTATATACATTTGGTATATCTGATTCTAATAATTTAATACGATAAGGTTTATCTTGTATCTCATCTTTATTCATATCTTCAATTATTTGAATTAATTCATTTTGCTTCATTATATCTTGTTTTTCAAAATATTCATGATCATTCAAATAATTCTTTGTTTTTATATTTTTTCTATATTTTTTTATATTTTTTTTTTTTATCTTCTTATCCTTTTTCTCTTGTATTTTTATTTCTTTATTCTTTTTATCATTATATATATCTCTCAATCCTTCCGTAATTACATTTTTAATATCTTTACCTTTTTCATTATCTTTTTTATTATCTTTTTCATTATCTTTTTTATTATCTTTGTGTTCAAGATTATTATTATCATGTGTATTTAATACATCAATAATATATTTTATATCATCCGACTTGAATTTTTTAAATTTTTTATATATATTTTGTGTTTCAATATCACCTACATTATTCTTTTTTTCTTTATTTGTATTTTTTGTATCATAATCCTTTTTTCTTTTACGTTCATATTTTGAATTTCTTGTTTTCAAAATGTGTTCTTCATCATTATTATCTTCTTCATCTACCATATCATCTTCTTCATCTACCATATCATCCCCTTCATCCCCTTCATCTACCATATCATCCCCTTCATCTGTTTCACTATAATCATCGTAATCATTATATTTATCTAAACCTTTGATATTTAAAATAATATTCAACGGCATATCTTCTATAACCTCATCATATTCATCACTATCACTATCATTTTCACCTTCATCCTCTTCATCCTCTTCATCCGAATTATCTTCTTCTATATAATCAGAATCATTATTACTATCATTTTCATCATCTAATCCTCTTTTATGTTTATTATTCATAATATAAAATACTTGTTCTTCATCTTCATTTTCGTCATCATCTGAATAATTTCTTCTTTTTTTATTTTTATTTTCATATTTTTTTTTAGAATTCGTTTGTTTTTTTGTATTTGTAGGTTGTTTAGGTTGTTTTTTGTCGATAGATGATTTTTGTGTTTTTGTAGATTTTTTTTTATTTGATTTTGAAGTTTTATTCTTATTCTTAATTTTATCTGATTTTAATTCATTAATGAAATTGTTATATATTTCAATTTCTTCTTCTGTATCTATATTAAATTCAGAATCATCCGAATTATCCGAATCATAACTTAATTGAGAATCAAATTCCGGAAAATCATCAGATTCATCTTCATCATTATAAGTATCCATATTATTTATAACTTCATCATCCTTTGGTTTTTTATCCTCTGATTTTGACAACATATTATACATAATTTTATTATATATTTGTTGTTTATTCATCTTGAAATCTTCAAAACTTTGATTTTGGTTATCAGTATTCATCATCAAATATATTTATACTCTTATATGTATATCTTTAAATGATTCAATTTTACTTTTTATTATACTCACTTAATTATATACCTATTTTATATTTAATTAAAAATTGAAAATAAACAATTTAAATATAACACTATTACATTATAAGGATACTACTTTTAAAAATGGAATCATCTAAAATTATTGGTATTCAGTTTGGATTAATGTCTCCTGAACAAATATTAAAATCATCTGTTGCTGAGATTACATCAAAAGAGACATATATGAATAATATTCCTGTAATAAATGGTATATTTGATCCAAGAATGGGAGTATTAGATCCTGGATTTATTTGTCCAACTGATGGATTGAATTATATAAATTCACCTGGTTATTTTGGTCATATAAAATTGGCTAGACCAGTTTACTATATTCAATATTTATCAAATATCGTAAAATGTTTACGTTGTATTTGTTTGAAATGTAGCAAATTACTCTGTAATAAATCAAAATATAAATATCTCATGAAATTAAATTCAAAGGAGAGATGGAGTTATATATTTGAAAGTGCAAGTAAAGTTACACGATGTGGTGATAATATTGAAGATGGTTGTGGATATAAAAAACCCACTAAAATCAAGAAAGAAGGCTTCTCTACTATTATAATTGAATATTTAGGAAATAATGGTGAAAAAACTATAAAAAAATTATCACCTGAAATAGTAATTAAAATATTCGAAAGAATAACAGATGATGATGTAAATATGATGGGATTTAATTCTACATTTTCAAGACCAGAATGGATGATTTGTAAATATCTTGCTGTTCCACCGCCTTCTGTTAGACCATCTGTAAAACATGATGCACAGCAGAGGAGTGAGGATGATTTAACAAATATTATTATTTCTATTATAAAATCCAATCAGTTATTAAAAGAAAAAATAGAAAATAAAGATCAACCTACAGATGCATCTATTATAGAAGATATGACATCATTTCTACAATATAATGTAGCTACTTTAGTGAATAATAAATTACCAGGAATGGACTCTGTTGCTCAACGTTCATCAGGTAGAATTTTAAAATCTATTACAGACCGTTTAAATGGAAAATCAGGACGTATAAGAGGAAATTTAATGGGAAAACGTGTTGATTATAGTGCAAGAAGTGTAATTACTGGTGATCCTAATTTAGGAATTGCACAATTAGGTGTTCCAAAAAAAGTAGCAATGAATATTACATATCCTGTTATTGTAAATCAATATAATAAAGTATATCTAAAAAAATTAGTTGAAAATGGTCCTGATGTATATCCTGGTGCAAAAATTTTACAGAGAAAAACTGGACAACAAATATCTCTACGTTATATTAATAAAGATAATTTACAGTTAAATATAGGTGATATAGTTCATAGACATATGATCGATGGTGATAATGTTCTATTTAATAGACAACCTACTTTACATCGTATGAGTATGATGTGTCATGTTGCTAAAATTATGAATATTGGAAATACATTCAGAATGAATGTTGCTGATACAAAACCATATAATGCTGACTTTGATGGTGATGAAATGAATATGCATATGCCACAAAATTCAGAATCTAAATGTGAATTAAAATATTTAGCTGCTGTTCCACATCAAATTATTAGTCCTGCAAGTAATTCTCCTATTGTTGGTATTTTTCAAGATAGTTTATTAGGATTATATCAATTTACCCGTCCAAATGACAATATTATATTTTCACAAAGAGATATTATGAATTTACTTATGACTACACCATATATTAATAGTAGCTTATTAAATAAAAATACATATACAAATAAAGATATAATTAGTCAAATATTACCTACATTATCATTATCATTTAAAAATGGTCAATATAATGATGATGATAACAATAATAATAATATTGTAAATATTGTAAATGGTTTCTTAGTAAGTGGACAAATAGATAAAAATATTAAATATATTATTCATTCTATATTTAATGATCATGGTCATAAAAAATGTGAAGAATTTATTGATTCACTTCAATTTATAGTTACTGAATATATGAAAACATCATCATTCAGTGTTGGTATAAGTGACCTTGTGTTTCATAAAGATGCTATAACCAATATAAATAAAATTAAAAATGAAATTGAACAACATAAAAATAAAGTTATGGATTTATTTAATCAAAGTTTATTAGGTTCATTTCATAATAATACAAGTGAAAATAACAACTATGCTATCGAATCAAAAATTATTGATTTATTAAATGAAGCTCGTGAAAAATCTGGTAAAGAAGGTAGAACATTAATAAAAAATCAAAATAAAGAGGTTAATAGATTCGTAACTATGATTAATGCTGGTTCAAAAGGTTCTAATATTAATATTGCTCAAATGATTTCATGTCTTGGACAACAAGAAATTGATGGAAAACGTATTCCATATGGATTTCAAGATAGAACACTTCCACATTATACTAAATTTGATGATTCACCTGAAGCTCGTGGATTTGTTCAAAGTTCATTTATTGAAGGTTTAACTCCACAAGAATTATTCTTTCATGCTATGGGTGGTCGTGTAGGTTTAATAGATACAGCTGTAAAAACATCTCAAACTGGTTATATTCAGAGAAGATTAATTAAGGGTATGGAAGATATGAAAATTAATTACGATATGTCTGTTCGTGATAGTAATAATCGTATTATTCAATTTAAATATGGTGATGATGGTTTTGATACTACTAAAATCGAAGGACATAGAGTTCCATTCATATTCATGTCTTTGGATCAAATTTACTCACATTTTCATATTCCACAAAATAATGGTTTACATTCTCAGTTATTCTCAGATAATATAACATATAAATCTGTTCAATCAAATTTCAAAAAAAAGATTGATCCTATTATTAAAAATGTAATAAATACACGTGATTTAATAATGTCTAATATATTTAATTATGAAAATAATGATAAAATTTATATACCTATCAATTTTTCACGAATTATAAATAATATTAAAAATAAAACCATCAATACATACTATAATGACAACAATAATTCAGAAAATAATAATTCAGAATATATTAATATGAATATCAATATAGATATAGATCCTAACGAATGTCTTGAAATGATACAAAATACAAAAAACCAACTTGAATCTATTATGAATGTATCACAATATCTAAAAACAAATTCAAATAATAATCAACCCACAAACAATTCTGAACAAACCAATACTATTTTCTCCAATAATCTACTTTTTACCATGATAGACTACTTCCTAACTCCTAATTATATTCTATATAAATTACATTTCAATCGTTTCTCATTTAAATTATTACTTGATACTATCATACTATACTTCAAAAAATCAATTATACAACCTGGTGAAATGGTCGGAATGATAGCCGCACAAAGTATCGGTGAACCAACTACACAAATGTCAGAACCATATAATGCTTTTAAAAAAATTGTTGTTGTGAATAAAAATAAAAGCATTATTCACAAAACTATAAAAATAGGTGAATTATGTGATAGTTTTATTGAGAAATATCCTGAATATACGTTTCCTACTGGTCATGAAAATAGTGTAGAAACCTTATTAGATAAATTGGATGAAGAATATTATATAATTGGAGTTGATAAATATGAAAAAACATCATGGAATAGAATATCACATTTTAGTAGACATCCTGTAAATGGTAATTTAATGACTGTAAAGACAAGAAGTGGTCGTAAAGTAACAACTACATTAAGTCATAGTCATCTTATTAGAAGAGAACAACAAGTAAAATCTATTCGTGGTTCAGATTTGAATGTCGGTATGAGAATTCCTGTATGTAAACATATTGATAATACATTTGTTGATGATAAAGTAAAAATTGGTGATGTAGAATATACACTTGATAATTTATTTGGATGGTTTATAGGAACATATTTATCAAATGGTTCATGTTCAGATTCTACTATATGTATAACAAATAATTCTCAATATTTTATTCAAAATATGTTCAACGTTGCAACATTATTTGGTTGTGAATTAGTTATTGAAAATACACCAGGACAATATGATACAACAACAAAAACTAAATTCGAACACAAAGAATTATCCAAATTTCTACTCGAACATTGTGGATCCAATTCATTTACTAAAAAAGTTCCTGATTTTATATTTACATCACCCTTAGAATGTAAATCAGGTGTTATACAAGGTTATATCGATAGTGATGGAATTATTATTTGTGATAAAAATAATCATGAAATTAGAGGTTGTTCAAGAAGTGAACTATTAATTAAAGATATATGTTTATTATTTAGTTACTTTGATATATTTACTAATGTGTTAGAAAGTATATATCAAGAAAAACCTCTTTATCATTTCGTTATCACATCTGGTTATGCTCAATTATATAGAAAACATATTGGAACTATTAAAACAGAACAATTAGATGAACTTTGTAAATTTGTAAATCATGATGATGTTCATAATTTATCTAATGATATAGATAAAATTGAAGGATTAAATGATATTATTGCAACATGTGTAAAAATATTACAATTATATAACAATCAAACTATAAATTCTGACATATGGAAAAATAACTCATCTATTAATCGTATAACATTACAAAAATATATAAATATATTTAAAGAGGTTATTCAAGAAAAAAATATAATTTCATTAGATACTGAAATGAATATACTAGAACAAGCTGTTAATTCTAATATTATTTGGGATGAAATTATTGATATTAAAATATATACTCCACCTAAGGATGAATATGTTTATGATTTTACAGTACCAAAAGATCAAACATTTATGGGTGATACTGGAATTATTGTACATAATACATTAAATACATTTCACTTTGCCGGTGTATCAAGTAAATCAAATGTAACACGTGGTGTTCCTCGTATTGAAGAAATTCTATCTATTTCAAAAGAACCTAGTAGTATAAGTGCTACTGTATATTTAAAAGAATATGAACAAAATAATATTAAAAAAGCACAACAAATTCAATATATTTTAGAAAATACTACATTAAAAGATATTGTATCAAATGTATCTATATGTTATGATCCAAATGGTTACGATTCTACTACCAATATTGAAGAAGATTTTAAAATGTTAGAATTATTCTATGACTTTGAAAATAGATATAATCATATTTTAAATCAATCTATTAGTGATGAATTAGAAAAAGATAAAACTGTTACCTTACCTATTAATAATTCAAATATATCACCATGGATTATTCGTATAGAATTAGATAAAGAAAAAATGTTAGATAAAAATATTAATATGGACGAAATTCATTTCGCTATTGAAAATAAATATAATAAACCAAACGAGATTAATTGTGTATTTAGTGATTATAATGATGAACAACTTATTATCAGAATTAATTTTAATAATATATTATCAAATGATAAATTTAATAATCTTAATTCAAATGTAAAACATTTAGATGAAACCGACCAAATATATTTACTCAAAAATATTCAAGATAATTTATTAGAAAATACTATTTTAAAAGGTATTCGAAATATTAAAAACGTTCAAATGAGAAAATTAAAAACAAATATTATTAAAAAACACGGTAAATTTATAAATGAAGATTCATGGGTTCTTGATACTAATGGTTCCAATTTAATCGAATTATTGTCATTAGATATAATTGACCAAAAAAGAACTTATTCTAATAATATTGTTGAAATTTATCGTGTATTAGGAATTGAAGCTACACGTGAAATCATATATAGAGAAATCATGGAAGTTCTTGAATTCGATGGATCTTATATCAATTCACATCATGTTGGACTACTCTGTGATAGAATGTGTATTTCACATAAATTAGTATCCATATATAGACATGGTATTAATAATGATAATATTGGACCAATCGCAAAAGCTTCATTTGAAGAAACTACCGAAATGTTCTTAAAGGCTGCACGACATGCTGAATTGGATAATATGCGTGGTGTATCCGCCAATATTATGTGTGGACAACAAGGAAATTATGGAACTTCTTCATTTAAAGTATATATAGATACTGATGAATTAGTTAAACAAAATAAATTCGGAACTCTTGATAATTATACTAAAGACCATAATATGAATAATTTAGATAATATACATGAAACTTTTAAATTACAATCAAAATCACAACATATATCAAATGATACACCGTCCAATGAAATTAATTGTTCATTGGATAATATTGAAAATAAATTTAATCATGAAAATATAACTTCCACTATTATAGATAATAACGCATTAGATAAAGATATCAATAATTTCAACGATAGTTTATTCTAAAATTATTTAATATTTAAAGATGTAACCCGTTAAATAATATATTAATACATTAAATAATATATTATTTAAATTATATACATAAATGAATAATTATATCTGATCTTATTGTTATCGAATATATATTTTTTGTATTATTTTTAGGTAGTCCTTTATTTTTTATTCTTATATTTTGTTTATGTTTTATATATATATCTGATGATTTATATTTAAATAATATATCATCTATCGAAAAATGAAATACTTCGTATTTATATAAATAATGTAATGGTACATATAAATTACAATATATATTATTATCGTCATCTATTTTTATATTACTTGTTATAAATATTGTATTCTTAGTATAAAATGGACTTGATATATAGTTTGATATTTTATCACAATATGATATAATATCTGTATTTTTATTATTTTTATTTGTAATACATGATGGTGTTATTTGTATTATAAAATCGTCATATTCTAATTCTTGATGCCACAATGGAATATAAAATTTTTGATTATTATGATATAATATATATATATCTCCTGATAACACTTTTTCCAGTGGTGGATTTAAATCATATATTTTTTTATCATAATTTCTATTAAATATATTTTTATTTTCTATTATAAATTTTCTTATTTTTGTAAACATATTATTTGGTATATTTATGGATATTGTATCTATATTTTCAAGAATTTCTTCAAACATTTTATAATCCACATTAAATACATTTTTCACATATTCCATAATAAATTCTTCAAATGTTCCATTCTCATATATATTATTAGATTTATATGATCCATATTTATTATTTTTTTTATTTTCCATTTTTAACAAATATTCATATGCTTCATTAATTTCTTTAAATTGTTCTATTCCTTCTTTATTTTTATCTGGATGATATTTTAAACTCATTTTATAATACGCTTTTTTCAATTCACGTTCTGTATATGGAATAGTTATATTTAATAATTTTTGTGCTTTTTTATAATTCATTATATTCTATTATTAATTTTACAATACATGCTTCTAAATGATATATTGTTCTATAATTATTATAATAATATACATAAAAATTCTTAATTATTTCTACATATTTTGGTGAATATTTATCTCGTATTAATCTCTCCACCACCCCAAATAATATTTTATGAATATCATATTGATATATAAGTATATTATATAAACTATTTCTTATTTCAAAAAAAATATCTGATTTATTTACTATATATTTATATAATATCTCTTCATATTTATCTGATTTTTTATATATACATTTTATATCTTTACGATTCACTATATCTTTTTTTTTTGTTTTTTTTTCTATCATATTCGTACATATATGATATGATTTACACATATCTAATAAATCTGTATTCATAAAACTTATTGATTCAGATATAAATATACACCATATGTTATGATTATTTATATCTTTTAAATAAAAATATAATAATTCTAATAATTCCGGATGCACTTTATTAAAATTCTTACATACTATATACTTTAATGTCCTAAGTGAATCTTTTATATCTATTATTTGATTATACATTATATTCCATAAATTCTTGGCATTACATCCTAATATTGACATGTCTATCTCACAATGAACATCACTCATTCTCAAATAATAATCACATCCATTAAATACAATCGACGTTTTTTTATCATAATTTAATTTTGATGGACTTATATCATATAATAATTTTAATGTAAAACTATATTTTCCACTTCCATTAGTAGAATAAAATATATAATTATTATTTTGTAATTGTATTCTATCTATTATTTCTTCTTTTATTTTTGTTTGTTTATTTATATTTTTAGGTCTTATCAACGGTTCAATATATTTATGAAATGATAAATCTTTATTTATTTGAATTTCATTATCTATTTTCATAAATAAGGCATATATTATATATCTATTATTGGAAATCTTTAATTATATTAATGCTTAAACATATTTATATAATTCCCATAGTTAAGTCATGTATCTTTCTATACCTTATGATTCTGTTGATTTAAATAATATATTTATTGGTAACAAAAAACAAAATATTATTCTTAAAACATGTTTTTTTTCTAATATTTATTATTCTACTTCTAAATTTTCTTTAAATAATTTTGTTATTCATTTTAATATACATCATATAAATAAATGCGAATTGATAAATGATGTTTTACATGTCTCTTTTTTAAATGATGACAAATTTATTAATTATCAAACATTTAGTATCTTATCAAAAATAGAAGAAAATATATTAAACCAATATAAATCTTTCTATCCAAATAGAACTATTCAAAATAATATATTTCAATTATTTCATAAAAAATGTATACGATTATCATCTATGAAAAAATCTACTAATACAAATAATAATAATATTAATAATAATAATACAACAATAACAACTAATGATAATATTAATAATAATATTAATAATAATAATAATAATAATAATAATAATACAACGATAACAACTAATGATAATAATATTATTAATAAAAAAGTATGCGATAATAATATTAAATGTATTATTCGTATTTCGGGTATATGGGAAAATGAAAATCAAAAAATCGGCTTAATATATAAATTCATGTATGTATAATTTCATATATACTATATTATACTATATTATACATGAATTTTATGTAATTTTTATTTATTTGAATTTAAGTATTGCAGATACAATAAAAATAATAACCATTAAAGGTAGTATAAAATCTTCAAATTTAAAATTATATTCTAATGTATTAAATTGTTGAAATATAAGTATTGCTACTATAATTGCCAATATAAAATCTATATATTTATAAATAGGTATTTTCTCGAATATTGTTGATAATATTTTATCTATTATTTCTAAAGATACTCCTTTATTTGTACTATTATTATGTAATACTTCATAAAATATAATTAATAATTTTAATAAAATTGTGACATATAACACATATAATGTATTACGACTTGTATGATTATGTGTTATTGTTTCATTCGGACACCATACATAAGTATCATCATCATCATTACATTTATCCATACTAATAATGCTACTTTTACACTCGTTATTTGACGTATCATAACATAAACAATCTGTGCAATTATCTTTTGTATACATGTTTTTTTTATTATCCATCGTAAATTTCAATTGTTTTGGTTCAAATTCATCCTGGCAATTATCCATTTGTTTTTTTACTTGTTTCATTGTATTATATGCTTCTTGACATACATAATATGATATGACTGAAAAAATTATTGGTGGAAATGGAAGTATGTATTCTTTTTTATTTCTTATAGATTTAATTATTCTTTTAATAAATGATTTACTATTTTCAATATCATATTTATTGATTATATAATATAATAAATAATTTGTAAAAATATAAGAAATAATAATATAAGAAATATTAAATTGTATTGATTTGTATTTATCTAATATATTAAGAAGATTAGTATTATCACATATAGAAATTAATTTATGATCAAATATTCTATGATATGATGTTAATAATATATACATGATAAATCCCAACGATATAATTGGAAATACATGAATATATTTTAATTTGTTAGGTTCATCTGTATCTTTTGTAATTAAATCTATAAATGCTTTTATTTTATAACTTATATATACTGATGTAAACAATATAAATACTATTGATAAAACAGAGTAATTATTATATTTTTTTACAAGATTATTACCTAACATATCACTTTTAATTGTTTTTATTAGAGATTGATAAATGAGATTATATATTATAAATGGAATAAAAAGTATAATTATAAATATTATATTTTTATTTATTAGAATATATAACAATAGATACATCCATTTTAAACTAATTACATAAAAAATTCCATATAAGAATATATATACGAACCCTTTTGAATTGAAATTATCATACATTATATATCCAAAAAACAATTTGTTAAAAGTCTTATAAAACAATTCTTTTGTATCGTCTATATTGTAATACATAGTATCTAATATAAAATTTATTAGAAAAATAATTGTAAATATAATTATAAATATAATTATGAATATATTCATAATCTTATGATTATTATATATATAAATTAAAAATTTTACAAAACATCATTATAATTCTATCTAATATTAATATTAATATTAATATTAATATTATTTTATGAATATTACTACTAATTATATTTATATTAAAACAATTCGTAATACTTTAAATTAAAGCTTCTTCTATATTCTTAATAATATACTTTATAAAATGGATGTTGTAGAAATTCCTTTACAATCTTCTAATTCCAATTCAAATTCAAATTCCATTCAAATTGAAACAATTGATATAAATGATAATAAAAGTGTTAATTTTGGTGTAGGTGCTGAAATGTTAATGAATGATAAAAAAATGTCTACACCTAAATCTTCT
>Ga0181590_10001111_pt1 | contig 22758 bp, 20 predicted proteins | sample 071ome_34_FD_132446 | JGI IMG/M metagenome (GOLD analysis project Ga0181590, IMG submission 132446) | Coastal salt marsh microbial communities from the Groves Creek Marsh, Skidaway Island, Georgia - 071411BT metaG (megahit assembly) | ecosystem: Environmental > Aquatic > Marine > Intertidal...
CTGTTGAGAGCGAAACGAGTAGCGGTTGTCTGGATTTGATTTGGATTGGTTTCGTTACAATCATATTGTCGTCATCGTCGTATCGCGAACACTACTTTGTGTGATGATCGTGTATTCGTTTCATGCGTGATGGGCACGTCTCCTCTCCTTCGTCTTTCTTCGTCTTCTAATAAGTGATTGTTGTCCGCTAAAAGTTGAAGCCTCCTTGCGGCGCGCCCTGAACGCCGAAGGCAAACTGGTTGCCCTGAACCTCGGGCATGAGGTTTTGCGCGTCGTCATCCTCCAAACCGAAGTAGTGCTCCAAAATACGCATCGCCTTTTCGTAAATGTCGTTGTTGGTGTGGTTTTGAAGCGACTCAATCTTCTCCAAGCCCTCGGCTTCGTCGATGAGCTGCGCAAAGACGTTGGGCGCCTCGGGATCCGGACCCGCGGCGCGATCGGTTTCGCCCACCTTGAGAATGTTCTCCAAACCCTCCAACGCAACCGTGACAATGCGCGAATCGCTACAAGTGATCAAGTCACACAAAGGCTTGATGCAGTGGTTGCTAACGAGAAACTTTATTTGCTGGTGCGTGCCACCGCTCGTGGCATTGGACACGGCCCACGCAGCCTCCTTCTTGATGTCAAACTCGGCGTTGGCGAGGAGCTCAATCAACGGCGGGATGATGCCCTCGTCGATGATACTTTGAATTTGATCCTTGTTGCCCGCGGTGATGTTCGAAACCGTCCAGCAAGCTTCCTTCTTAATGCTCTTCTTGTAGTCGCCAACCAGCAAGCCGTTCAACGCCTTGAGTGCCCCACAGTTGATGATGATTTGCGTCTGGTAATCGTCACCAGTGACAATGTTACCGACAGTTCTCAGGGCTGGAATCAACACACTTGGGTGGTTGCTCGCCAATAGCTCAACCAAGCGACGGCAAACGCCGGCTTCGATGACGGCCTGGATCTTGTCGTTGGTGCCGTCGCTAAGGTAGGAGAGAGCCCAGCACGCATCCGTGAGCACTTCCTCGTCGTTCGAGTGCACCAATCTGCCGAGCGCTGGAAGCGCCGCGCGAAGCAGAGTAAAGTCCGGTTGCGGCTTACCACGGCAAAAGTTGGACAAAGTCCACGTGGCATTTCGCAACATTTGGATTTTCGCTTCCGCGTTGAGCTGCCCAAGAAGCGGGTGCAAAGCGTTGGCGTGGAGCACCAAATCTCTGCATCTCGGGCTATCACCGGCAATGTTACCGAGGGCCCAGACGGCTTGCTCACGAACATCCGGGTTCTCAGAGCTCAGGAGAGCGACAAAAATAGGAACAGCTCCGTGATCGATGACGACGTTGGTGTGTTCGCTCGTACCAGACGCGATGTTCGTCAACGCCCAGGCGGCTTCAAACTGCAACTTGGGGAACTCGGTGCGCTGCAAAAATTGCACAAAACACGGCGTAGCGCCAGTTTCGATGACTTGATCAATCGGCGGCGAGCGCTCGATCGAGAGCAACTTGCGGAACGCCACCGTGGCTTCGAGCTGAACATTCGGATCCGGGTTCTGAAGCGCCTCAAACATTTGCGGCAACTGCGACAACTTGCTAGTGATCGAACCACCGCTCGGCGATCCAGTCATCGCCGTCGAGTCCGAAACCGCACTGCTCGCGGCACCATCTCTGTTTTCGTCGTTCATTCAAACTCCATCGTTAGTCCTCGCGTCGTCGTCAATAACCCAAGCGCGGGTCGCGCGCGCGTCTTCAAGTGCGTTCGCCTTTCTTCGCGTCCTCCTTCGCGCGCACCTTCTCTTCTTCAACATCGCCTCCTCGCGCTTATCCTTACGGATTTGAATCATGTTGTCTGCACAAACGAAAAAGCGTTTCACTCATCGTCAGTCCACCGCGTCGTCGTCGATTCCACCGAGTCGTCAAAAGAGCTTTTAAAAGAGCCGCCAGATCCTCTTTTTTAAGCAAAATCGAAGTCACGACGACCGCGACCCATCGTCTCTCGAACGCACCCTCGCGCTTACGACGCGCTTCATCCGCATCGATCGCCTTCTTGAACCCCTTCTTGCGCTCGCTCGCCTTGGAACCGGGACGGAACGACATCTTTGCCGTCGGTTTCGGTCGTCACGCAGCCCTCAACCGAACGCAACGACGCCCTCAACTGCGTGCGTATCGCGAGAACGTCTGCCCTCGAAGCGGCGCTGAAAAGACGCGTGGAACGCGAGAACGAAAAGACTCAAAGAGGGAGTCTCGCAGTCGCGGTCGGTGCGCGTCGTGCGTGCGCGCGCGTCGATGAATCGCGCGTCGCCTGACGATCGCGCGTCGCCTGACGATCGCGCGGACCCTTGGTCTCGTATAGAAGTTCGTGTCAAGCGAACAAATAATATTTTTACAATATGATCACCTTTAAAAGTGGGTCTTTATGTATATCCGTTTGTCCGAGTTTTGTCCGAGTCACGCGAGTGCCCAGTGGCGCTTCTTCCCAAATCGCGACGCCGCGCGACGACGCCGACGACGCCGACGAACGAAAACGACCCGAGAAAGACGCGGGTTCGTCTGCGTCATCGATTTGGCCCGCGAGTGACGCGAAACGTCGCGCGCGCGAACGACGGGACGTGCGGTCGTTTCGCGTTTGGGATCGTGCAGCGCAATCCGAACCGTCGATTCGAGAGAGGATAACGAACGCGCGTCGACGAGAGTTGGACGACGGCGACGACGACGACGGCGACACGCGATGGGCAACGCGATGAGGATTCCGACGCACACGGCGAACGCGAATAAGACGCAGATTCGCCAGCACTTCGCGCCGGCGATACCGGGAGTGTTCGACCCGGCGGAGCATCACAAGAGACGGGGCGCGTCGGCGACGGAGAAGATCGTGGAGAGGGAGAGCAGACGACGAAGAAGCAGCGATGTGTGGTGTGATGCGCTCGAAGGGGATAACAGCACGCGTGGTGGGGATCTACACGTGTCCGAGGAGTATCAAGAGTGCGCGATCTGTTTTGAGCCATTGTGTAAGGAGCGAACCGCTGTGTACGCGGACGAGGAAGGTGTGCGAACGTGCCCTCACTTTTTCCACGAGAGGTGCGCTAGAGCGGTGGTAGAGGCGAGCACATGCGCGTCAACGTGTCCGATCTGCCGAGTCAGCTGTAGACGAGCGATTGGCGTACCGTTTCCGAGTGAAGATGCAGACGAGTGGTTTAGACTGTGCGATGTAGAAAGTCAAGGCGCGATGGGAAGAGATCGGGTGTTATCCGTCATTCGCGCGCAGTTACCGGTCGATTGGAGGCGGTTGGAGAAGGATTTACCCATGATATGGCCCAAGTTTGCCGGGGGATACGAGGGCGTGGTCACGAAGGAAGCGCTAGTCGGAAAGGGTGGTTTGTTGGAGTACGTGAGTCAACGCTATCCCGCTCGCTTGCGCAAGTATGAGCGAGTTCCTCACGTGACGGACAAACGCGAATGGTTTCGATACTGGGACGAAGATGGTTCAGGTTGCCTTGAAAAGGACGAAGTCGTGCGAGCGCTCATCAAATCCTTCAATATCAAAGATGACGTCGCTCACATTCAAGATGTGAGAAGCGTCGTAGAAAACATATGGTGTGTCTTTGATCTAGATGATAGCGGTGGCATCGACTTGACTGAGTTTATGATTACGGATGGGCTGGGCGACTCAATCATGGCGGCGTTTGCGGTGGCGAAGCGCGCAGAAATAGCTGCTCGAAAGAATGGCGTCATGCGAGCCGTATGAGACTCACTTTACTTGAAACCCGAAATGTACCGGTACACGCTTTAGAACTGTTGAAATGATCATCAATCTGTATTAAAAATCACGCGCGCATTAGCGACGCATCGCGTCGTACAGAGACATGGCGTCACTCTCGCCGCGAGCAACCTTTTCCATCGCTTCCATCGCCTCAACATCCCGAAGCTTCGGAGCCGTCTTGGATTGACCACCAAAGACTGGAGACGGCGCCTTCGCGCGCGGGTTTGCGCGAGAGATCTTCACCTTGGTTGCAGAGTCGCTGCCAGAGTTGGAGCTCATGGCGGAGAAATCAACGCTCCCACCGACAACGACGGCAGCGCCGCCGGCGATGAGAAGCGTGGCGATACCTGCAACCAAGGCGCCAGAGGAACCACCACCGTTAGCGGCGGCGCGCACCTTCATCGCCGCAACGGCGGCGAGGTCCGCAACTTCTCGCGCGCGAGCCGCTTGCTTTTCAGCGCCAGGCTTGAGGAAGAATAAAAAGTTAACGACACCACCGGTGGCAAACTTCTCCGCAGAGTCAGCCTTGGCAGCCAAGCGTTCAGCGTATCTATCCGCCTCGTCCGCAAGCTCGAGTTTTTCTTCCTTGGACAAGCCCTCCAAATCTTCCACGCTCGGAAAGTTCTTCGGGAGAGTCACCTCACCACTCGGCTTGGAGACCTTTTGCGTTTGACGAGGCTTGGTTTGCTTCGGCGCCTTCATGAGCTGCGTCTTCGCCGGAACAGCAGGGGCCTTCATGCGCTGCGTCTTCGCCGGGATGGTGGCATCAGCGTCTTTGCTCTTCTTAAAGAACCCAGTGAACGACTTTTCTTCAGCAACAGGTTCGTTCGGATTGGACTTGAACAAGGTACGAGCCGCAATCGTATCCGCCTTCTCAGCTTCGCGAGCCTCACGAGCCGCTTCCTTCTTCGCTTTACGTTCCTCATCGCGAATACGCTTTTCTTCGGCACGGCGCTCCTTCTCCGCTTCGCGCTCGGCGCGTTGGGCCTCGGCACGCGCTTGCTTTTGAGCCTTGATTCGTTCGCGCTCCTCGGCAATCAATTGCTTTTCGCGCAACTTGCGCTGGGCGGCGTCGCTCTCTTCGAGTCTGCGATCGCGCTCCGCCTTCTCAGCCGAGGCAGCCTTCGCACGCTCAGCGGCGGCGGCGGCAGCAACCTTGGCTTGTTCCGCAGCAGCTGCCGCAGCGGCGGCAGCCCTCTCCTTTAGCGCGTTGGCGAACGGGTTACCGGATTCGCCCTCGTCGCTCGACGACGACTTGGAAACCTTTTGGACAACCTCCTTCACCTCTTCAATCACCTCCTCTTCTTCCTCCTCCTCTTCCTCCTCCTCTTCGGGCTGGTTCCAGCTCGCCTCCGCGCGAGAAGGGAAGTTCGGTCGCGGAGCATCCGGCGGAAGAGGTTTGGAACCCGGCATCTTCGGCATTTCAAACTTGGGCGCTTCAATCTTCGGTGCCTCAAATTTGGGCTTTTCGACAGCCTTCACAGCGGACGGAGCCGGCGCCGCCTTGCGCACCGGCTCGAAATCCTCTTCATCGTCCTCCGAAGACCCACCGCTCAACGCCTTGAACGCGGCGAACCCACCGAGACCGAGCACAGCCGGAATCGCCGCGAGCGCGCCCGCCGGCGGTCCCTCGCTTGCGTCCTTTGTCGAAACCTTTCTCGCCGACCCCGAACTTTTGCTCACGAGCGCCTTGGCCGTGTTAGAGTTCCCACCGCTTCTTGTCGCCGCTTCGTACGCATCCAACGCGTTGTCCGTCCCCTGCGGCACGCTCGGCGCGCTCGGCACCGCGGGCGCTTCGGCGGTTTCCGCATCCGATGCGGGTGCTTCGACCACGACGCCGTCCTCATCGACCGCGCGCGCGAGCTTGGCCCGCATCGCCATCGCCCCGGCGAGCGCCATCGCCGCGCGTCGTCCAAAGTTAACGGATGAAGTTACATCGGCTTCATCGTCGACAACCTTCGCCCGCGTCGCCGTCGTCATCGCACGTCGTCGCGTCGTCGTCACGGTTGACGCCTTTTTCGTCTTGTTGATCGCAGAAAGCGTTTTGTTGTTCGCGCACGCAGCGCTCGTCGTCGTCATCGCGGACACCATGGTTTACGGTTGGAAGAAGAGCGTCTCGTTCGGTGATTTCTCAATTATTTTCTCTTCGTCGGCGCGCGAAAGGGCGTTCGTTCCCGGCGCGTCGCGTCGCGATCTTCCGCATCGTTCGCGCGACGTCACGCGAATCGCCCGGCGTGTGAATCTATAGTGTTTACACATACGATTATCCGGAAACTGAACCCCGAAACCCCGAACGATCGATGGCTCTGTGCGTGATCGATGAAAAACACGCATTGCGCGTGCGAGACAAACCTTAGAAACGACGGTTCGAGGATGAACGAACCCGGTGTCGAAACAGTTGGAATCGCTGGGGCGACGGCAGAACGACGCGAGGGACCCGACACGACCGAGGGAGCGGGTTGTTTCTTTTGTTCTCGCGACGATGGGGAAGTACGCGTGCGTCGCGCTCGTCTCTGGTGGGAAGGACGGCGCGCTGGCGGCGATGGAAACCGCGGGGAGGGACGACGCCGACGTCGTGTGTCTCGCCAACCTCTGCCCGCTGGACCCGCTGGAAGAGGAGTCGGACTCGCACTGCTTTCAAACGGTTGGACACAGGGCGATGGATGCGCTCGGGGAACTCACCGGGTTGAGGGTGTTTCGGCGACGGATGCGCGGGCGGTCGAGGGCGTTGGGGCTGGAGTACCCAAAGGAAGGGGAGAACGGGGATGAGGTGGAGGATTTGCGGGCGCTGCTCGCAGGGGTGAAAAAAGCGATGCCAGAGGTAAACGCGGTGTGTTCGGGGGCGATTTTGAGCGATTATCAGAGGCTGAGGGTGGAGTCTGTGTGTGCGGATCTCGGGTTGACGTCCATCGCGCCGTTGTGGCGGGTACCGCAGAGGGAGGTGCTTCGGCGGACGGCGGAGCGAGGCGTCGACGCGCGGTTGATAAAGGTTGCGGCGATGGGGTTACGCCCGGAGAAGCATTTGGGAATGACCATCGTCGATGCGACGCCTGAATTGGTGCGTATCGAGGATGAGTACGGGTCGTACTGCGCGGGTGAGGGTGGGGAGTTTGAGACGTTGGTGGTGGACTGTCCGCTGTTTGCGAGGGCAAGAATGGAGTTCAAAGAGACACGCGTCGTGACGACGAGCGCGGATAGATTCGCGCCGAGCGGGCACTTAGTGATAGAGTCTTTCGACGTCGTACTCAAGCCAGGCGGGGAGAAGATCGCTCCGGCTGAGTTAACGTGGATCGAGGATGACTTTGAGCGTCTGCCAGCGGTGACGGTAGAGCGCCTACGATTCGACGTTGAGCCAGGCGGATCTCTCGCGCGCGTTCAAGGTTCGGATTGTCGCGTGAGCTCTTCGCTGAGTCGAAAAGCGTCCTCTATCACGGGTAGTGTTTCACACTTAAGCGTCTCGCTCAGGTGTTCGGGTGCGGATCACTCGATGTGCGCCGAAGCGATTTTTCAGCGTGCTAAACAAATAATCGCAGCGGAGCTCGGCGAAGAAGCAGAGCGAGAGGCGTGGAACAAGGTGACGATGACGCACGTGTATCTCGATGACATGTCTCAGTTCGCTCAGGTGAACGCGGTGTACTCCAAGCACATGAGATCCGTGGCTCCGAGCGCCAGAGCGTGCGTCGCGACGAGCTTTCCGGATGGAACGAAAGTGCAAATCGATTGTCTATTTACGCTGGGCGAAAAGACGAATAGAAAGTCTTTGCACGTGCAATCTTTGTCCACTTGGGCGCCGGCGTGCATAGGACCATACGGTCAATCGATCGGAGTGAACGGTCTCGTCCACGTCGCCGGACAGATTGGTATGGAGCCCACGACGTTGGATCTCGTTCCGGGCATCGCGTCGCAACTCGAACGCGCCATGCGAAGCGCGGTGGCTGTCGCTGAAATATCAGGCGCGCCGCTCGGGTCGCAGTCTCTCGCCCTTACACTGTATAGCAGCGCGAAATACGGAGACGAGTACGCGGCGGCGAACGCGCATCCATCGAGGGTGATGCTCGACGCGCTCGAGAATGAAATCGCGGCGAGCGCAAGGAAATTTTCATGGCAACCTCTCGTGACGCAACTCGTCGTCACCGATCTCCCCAAGAATTGCATCGGTGAAATAGCACCCATTCTCATCATCGGCAAGGGCCCGGGCGCTCACGAAGACGACGAGGGCGATGAGACTGTCGACAAGTCAATCGCTCAGTCGGAATCGGGCCCGAATGACGCATTTCAAGCGCGGTGTGTCTACCGCGAAGAGCGTTTCATTCGCCTCAATGTTTCCGTGCGAAGCGCCGAAGAAACAAAAATCGACGACATCGTGACTGTAATCGACGCGTGCACGTCGCGCGCAAAACTGAGTCTCAGTCAAACTTTGTCTTGTCGATTGTACCACAGAACCACGCCGGCGGCCGAGCGCTTCGCGTCGGCGCTCGACGCCAGTCTCGGCGCAAGAGTCGACGGTGCGAGTCGGCTTCAGTCTGTCGTCACGCCAGTCGTTGCGTGCGGCCTCGACGCGTCGATCGACGACGACATCGTCCTTGAGATGTTCGCATCCATAGATTAGTTCACTCATAGTTGTAAATTCGGATAACGAGAAAACGCTCGAAAAAACGCTCGAATGCCTTCACTCTCGAACACGCGCGCGCGCGACGCGCGAAGAGAGAGGATGTCGCTCGCCGTGCGCGTGACGCTCGGAATCTCGGCGCGCCCGAACGCGTCGGACGTATCTCTCGATTTCGTCGTTGACCCGACTCGCGCGCGTCGAACCGTGCGCGCAAAGCATGCGGGCGACGTCGGACACATGTCGTGGCTTAAGTTGACTGAGGAATCCAAATCGGTGCGAAGAATTTCGAGCGCGTGCGACACGGCGCGCGTGTCCATCGGCGACTTTAGCTTTACAAAGCCGTTGGATGTCCCGCTCGCATCGATTCGCGACGCGATGGAGGTATCGCAGCGGCAGTTTGGGTCGTTGGGAGAGTTGGGCGCGGCGGTGCAGTTGCGCTTCGGCGCCGCGAAATCAAACGATCGAGGAGAGTGGACGTGCGAGGTCATCGACGGTGCACTGACAATTGACCCGCTGCATCCTAACGTGTGTGATGCGGCAGAGGCGATCGAGACCACGGTGATGGATGAGGCGGCAGAGGCGATGGGTAAAGTTCGAGTGATGTCCATCGGTAAGAATCCTGTCGTGTGGACTCCAAGGCTTTTGGAGAAGGGTGACGAAGGGTATGCGGTGGGCGAAGAGAGGTACGAACTCGATTGGCGAGGGCGTGAGCGCGTCATGAAATCAATCGCGAGGATTCAGGGTGACTTGGATTCTTATAAAGGGCTCGGCTCCGAGGCAATTCCGCTCATGGAAACGTTGACTAAAAGAAGATTGCATTGGTTGGCGCTTCAGGCGCGACTGACGGCGATTCAAGAGATGGCGGCGCTCTTGCGCAAAGATTCTCTCGGTGCTGACGCAAACATTAGAGGCGGTGTCGTCACCGCAGAGGTGATTGATGCTTTGCACGAAAACTTGAGTATCAGATGCGACCAGAATGGTGAAACGGTGAGCGTGCGAGCGTGCGGCGTATACTTTGACGATTTAGAAGGATGCGACGCCGCGAAGCTCGACGCAAAGGCGGAAGAAACCGTCGATGAAATCAAAACAGCCTCCAAAGTGTCGGAATCCATCGGCAAACAGCTCGAGGAACGGATGATTTGGGAATCTTTCGAGAGCGGCGTGGAGACGCGCGACATGCTAGAAAACGGCGTCAGACGCGCCGACATGGAACGACTCCTCGGACGTCCGGCGACGAAACGCGACGTTGAAGATTCCATGAGCATTCCCGACAAAATTCGCGCAAAGCTAATCGCTGGATACGACGTAGAAAAGTCCCGCGCGCGCGGCAAGTACATAGGTGCGAGCTCGGTGTCGCACGCTCGACTCTTGTGAAGCTGCATTCCGCGCAAATTGCGCAAAATCCGCGAATGCGCTAAAATTCATGTTAATGTTACAATCAATGGAATCCGACTTGCAGACCCTTTCGGTTCACGTCGTCGGACTCTTCGTTCTAGAATCATCAGCTAAGCGCGTCACGTAGTGCACGCTCGATGCCCCGTGCCCCCACCGCGTCGTCGCGAGCGCGCAGTCTATCCTTCTCAGGGTGGACCGCATGGCGTCGTTTGGTGAATCGACTGCGAAAAACTCGCATCGCAAGGCGAACGATTTTCTCCACCAAGCGACGAAAGCGGTACCGAGACCTCGCATTCTGTATTCACGCGCAATGTAGACGTGCGCCAGGCGCGGCGGAAGCGCCAACGCCCTCTGATTATCCCAATCTGGCGCGCGATTTTCGTACGTGAGCGTGTAGCCGACAGCCATCTTTGATTCGTCTCTCAAAACGTGCGCGACAGCGCTTCCCAATCCATTCACCAGCGACCCCACTCTCGGGTCTTCGAGTTCAAACGCGCGCGACATCGCGATGAGTTCCTCACACGGTGCGCTCGCCGCGTTTACCTCTTCAATCGTGTAACCGTGCGGTAATGATTGGGTCCGCTCGCGGTCTTCTTGAGCCGCTCTGAGGAGCAACCCGTACAAACCATCGTGCGACGCGTGAGCCTCCTCTTCGTCGACGCCGGCGTCTTCCCCACGGACGTATTCATCGTCGTCATCACCGCGATCCATCGCCGCCCATCGCGCCCTATGCCCCGAATCCGACCGCCTTCGTCCGCCCACCCCGCTCGATCCCGGCGCCGCCGCGTCTCCGCACACGATTCTCCGACCCAACCTTCGAATCGTCGCCATCGGATCCGACCGACGCGGCGTTGCCCGCAACGCAACCATCTTCCGAATCATCTCCGGATCCGGCGCCGCGAACACGGGAGGAAGCGTCTTCGGCGCGGCTCCACCCTTCCGATCCGGCGTTCGTTCGCGCGTCGCTTCCGCTTCGGAATCATCCTTCCAATCCGACAACTCTTCTCGCATAACTTCGTCATCCACGCGCGCAAAGTACTCCCGCATCGACGCAAACGCCGACGCATCACCGCTCGCACCCACCCGCGACGTCGAAGCCCGTCTCGCGCGCCGCGGCGCGCGTCTCGCGCCTCGAGACGTCGTCGGTGGTGGGGTGCCCGCTTTCAGTGGACGCATCGCGAGCGGCGCCGAACGACGACGACGACGCATGTCACCGACGTGCTTTGACGATTCCCGCGCCCATACGACGTCCCAGATGCTTTAATCCATGTATCGCTCTATCGTCGTCGTCGTTCGCGACCGTTGGATCGACCCATCGGACGAGTGCGAGGGCGTGATGATTAATGACGACACTCGTCCGCGCGCTGACACTGAAAAAGATGAAGACGTGTGCGATGTCTGTGATCCGCGCGACGACGGCATCGCCGCCGCCGCCGACGCCGACTCGCGCGGTGCGACGCACGCAATCGCTCGCTCGCGCGTCTTCGTCTTCGTCGAACGAAAACGATGAGACAAAGACGACGATGGTGATGTCGCGCGGCAGCAGCGGCAGCGAGAAAAGGGATAGAATCTTCAACGCGGCTACCGGTATCGCCGTCGCGTCCGCGCCGACATCGTTCGCGGCGGATGAACGATTCGCCGCCGCGTCTTCGTCTGCATCCGGGTCGGGTGATCCCATCGCCGGCGCCGCGTTCGCCATCGCCGTCGTGCTCTTGGTGATCATCACCGGCGGCATGGGGTACATCGCGCTTCGCGAAGCGTTGGATAGAAACGAAGAAAAACTCGCCCGGGAAGAAGAGGAGCGTAAGATTCGCGTCGTCGAGGCGAACAGAGGACGGTTCGGGGATAAGGCGTCGAGCAAATCTCGATTGACGCCGAGTCAACGCGCGGCAAAGGAAATCGGGGATGAGGGTTTGCCGAGCGAGAATAGAAGAGAGCGACGCAAAAGAGAGCGCGAAGAACGACGGTGAGAGAAACGACGAATCCTGGATCCGTGGATGACCCCGCGTCCGTGGCTTTTGATGCGATCGCGATTGTTTGTGAGTGCTTGTTTTTAATTAATCGATGCGATGCGTGTTTCTCGTCGTGTCATCCATAAAGTTGAACTTTTCAACTTTACGCGTCGCACGCGCGGAGAAATCAATCAAAACTCCAGACCCCCACACACCGACGCGTCGGTCTCGCCTTGCTCGACCGCGCGACGATTCCGATGACTTCTGAACCCGATAAAAACGTACCGCTCGACGTGTACGCCTCTGAGCTCGTCGATGCGTGCAGACACTACTCGGACGCGGCGTTAAAGTCGACGCGCGCTGAGGGTGAGACCGCCGCCGGTTTGGATGCATCGACGCGTTCGTGCGTCGCAGCGTGCGAGCGTCTCGACACCGAAGCGGCAAAGAGTACGTGTCAATGACGATAATTATGAAGACGTCGTCGCGCGCGCGTTTAGTTTTGGATATTTCGCGACGGCTTTGAATGAATGACTCTCGCGCGGTGACTGACGTTGAGAACGCTTTTCCGAGCAGTCGGCGTGTACTTTAAGAATGACGACGAAGACATCATCGGTGACGGCGCGGCGAAATCAATCCTCGCGGCGCTTCACGACGCGCACGTCGCGTTTACGCTCGAGTGCGCGAAGACGATGGCGGCCAACGCCGGGGGGACTTCTTTCGTCGAAGAGTTGACAAGGACGTCTCGCGGAATGACGGACGCGACGACGTCGTTGTTGAAAGCGGCGGCGAGCGGCGCGCGAGAAGGGCGATCGAAACGGGTGAAAATGTCCGTGGGGAGGGTTTGGGAGTCCACCAAGAAGTTTCAGGCGATGCCGAAGACGGCGACGGCGGCGGTGGCGGCGAGATTGATGCGGTGCGCGACGTTTGTAAAGGACGTGAGCGAAGAGTTGGGCGAAGTTGGCGTCGACGCCGAGGATGCAGCGCCGGTGGGTTTGGATGAGGATGATTTAAGGTATTGCGACGATGACTTTGATGAGGAAGAGATTGATGTGGTCAAGTCGCTCGCAACGTACGCGCGGGCGTGCATCGCTCTGCTCAAGGCGCTTATTTTGCCGACTGTCAAGGAGAAAAGTGCGAAATTGGAGGCGCTCGAACCAATTGTCGAAGCGTGTGGCGAGTTCCAAAGCGCGGTTGAAGAGATTGGTGCGGGCGCTTATCCGCCGCAAGAGATGGAGGAACTCGCTGAAAACATAGCCAAAGCCCTTGAGTGCGGACGTAGGATGTACGAGTGCGTTAGGGATGCAGAAATCGGTGACGCCGCAACAACGGAGGCGCTCGAAATATTTCAAGCTGCGAGCGAGGTTGCGTCCAATGTCGTGAAAAATAAGTTGTAATTCCACCAAAACTAAGCGTTTATTTGTTCGCGCCAGGCGCCATCCTTCATGTTCGCCGACCACATCCTAATTTTTCCGTCCGTTGCCGCCGTGGCGACGACTGAACCGCTCGCGTTCCACTCACAGTTGTTGATTTTGCACGGATGCGGCAACACTCCCATCTCTTTAGCCATCTCCACACCGCTCGTGGTGACGCCTGTGAACTCGTACACGAAGCAATTCGAACCACTCGCTGCGGCGAGATTGAGCGCACCTCGAGCCGTCGTCATCGCACTCCAACTCATGTTTTGAACGTTCGTCGCTAAACCGCTCGACATTTCCGCAACCAAATTCCATCGTCTGTACTTTGCGTCATAAGCCAACACGCTGACCGAATGGCGCGCCTCTTCCGGCCAAGAAGTCCCGACGGCGATGATTGGAAAGTTGACAGGGTTCGTCATCTCGCTCGAGCGGCGCCAGGCGATCGATGTCGCCTTCCCGCCTGGTCGCGCGCTCTCGTAGACGTCCACCTCCTCCCACACAGTCGCTGTCAACCGCTCCCTCGGCTCGTAAAATCGCACGCTTCCGTCATCTTGAGCGACCGCTAAAGTCAAAACATCCGACGCAGGCGCGAACGCGATGCTCTGTATCTTGGACATCCCGCTTGCCGATCGCCCTAGTTGTTCCACGCTCGAAGACCCGCCGCTTGAAGCACTATACACGCGCCAGAAAGTAATCTCACCGTTCTCCGCCGCCGCCGCGATGACGCGACCGTGCGCGACGTCACTCAGAGCAACGTGCATGATGGCTAAACCGTCCTCGTTCGCCGAGACGGTGCATTCACGGCTCCATTCGGACGCGCTCGCAGAGGGAGCAAACTGTCCTTTTTGAACCGTTTCATCGGGATCTCGCGATGCCTTGGCGACGCGTTCGCGGAAAATGAGATCCCCGGAAGACGTCGCTGTGACGCAAGCGGTCCGAGTGTCATCGTATGCGACGGCGGACGCGAAAGGCATCGATGCGTGGGACTTTTGTCTCGTCGCGCGCGCTCTCGGAGACGCCGCTGCGCAGAGTAAAGACTTCGCCCGGTGAGACGCGCAATGTCAATGATGATGCACCGCGACGCCGCAACGCGTGTTCTCCGCACTCTGGGACGGGTAAAACGTCATGAAATTCGCCGACGAACCAATCCACTCACTCGCCGCCCCATCTGTTTTCAAAGTCGACGATTACTTTCCTCGTTCGCAACGCTTCGGATGCCAGACGAAACATCGCGCCCATGGTAGATCGAGCATCCGTCGCCGACGCCATGAGGGAAGAGTTGGCGTCGTTTTCTTCCAGCTCATTCATGAGACGCGCAAACTCCTCAAAATCCATGGTTCCGGATTTATCCACGTCTATTCCGTTGAATAACTCTTTCGCCGCTTTCATGGACATGGCGTTTCTTCCAGCCATCATCGACCACGCGTGCGCGAATTCGTCGTACTCGACTTCTCCACCTCCATCCGTATCGATAACGTCGAATAATTCTATCAACTGCGCCCGACGCTCTTCAGTCATTGACTTTTTCATCACTTTCCGTCGTCGAAGCATCCAGGCTGCCGTCTGCGCTTGGAGTTCCCTCACTCTGTGTTGCGAGAGGTTGGAAGCGTCGCGAGACTTTGGGCGGACGCAATCAATCGCGTTTAGGTTTGATTTCAGCCGAGATAAGACATCGAGTACTTTTGTGAGAGGATCGGACGATTTCACCAAGGCTTGGGTCATGCGTGCGCGCGGGAAAGTGGTGCGTCGTCTATAAATAAATGTGGCAAAAAGTTTCATTTACAACCACCGGCGACGTTGTTTGCCAAGTGTTTTCTACAAGGTACTTGATTTCGGGCAGAGAAAGAAGGATACGATCGTGCGATTGGCATCACGCGGTGGCCGTGGAACCTCATAGCTTTCCCCATCCGGGCCATGACCTTCCCGGTCGGGTGGATCGAGTTGGTCGGTGGTGATAAATTCCCCGTCGACTCGATCGACGAGCTCCGAACATATTGAAAATTCGAGCAACGTTTCTTCGTCGTTCTCATTCTTCGTCGGCTCGAGCCAGTCGATGCGCACGAGTGCGCTCGTCTTTTCCGCGTAGGATTTTAAAAATGCTTCGTCGCTCGCGAGGACGAGGGCGGATGGGGACACGTCACACGGCTCTGGTGATCGTTGGGATTCCTGGACGTCAAGCGGTGGATCCAGCGCCTTGTCCAATTCTGAAGAGAATTTACCGACGTCTTCGTACACGGCTGCTGTGGTCACGCGCGCTACCGTCTCCAATAACCACATGACGTCTTGCACGCTCTCGTGTGCCTCGGCCAACTGCACCGGCCAGGGCGAAGTGGCCTCGCGCCATGCGGGAATGACGACGTACGGCAATTTACACGCGTCGGAGGCGTCGGCGACAATTCGAAGTTTTTCCGCCGCCTTCATTGTTTTTGAGAGTGAAATCTGACAGTTACCGTATCTTCGCAATTCGCACATCATCTCCGTCGTCGCCTTCGCGCCTAAGCTCGTTCTAAGTCTTCGAACGATGCTCGAAAAGTCTGTGATCATCCGTTTGATGAACCGTGCCCGTCCCATCGAATCGTACACCTCCAACGCGCTATCATCACTGTCTTCGAGATCGTCGAGGTACGCATTGGCGTCGTGCACGCTCAACAAGGGATTCTTCATGCCAATCGTAGACGCCTTAAGCGCGTCGTTTTCGTTTTTTCTCTCATTGAGTTTGGCTTGGAATTTCTTCCTTCTCACCGAGCGTCTTCTCGCCATCTCTTCGTCCTCGGATTCCACATCAGCCTTCCTCCTCGCCTCGGACGCTTCCACGGCGGCATTCAATGACTCGTCCGCCTTTGCATCAATCTTCACCTTTAACTTTTCAATCGCCTCGTCCACTTGTTCCATCACCCACGACGCATCTCCCGTCGTTTCACACCGTTTCGCCTCGGCGTACGCGTTGAGCGCCTCAGCCTCCTTCCCAACCATCTCCAACGCCTGCGCTCTTCTATACCACGCCTTGTACCACCTCGGCGCATTCCTCACGCACATCAACGTGTCCCTCAGAGCCTCCTCTCCATCTCCGAGCTTGAGTCTCGCCAACGCGCGTCCACACAGCGCAAACTGATTCCTTCCATCCACTTCCAGCGCGCGCGTGAACGCCTCGACGCACGCCTCGTGTTCACCTCGCTCGTACGCCTCGCACGCGCGCAGGTGCAGCTCACGCCCTGTCGTCGCTCGCACTCGCGCCGCCCACGGTCCCCATCGTGTCGTCGTCGTCGTCGTCGTCGTCGTCGTCGTCGTCGTCATCGCGCGTCGCTCTCTCGCGGGTCGTGCGTTACCGTCAGACCGTGCGTTACGATCCAGCTTCACGCCGTGCGCGATCGGTGGATTTCACGTACGTATCGATCGCATCGAACGGTGTCTTCACCCGATGGATTTCTTTTGAACCTGGAAACGCCAACTCGCGAAAGGATCGAGTCCTCGTCAGTCGACGACCGCCGGCGTCGGCGTTATGCTCGACGCGACGACGACGCGATGGGCGCTCCGGCTCCTCGGTATCGTCTACCCGGGGTATCTCACGTATAAGACGCTCGAACACGATCGGAAACGCGGGGAAAATCAGCGAGGGTGGTGCATCTACTGGGCTGTCGCGAGCGCGTGGTTGGGTTGCGTCGCGCCGGTTCTGGACCTCGTGTTCGACGGACGCGTCGCGCTGTATGGGGAATCAAAGGTACGCGCGCGCGTACAGTTTCGACGACTCGCAAGGACGATGACGATTGGAGGTGGACGCTTGAAAGGGAATCGATTGACTGACGAGCGAACGTGAATGAATGAAACAGCTGGCGTTCACGGTGTACCTCTGGCATCCCCGTTTTCAAGGCGCCGTGTACGTCTACGATAGATTCCTAGCCCCATTCTTAGCGAAACACGAACGCGCGGTGGACGACGTGCTCGCGAACGTGTTTGAACGCGTCGGGAGCGTCTTCGGCGCGGCGTCCGACGTGGCGTGGAAGTACGGACGACGCGCGGCGAGAGACGCGTTGGCCAAGGCGACCGAGGCGCAAATGCGCCAACAGGTGGGCGGCGCGGCGAGCGGGCGGGCGGATAGAATCGATAGGACTCGCGGGGCCGGCGCGACGGCGACGCGGGGGATGTAGGCTTTTGAAATTTGATAACGCGCGTACGCGTACGCAGTCGCTTCGCTTCACCCTGAAACTTATGAAGTGATCGAAAATCGATAAAGGTGCAGCGACACAAGCCGCCGCGCGATCGACGACCCGACGGTAAAACGCGTGCGCGTCGACGAATAACGATGACGCCCGATCGCGTGATGGTTGAATGCGAGCGATTGGCGGCGCCGTGGACGCACGCAGCGCTCGCGCTCGCGCTCGTGGCGCCGCTCTTTGTGGTCGTCGAACCGAACGTAAACATCGTCGCCGTGTCGACTCTCTGCGTTGTCGCTGGGGCGTATAGAAGCGTGCAACCGGCGGAACAAGGGAGCGGTGAGGTGATGACGCGCGAAGACGCGCGTAAGTTTCCGTTTATCGGCTCGGCAGTGCTCTTTGGGGCGTTTTTGGCGTTTAAGTTTTTGCCAAAGGCGATGCTCGACGCATTGGCGACGGCGTACTTTGGAGCACTCGGGACGGCAGCGCTGAGTGCGGTGCTCGCGCCGGTGGTGCACAGGATTTTGTTCTTCGGGAAAGAGCTGAGATCGTACGCACTCTTCGTGGTTCCGGAGGTTAAATGGTTGAACGAGGAGCGTTGGACGTGCGAGTTCACCATCGCGGAAGCCGCGTCCACGGCGCTCGCGGGCGCTGGAACGTACGCGTACATCAAGACGAAGCATTGGTTGACGAACAACATGCTTGGTCTATGCTTTTCCCTTCAGGGCATCGAGTATCTCACCATTGATAGTGTGCAGATTGGCGCCATCTTACTATCCGGACTGTTTGTGTACGACATCTTTTGGGTCTTCTTTACGCCCGTCATGGTGAGCGTGGCGCGCTCTTTCGACGCGCCCATCAAGTTGCTCTTCCCGCGCGTCGCCGCGAGCGCTATAGCGACAGCGGATAAGCCTTTTAGCATGTTAGGTCTAGGAGATATCGTCATTCCGGGGCTCTACGTGGCGATGATTCTTCGCATGGATAATGCGCGAGCGCAAGCCGCATCACAACCGAGACGTTCCATCACCCGATCTGAGTCTAAAAAAGCCGCCACTGCGTCCAAGACGGCCAATACGGACGGAAAACCCGTTCCCAAGTACTTTCCAGCCGTCGCCATCAGCTACGTCGTCGGTATTGTCACGACCATTGTCGTCATGAACATCTTCAATGCCGCGCAGCCCGCGTTGCTTTACATCGTTCCCGCCGTCCTCGGCGCAACCTTCATCCGCGCCGCCCTCGTCGGCGAAGTTTCCCTGACTTGGAACTACTGCGAGGGATTAGAAGAGGCTCAGGCTGAGCGCGACGCCGCCGAAGCCAAGGCAAAATCGTCGTAACGAGAGGTTTTTAATAGAGAAGACTCAGGCAGTTGAAATTTTCAACCGACAAGCCAACTAAACCAGTAGTCAAACGTTGTTCTCAACCGACGCCACATCCGCGCGTTTGACCATGCGCGCTTCGCCTCGCGTCCTCGCCGTTCGCGCGGCGATCGGTGACGCTTCCGTCGGCGTTCCGAGGTCGCGAGATCCGCGCGTCGCGCGATGGCTGAAGGACTTTAAGCTCCTCGCTGAGTCAACCTCACCCAACTGGGATGGGCTCATCGTTCTCGCATCTTTCCCGTTCGCCGACGTCGGAGCGACGCTCGCGCTGGCGGCGAGCAAAGGACGAACAGAGGAGTTGCGACGGGTCCTTGAGAAACTCACGCCCGAACCCACTGTGGTCGGCGACGCATCGTCGGTATCGACGTTGTTGAGGAAGGAAGGAGAGGGCGCGTGGGACGAGGCGCTGACGCGAGCGGGCAAAGCGGCGGCTGCGCACGGACAGCGCGGCGCGCTAGATGTTCTGTTAGAACACGGAATGCCATGCGATGGATGTTTACTGGACGCTTGCTGCAGCGAGGTGAACGACGCGACGCGGGCGGAGTGCGTCTCTCGACTACTGGAGGCCGGCGCCGACGCCAACTGTCACTGGTCGCGGATGGGATGGAAACCGTTACACGCGGTCGCCAAACGTGGAGACTGCGAATCTGTCGAGCTTTTGGTGCGAGGCGGCGCGGATGTAGACGCCAAGTATTACAACGGGAAGACTGCGCTGTTTTCGGCGTGCGAATGGGGCAAGGCTGAGGCGGCGAAAACGTTGCTTCGTCTGGGGGCTTCCGTCGATGTTGGGAAATGGGAAGCCGATCATTTGAACACAGATCACTCGTTGGGAGCGTCTAACGATCCAGTGTCGCCAAGGGACGTCGCCGTGTTGTTGAATCACGTCGAATGTATCAAGGTTATCGATGCAGAAATGCGCGTCAGGGGGGTGTGACGGGTCCCGTCTCGTTTCGACGAGGCAAAATTTATATTTTAGCGCTACGCGGTTGCTCAGTCGCTGTTCGTTTACTGGACAGTGTACGGAGAGCTTTGTATTTCATATCCAATGTTGTTGTTTTATTTATAACGTACAGTCAAATCGTGTGATCTAATGATGCAAACTACTAAGGATTTTTTCGCCTACTGAGAACGATGGCTACTTTGTGATGATGCCTTTACCCCATCCCTCCGGAGCGTTCTCTTCGATGATAAATTCGATGTCATCCGACCAACATCGGGGAGCTACACCGGTTTGCTTGAAAATAACTTGCTCAAGCTTTCGAAAGAATCCACTCTCGTCGAGGATGCTATTCCAGTACCCGCTCACAATGCAATAGTGACCCTCGAACGGTGCCTTGTGATGCTGGCCGTGATCGCGTCTAGACACCAAAAGACCCGCATCTTGAGCCGCGAGGACGAGACTGGGGAGCTCACTCTTCTTCATGTGGCTCCACGCGTGAAATTGTTGGCTGAGCACAACCAGCGACGTGAAGACGCCGACGAACATGAGATCAGTCGGTCTGTCGTTGAGCGCCAGAGTTGGCAGGGTGAACACTAACGGCGCGACGCACGTCTTGTGAATGTTGTTAGCCCATTGACGTTTAGTAATTGTCCAAGGATACTTGTGATGGCCCTGGAACGCGTCAATGATCCCTCCCATGACCGGCGTTGCCTTGCTGCCGTAGTTATCGACGCTCCAGTGAAAGATGCCCGTGCCGAGGTCGCTCGTCCAATACGCCAGCGCGATAGTCACAGCCATCGCGACACCCTCAAACCCCGTGAAACCATCGATAGCGTCGATGTAAAGCCCCTTCAGACCGAGCAAGGCGCACGAGCCGAACAGCACAGCGCACTGCGCCCGCTGCGCATCTGTGGAGACGAAGTCACGCGGGTCCATCAACTGTTTGCCCCCCATGGCTGCGATTTCTCTGCGCAACTGCTCGCCGACGCTGACGCGATCGACGTCCACAGAGTCCGTGATGACGCACGCCGCGCCGTCGTAGCTCGCGGACGGATCCAAATCACTGAAAACTTCCTCGACCGCCGACGAAGCTTTCGGAGGGGTGAGTGTCGACGTCACGCGACTTCCAGTGCCGCCGCTGGCCTTGACGCGCGCGCGCGTGGTGCGCGCGACGGCGAGAGATTGACGAACTACGTTCATGGTGCCGCTTCGCGTGCTCGATCCTGCACGTCGACGTCGCCGCGTCACCGACTGCAGGCGTTGGTACAAGCTGACGCCAAAGAGCGCCAGAGAGGCGGCTGTGTAGGCTTGAAGTCGCACGTCTGAGAGATGTCAAAAGTCAACGTAAAAATAAAATTATGCGCTATTCTACATGTAAAATCATAAACAAGTGTTCCGATCTGCTGTCGATTGACAGCGACACGTCAAAGCTGCGCTAACGCCGTAAATGTCGGCGACGTCGCCGCACGCGCCGCGTCGCATCGACGACTGGACTTCTCCCCAAATCCTACTAGTGTTGCATTTCTGCCACCGAAAATGAACGAGCGTCTGCGACGGAAGACCAAATTGACAACTCTGTTGATCGAGGCAAAGAGTATAAACTTTGTGAGCGGTAGCAACGCGCAATCGTCGGTTTTTCATATGACGAGTCCGCTCTGGCGCCAACCCCTCAAGATGTTAGATCACTCCCTGAACATGTCGCAAAGAGCACAATTTCCTGATACTCTCCATTATTCCCTGATAGCCAAGCGTGGCCGACGAGTCGAACTTGTCGTATATGACGGTTGCATACGCAGAAACGTCGCATGGCATCTCGCTCAATTTTTTGTACGTGCACGTAAGCGGATTTATTTCATCCCTGTCAAAACCAGCGAAGACGCCTGCAGAATTCGTCGACATCTGATACCGTCGCGTGTACGCGAAATCCTTAAACGTCAACAGACTCTTGTGGTTGAACACATTGGGTTTCAGATCGCACCATCGAAAACCTTTCAGCCACAGCGACCATCGTCGACGCAAACGACACTTGTCCTCCTCGGACACGTCCCCTCGCACCTTGGCGCATTCGCTCACGAGCCATCGCACGTGCGGCCCCAACCGCGCGTTTTGATCAAATTGTTCCGAATACGTCTCCCACCCCACCTTCGACCGATCACTTTGCGTCCCAGCCATGCACCACTCCAAGAGTTCCAAGTCTTTCGAGACTCTGTCGTAGTCGGCGTCCTCCTTGTACAACACGAGCCGAAGCGAGCCCACGACGTCCAATCTCGACCGTTCGCACGCGCACACGATCTTCGTCACGTATTCCCCGTGCGCGCTGTCCCCATCCACCACGCACTGCATCGCGCGCACCACCAGCCTCGATACGTACGCCGACAACTGCGTCTCGTCGCACTTGGCCACCACCCCCGACTTGTACTCAAACTCGAGCAGGCGTCTCTCGTACGCCTCCATGTCCCTCACGTACGTCTCCACCCGCTCCTCCTCTAGCGACTTGGTCGGCATTCTCGGTTTCCTCGGTTTCGCCATCCCGTTCGTCGACCGCTTCGAGACGTCGACGTCGGCGTCGCGACCGGCGCGCTCTCTTCTCTTCACCCTCTGGCGATCAGTCTCGCCCTCGGTCTCGTCGCTCACCGGTCTCGTCGCTCCTCGCCCGACGCGTTCGTCGCGTTCGTCGCGTTCGTCGCGTTCTTCGTCCTCGCCCGCGTCGAGAAAACGTAACGCGCCGTACCCGTTCTCGCCGTACCCGTTCTCGCCGCCGCCTCCGCCGCCGTCGTCGTCGCGCGCGTCGTCGTCGCCATCGCGCGCGTCGTCGTCCGTCATGTCGCGTCGTTCCGTTTCGTTCCGTTGGTCTTCCCCAACCGTCCCCGCGCGGGTTCGGGTTCGGGTTCGAAGACGACGGGGTTAACCGCGCGTGTGAAACCCGTGGCTTCGCAAATGTACTGTATGGGCATTTCGTTGGTTAAAGTACGCACGGGGCGGTCCGCTATGGCCGAAACGTCCGACCGACCGGACCGAACGCGCGATTCGGAGATGTCCCTTCGAAGTTTTTGACGAGTCATGACTCTTAATCAATCGTTCGTGCGCGCGAAAGGTGAGATCCGCGTCGAGCGTTCTTTAGGTTAGTTTGCGACGCGGGCGAGTTCGTGCGCCGGTCGACCTAGCGTCACTTCTCGTGCGCAGAC
>Ga0181590_10001127_pt1 | contig 22610 bp, 19 predicted proteins | sample 071ome_34_FD_132446 | JGI IMG/M metagenome (GOLD analysis project Ga0181590, IMG submission 132446) | Coastal salt marsh microbial communities from the Groves Creek Marsh, Skidaway Island, Georgia - 071411BT metaG (megahit assembly) | ecosystem: Environmental > Aquatic > Marine > Intertidal...
ATAAATCCGTAATATACGCATCGCCCACAGCGGAGGGGTGGCTGAGTGGTCGAAAGCACCGGTCTTGAAAACCGGCGACGGCTAATACCCGTCCGAGAGTTCGAATCTCTCCTCCTCCGCCATCTAATTTAAAAACCCAGATCAGCAATGATCTGGGTTTTTTCGTTTTCGGCTATATAAAAAATAGATGTGTTTAAGCTTCGGTCAGCGCCTTTACGTGTTCATGAGCGCTCAGTGCAAGCGATTCTAGGTTGTAGCCCCCTTCGAGCATGGAGACAACACGATCCTTCGAATAGAGTTTTGCCATGTGGGTGGTCAATTTGGTGAGCCAATAGAAATCATCTTCGATTAGGTCTAGGTTGCCCATGGGGTCGAAGGTGTGTGCATCAAAGCCAGCAGAAATGAAGATCATGTCCGGTTTGAATTTGGCGAGTGCCTCAAGTATGGGTTTTTCAACCATTCTTCGGTACTTAATACTGGCTGTTTCAGCTTCTATGGGTAAGTTGATGATGTTGTCCGGCAAGCCAAAGTAGTGGCTATTCGGGTAATGAGGATGTTGGAACGTGCTGATAACCAGGACATCGTCTCGTCCTTTAAATGCCTCGATGGTACCGTTGGCTTGGTGCACGTCAAAGTCGAAGATGGCGACGCGGTGTATGTCGGGCTTGGTTAGGGCATATTGGGCAGCCAATGCTATGTTGTTAATAAAGCAAAATCCCAGTGTTTTATTGGGTTCGGCATGGTGACCCGGTGGTCGAATGGCACAAAACGCATTTTTAAACTCGCCTGATAACACTGCATCCACAGCTTGAATGCCTGAGCCGGCTGCTTCCTCTGCGGCTCTGAGTGTATCAAACATCAGTGGGGTGTCTCGGTCGGCTAGGATCATGCCTCTTGATGGCGCGATGCGGTAGAGTTGGTCTACATAACCTTGGCTATGGACTAGGCTAAATAGCTTTGGGTCAGTCGGAACGCATAGTCTTTCTGTTATGTCTTGCCATAGACCGGTTTGGCGCAACTTGGTTTCAACGGCTAGATTACGCAAAGGGCTCTCTGGATGCGTTGGCGGCACTGAATGTTGGTCAAATTGCGAATGGTGTATAAATAACGTGGAAGACATGTCTCTTTTGCTTGAGCCTAGCGTAAGAAGTCTATATAACTCAAATTATTGATTGATAACACCTTTTTTAAGGGAATTATGGGTACTCGTTGGTTAGAACGGTTTTTTGAGCCCTCTAAGATTGCCGTTATAGGTGCATCTGAACGTCCATCCAGCATGGGCGGTGCCGTTATTCAAAATTTAAAATCAGCTGCTTTTAAAGGCAGTATTTATGCTGTGAACATTCGTCGCTATAAGAGTGTTCATGGTGTTCCGTGCATTTCAAAAATTGGTCGCCTGCCTCAAGATGTGGATCTGGCCATTATCTGTACGCCTGCACATACCATTGAAAAAATCATAAAGCAGCTTGGTCGTCATGGTATTCGTGGTGTCATTATTCTCACGGGTGGTATTTCTCGTAAGCGGGCCGAACGATTTAGACCGTCAAATGATCCTATAAGAGCATTGGCGAGAGAGCATGATGTTCGCATTATGGGGCCAGATTGTTTGGGGGTGTTGGTTCCCGAGTTAAAACTAAACGCCAGCTACAGCCACATGAATGCCATGCCGGGGAAGGTGGCCTACCTAGGTCAATCTGGCACCTTGGCGAGTGCCTTACTGGACTGGGCTTATACGCGAGGCATTGGCTTCTCGCATTTTATGACCATAGGGGATTCGGCAGATGTGACGATGCCGGACGTCATTGATTACCTTTCGACCCAGCGGAACGTTAAAGCGATCATGCTGCATCTTGAGCAGGTGTCCAATGCACAAAGTTTCGTGCGGGCTGTTCGGAATGCCTCCCGTAGCAAGTTAGTGCTGGCGATTAAGAGTGGCCGTTTTCCTCAGTCCCAGAGTCCAGTCGACCCAGTACCACCCGGTTTGCGTCATCGAGATATGATCTACGAAAGCATTTTGCTGCGAGCAGGTGTGCTCAGAGTGGATAGCACTGAAGAGCTGTTCGAGTCTGTAGAGTCCTTGACCCGCATGAAGCCGCTTAAGGGTGAGCGTTTAGCCATTGTTGCCAACGGTATTGGCGGGGCGATTTTAGCTGTAGATCGCTTGATTCATGAAGGTGGTCAGCTGGCCAATTTATCGAAAGAGACCATTGATAAGCTATCGGACGTTTTGCCTCCTTATTGGTCTCAGTCAAATCCGGTGGATATCACCCCTGAGGCCAGTCCGGCTATCTACAAAAAGGTGTTGGAAATCGTTGAGGCGGATACGAATGTAGATGCCATATTGGTCTTATTCTCGCCGAACAGTGTTGCTACAAGTCAGGATGTGGCGAATGTGGTAGTGAACCATTCTAAGTTTTTTCAAAAGAACTTACTTACCAGTTGGATGGGTGGGGTTAACGCGGAACATAGTCGCCATCTATTCGATGATGCGGGTATTCCCACCTATGATACGCCGGACAGGGCTATTAAAGCCTTTATGCATATGGTGCGTCACCAGCGAAATCAAGAGTTGTTAAGAGAGACACCGTCTTCCTTCTTGGATGATCTGAGTATTGATCGAGATCGTTGTCGTGAGATTATTCAGGAAGCTCGCAAGGATAATCGTAATTATTTAACGGCTGAAGAAATCCATTTCATTATCAATGCCTACGGGTTTAAAGCTGTTGAAACTCAGTTTTTGCCTGAAGGGTTTGATGTTGGTGAAGTGACAACGAGATTTCCTGCAGCGCTAAAAATCATACATCAGCAATACTGTCACCCGTTTGCTTATGGCGATAATCCGCGAGACCGTTGGCGCGGTGTTATTACTCAAATTCGTGATTCAGGCGAGTTGGCTGTGGCGGCCAAAGAGCTGCGTTCGCAGATCAGAAAGCGTTTCACGAATACTAGTAAGGTTCATGGGTTCAGTGTTCAGCCAATGCGTGGTGGTGAAATTTCTACACAGTTCAGTATGGGGATTACCCGTGATGAAACGTTTGGCCCGGTGATTATTTTTGGTGGTGGCGGAGCAACGGCCAACATCATGGCGGATAGGGCGGTTCAATTTCCACCGCTGAATGACGTGCTAGCTAAACAGCTGATGGGTAAAACTCACATATATCGCGTCTTAAAAGAGCGCAGTCGTCACTTTGATCGCGACGTGGCTCAGCTTTCTCAGATGTTGATTCGCCTGTCACAGATGACCGTTGATTTGCCACACTTGAAGGGGTGTGAGTTGAATGTGATTTTGCACCCTGTAGAAGGAGCAAAAGTATTGGGTATGGCGGCAGACATAGGTGAGCCTCATCAACTTTGCATCCGACCCTATCCGGCTGAGCATGAGGTGACCTACCGTGCAAAAGACGGTCGCGAATTGTGGTTGAGACCGATTCGAGGTGAGGATGAACCTCAACTTAAGGTGTTTCATGAATCGTTGAGCAGTGAGACTCTGCGCTATCGTTTTTTTACCTCTAGAAGAAGCTTTCGTCATCGTGAGTTGGCGCAATTTGCTCAAATTGATTACCAGCAAGAAATGGCGTTTGTGGCTGAGAACCCAGACGGTCAGTTAATGGGTGAGGTTAGAACATGGACGGACGCGGATAAGATACAGGCAGAGTTCTCTGTTTTAGTAAGTGACCAAGCGCAGGGTATGGGCTTAGGCTATGCTCTTATGAGTAAGATGATTGAGTATTGTCGAGCGCGGGGCACCATGGAGATGATGGGGACGGTGCTGGCAGACAATAAGCCGATGCTCAAATTGGCAGAAAAATTGGGCTTTAAGGTATCTAGAAAGTTAGATGCCGATGTGGTGGAAATAATTTTGTCGTTGAATGAGCCTAAAGAAGAATGGCAGAGGCAGCGACTTAAGCGTCTAAGGCTGGGGAAGAAGTAATGAATTCTCTAGACGTGCAGGCGGCTTCTGTTAGCATGTTCGCCGATGCTTTGGTTTTGGGGTGTAAGCTTTGATTCGAGTAATGGTAGTAGATGATCACGATTTGGTCAGAATGGGTATTGTTAGCCTATTGAGTGACAGTGATCGAATAGAAGTGATTGCCCAAGCCAGTAGCGGCGAAGAAGCGGTGCAGTTGGCAAAAGAGTTAGACCCGGATGTGGTGCTAATGGATATTCGCATGCCAGGAATGGGTGGATTAGAAGCCACTCATAAGCTGATTCGTCAGAATGAAGAGCTTAAAATTATTGCGGTAACGGCATGCAATGAAGACCCCTATGCGAATCGCCTTCTTCAGGCTGGTGCGGCGGGGTATATGACGAAAGGCGCTACCGCCGATGAAATGGTCATGGCCATATTGAAGGTGAAATCAGGGCAAAGATACATTAGCCCTGAAATTGCACAGCGTATGGCGCTTAAACCTTTTGAGTCTCAAGAGGATGCTTGTCCGTTTGATGTGCTTTCGGATCGTGAAATGCAAATTTCTATTATGATTGCGAACTGTGTGAAAGTGCAGGAGATATCCGACCAGCTTTTCTTAAGCCCTAAAACCGTCAATACGTATCGGTATCGAATTTTTGACAAGCTAGGGATATCCAGTGATGTGGAGCTAACCCGTTTGGCGATTCGTCATGGTATGGTGGATACAGAATCCTCTCTCTAGCTCATGTCTTTTGATTCAAAATCATTTCTAAAAAATCAAACCAGTAAGCCCGGCGTTTATCGTATGTACGATAGCGAGGGTGTGCTGTTGTACGTTGGTAAGGCTAAAAATCTAAAAAACCGCCTTTCGAGTTACTTCGGAAGCAGTGGTCTTACAGCTAAGACGGTCGCTCTCGTCTCAAGAATTCACAGCATAGAGGTTTCTGTCACCAGTAGTGAGACAGAAGCGCTTCTGCTTGAGCAAAACCTCATCAAAAAAGAAAAGCCCCCGTACAACATTTTGCTTAAAGACGATAAGTCTTACCCTTATATCCATCTTTCTAATCATGACTATCCATTGTTGAGTTATGCCCGTGGGAAGAAAAAGAAAACAGGCGAGTATTTTGGCCCGTTTCCTAGCTCTGGTGCAGTGCGTGAGAGTTTAAATTTTATGCAGCGCCTGTTTAAGCTTAGGGATTGCGAAGACAGTTATTTTAATAATCGTTCCCGCCCCTGTTTGCAGTATCAGATAGATCGTTGTAGTGGCCCGTGTGTTGGGTTAATAACCAAGGAGAGATATCGAGAAGATATTCAGCACGCCAAGCTTTTTTTGCAGGGTAAAAGCCAGGATCTGATTTTGCAATTGCAAGAGCAAATGGAGCAGGCCGCCATGGAATTGCAATTTGAGACGGCGGCCGAAATACGAGATCAATTGCAGCATTTGAGAAAAGTCCAAGAGTCCCAGGTGATCGAGGCCAAGCAGGGCAATATTGACGTTGTAGCAATAGGGCAGGAGCAAAATGTGTGGGCGGTTCATGTTATTAGTATTCGGCATGGCCAAATGCTAGGTAGTCGTACTTACCACCCTCGGTTTAATTTAGGGGAGTCGCTTGAGCAAGCATTGGAAGGATTTGTTTCTCAATTCTATTTGGTGATGAATCGTGAGATTCCCGATGAGGTCGTGGTGTCTCATGTCATGGCAGACAAAAGTGTTATCGCGAGTGCGCTAGCAGAGCAGAAAGGGCGAGGCGTTAAGTTAAGTGAGAATGTGAGAGCTGAGCGCTTACGATGGTTGCAAATGGCGGCGAGCAATGTCACAGAAGCACTTAGAGTAAAGATGAAAGACAAGCATCATATGATGAGCCTGTATCAGGATCTTGCTTTGGTACTGAATATGCCAGAGCCGCCCACGCGAATGGAGTGTTTTGATATTAGCCATTCTCATGGTGAGGCGACGGTAGCCTCTTGCGTGGTATTTAATCATGATGGTCCATTAAAAACCGATTATCGCAAGTACAATATCGAAGGGGTTGAAGCAGGTGATGATTATGGCGCGATGCGTCAGGCCTTAACTCGAAGATTTAAAAAGCTAGTCGAGGGTAAGGTGCCGGATTTGCTGCTGATAGATGGTGGCAAGGGGCAGGTCTCGGTTGCCTTGGATGTATTGGATGGACTTGAGCTTAGAGCAAGAATACCCGTGTTGGGTGTGTCGAAAGGGGTGACTAGGAAGGCTGGCATGGAGGTGATGCTGTATCAAGGAAAGGAATTTACGCTCGATAACGCATCGCCGGCGCTTCATCTTATTCAGCAAATACGGGATGAGTCGCATCGTTTTGCTATAACTGGCCATAGGGCAAGGCGTGCTAAGGCTCGCGGTAAGTCCGTGTTGGAAGAAATTGCTGGGATTGGCCCCAAAAGAAGGCGAGATCTGTTAAAATTCTTCGGCGACGTGGGTCAAATACGATCTGCTAATGTTGATGAAATTGCTAAGGTTCCAGGCATTAGCAAGCAGCTTGCACAAGAAATATACGACGAGTTGCATTCCTAAAACCATAAGAAGTAAGTGAACTATATATGCCATTAAATTTACCTAATATCTTGACCACGATTCGAGTGGTGCTGATTCCTTTGATGGTTGTTGTCTTTTATTTGCCCGTTTCATGGTCCAGTTTTGCGGCTGCGGTCGTGTTTTGGTTTGCTTGCATAACCGATTACTGGGATGGCTATCTCGCCAGAAAAATGAATTTAATGACGCCGTTTGGTGCCTTTTTGGACCCTGTGGCAGATAAGCTCATTGTGGTTATTTCGTTGATTCTGGTTGTAGAGCGTGATCAAACATTATGGCTCACGGTACCGGCGCTGGTGATTGTTGCTAGGGAAATCATTATTTCAGCCTTGCGTGAATGGATGGCTGAAATGAATAAAAGCGCTGATGTGGCCGTTAGTATCGTAGGAAAGTGGAAGACGTTTATTCAGATGTTTGCTATTACCGGTCTGCTTGGTATTGAGCCGGGTGGGTCAGTTGCATTGATTGCTAGTGATGGTTGGTATGCGGCGGCTGTATTTTCTTTAATTGTTGCTGCGGTATTGGCTTTGTGGTCAATGCTAACCTACCTAAAAGCAGCTTGGCCTGTTTTAAAGGCAGGGGCAGAGTCGTAGGGTTGTCGTAAGTAGTTCAGAAATAAGGAAAAAAAGCGTTGACAGTAGGGGGTGAATCATTAAAATGTGCAGCCGTTGTCAACACAGTTGATTACGTGCGGGAATAGCTCAGTTGGTAGAGCACAACCTTGCCAAGGTTGGGGTCGCGAGTTCGAATCTCGTTTCCCGCTCCAATAATTTACCTCTGGTAAGTTGTTGTTAGTTTTAGTCGAGGAGTTGCAAATTCAGCTCGATTGAAACGGATGGCGCGATGGTAGAGTGGTTATGCAGCGGACTGCAACTCCGTGTACGCCGGTTCGATTCCGGCTCGCGCCTCCATTTATCGCTTAGATGGGGCGGTGGTGAAATTGGTAGACACGCAAGATTTAAAATCTTGTTCCCTATGGGAGTGCCGGTTCGATTCCGGCTCGCCCCACCATTTAGGCGAGACTGCTTGGCAGTCAGAATTCAATAAAAAAGCCAGCTTGTAAGCTGGCTTTTTTATTGCCTGTCGATTTCCAGTTTTATCCCGTTCGGGAAGATTCTTTTATCTGGCTGTAACCATTGATCGTGTTGGATATGCCAGTGATTTATGTGCAAATCCTTGCTGCGAACTTCGGCTCTTGTTTCTAAGAGGCTGGTGTTTTCGCCTGTTAGTTGTACTCGGATTTGAAGCTTAACCCCTTTTAGCTCGGTTTTAGTGAGGCGGCCCTCGCTCAGGTGGATTTTCGTGGGTTCGTTGGAAGTGGAGTAACGTTTACCTTTGATGTCTTCGAGCCATAAGGTGTAGCTTTTGGGTGGCTGATCTAAGCTTTTTAGGGTCGATAGGGCCAATTGGTATCGTTCAGAATCACCCAGTAACACAATTTGATTGCCGGATATTTTGTATTCGATGTCTTCTTGAAGAACGAAGGGAATGATTTGCGCGAGCTCTTCGGCCGGCTTGTGATGGGTTTTCAGGATGAGCACACTCGAAGGATTCGAGCATGCTGTCTGAACGAGTATTAGAGTAGCTAAATAGAAAGCCTTCTGGCATCTAAGGGCTGTTTGGCTGTTTGCCACCATTTGTTGAAGCGCTCCATAAAATTTTGAATCTTCGGGCGGTCCGAATAGCAGGCTCGACTCTCCACACCGTCGAAATCAAACCACATTTGGCTGTCAATTAGCCATTGACAGGGTATCGGATCTTGCGTGGTGCGTATTTCGACATACGAAGGAAGCCTATCAGCGAGCTTGAAAAGTGGGTGGTCGTTGTAAGTCGGATGATAGCTTCCCAGTAATATGTACGTTTTAAAGTGACGTTTCGTTCGGGCCAGTAATTTAATTCTATTGATCAGGCTTTCGTATTGGCAAAGTGGGTGACTGATGTCTTTTATGCACAATACCAAGGAACGGTTCGCCTGGCTTAAACTAAGATCTAAATAGCCTTTGGCTTCGAGGAGGCTGGTGCCGTGGTAAATGGTGGTGTCATGACCCGCTTGATACTTGGGGTTTGCGTTGGTGTCTTGGCTGAATACAAGACAGTCCATGTCCACATGGGGGATGTCGGCATCTTCATAAGGCGTTGAGGTCGCGTTAAATCCGCATTGACGATAAAAATGGTAGGCGTGGCACTGGGCGCTTAGCTCTAACCGAGTGTATCGTTTTTGAGCAGCATGGCGCTTGATGTGATCTAGAATTTCTCTGCCGACGCCCCTTTGACGGTGAGACGCTAGGACAGCCATGCGTCCGATTTTTTTATGGTCGATGAGGCGTGCGCAACCTACGGCATCGCGGCCGTCATAGGCGATAAAGTGCTCGGCGCTTGCATCAAGGTTATCCCATTCTAGGTCTTTGGGTACCCCTTGCTCGAGTATAAATACCTGTTCTCGGATTTCCCTAAGAAGCGCTCGGTCGTGCTCCCATTGCGTGCTTACAACTCTAATCCCTGTCATAGTTCATCAAAATATAAAAAGTTATTATTGATCAAGTCTAGCAGAATATCCTTAGGCTCTTCTTCCTCTAAATAAGACAAAATATCTGCCAGTTCGGTGATTCTTTGGTTTGCCAGTGTCACCAGTAGATCATGGCTATTGCTGTTAAGGGGGTAACGATATTCAGTGCCATTTATAAAGCAGGTGATTTCAGAGTCGCTTAGTGTGTATACCCAGCGACTGGTCTCGTTCTGCACGAGGGTGTGATCCTCTGTTAGGAATGGTTGGATCTCGTCCCATTCTAGTGGGTCTTCAAGAGGCTCGTGAAGCTCGGGGTATTTGTTTTCGCTCATGCTCTCTGCGATCCATTCTTTAATGTTCTCTTTCGATAGCAGTTTGAGTAGGTGAGCCTGAAGCTCTGTAGCTGCTTGGTCGGTCACGAGGGCGGGCCTTTCAAGGGCGCTCTCAAGCCAGGGATCTTCATAGCGATCAAACTGGTCTAGTTTGGCGCATAGATGATCCGTCACACCTTGAAGGGCGTCAGCTGTGCTTGGGGCTCTAAAGCCAATGGAGAGGGTGATGCAGTCGTTTAGCGCTCTTCCGTTGTGTGCGTATTTAGGAGGAAGGTAGAGCATGTCTCCTGGGTTGAGGGTCCATTCCTCTTCAATATCCATTTGTTGAAGAATACAAAGTGGTGTGTCTTCTCTGAGTGCAGTTGAGTCATTGCACTTCGGCCCCACTTGCCATTGCCTTTGGCCGTGGGCTTGCAATAAGAAAACATCGTATTGGTCATAATGTGGGCCGACGCTGCCGCCTTTTACTGCAAAGCTGGCCATGATGTCATCTAGTCGCCAGTTGGGGATGAATTTAAATGACTCGAGTAGATCAGCAAGTTCAGGTGCCCATTGGTTCACGCCTTGGACAAGCAGGGTCCAGTCTTCTTCTGGTAGCGTTTCAAAGGTAGATTCTTCAAATGGTCCGTTAATGAGCTCCCATTTGTGGTTTGGCCCATTTTCAATGATGATTCTAGATTCAGCCTCATCCTCAAGCGAAAGGCCTGCAAGGTCGTCAGGCTCCAGTGGGCACTGAAATCCGGGAAACGCGCCACGAATGAGAAGGGGCTTTTTCTGCCAATATTGCTCCAGGAACTCACTTATGCTGATGTCGCCTAAAATGCTCATTTTCATTACTCCAAAAAAAATCCCGCATCAGCGGGATTTTATCAGTGATACGGTTGCTTAAATTGCTTTCGCTTGGTCTGAAGCGTTACCTGTATAGGTAGCGGGGGTTAGCGCTTTTAAAGCTGCTTTTTCCGCTTCAGGTAGCTCTAGGGAGTCAACGAACTCAAGCATCATGTCTTTGGTGATGGCCTTTCCGCGTGTGAAGGCTTTCAGTTTTTCGTAGGGCTGCTCAATGCCGAAGCGGCGCATGACCGTTTGGATTGGCTCTGCCAGTACTTCGTATGCATTGTCTAGGTCTTTGGCCAAGGCGGCTTCGTTGACTTCTAACTTGCTGATGCCTTTAAGGGCGGCCTGATATGCAATTAGGCTGTAGCCAAAGCCTACACCCATATTGCGCAGTACCGTGGAGTCCGTTAGGTCGCGCTGCCAGCGAGAAATGGGTAGCTTTTGAGCTAGGTGTGCCATTACAGCATTGCCTAAGCCTAGGTTGCCTTCTGAATTCTCGAAGTCAATTGGGTTCACCTTGTGAGGCATGGTGGAAGAGCCTACTTCGCCAGCAATGGTTTTTTGCTTAAAGTACGCGTTCGAGATGTAGGCCCAGATATCGCGGTTAAAGTCGATAAGAATCGTATTGAAGCGAGCGACAGCATCAAATAGCTCAGCGATATAGTCGTGTGGCTCGATCTGGGTGGTGTAAGGGTTGAAGGTTAAGCCCAGTTCGTTTTCGATGAACGTTTTCGCGTTTGCCGCCCAGTCTACGTCTGGGTAGGCACTAAGATGTGCGTTGTAGTTACCAACGGCACCGTTCATTTTGCCGAGTAGCTCTACTGATTTGACTTGTTGGATTTGACGACGCATACGAGCAACAACGTTGGCCATCTCTTTACCTAAGGTGGTGGGAGAGGCGGTCTGGCCGTGGGTGCGTGAAAGCATTGGTAGTTCGGCGTGCTCGATGGCAAGCGCGGCAATGGCGTTCGCTACCTTTTCCATGTAGGGCAATACAACATCATCACGACCTGTTCTCAGCATTAGGGCGTGTGATAGGTTGTTGATGTCTTCAGAGGTGCAGGCAAAGTGTACGAATTCGGTCACTTTTGCAAGCTCAGCGTTGGTCTCGATACGCTCTTTAATAAAGTACTCAACCGCTTTTACGTCGTGGTTGGTGGTGCTTTCGATTTCTTTGATTCTAGCGGCATCTTGCTCTGAGAAGTTGTCGACGAGGTTGTTTAATAGTTGCTCGGCCTCAGGGCTAAAGGCCGAAACCTCGCTAATTTCTTCATGTTTGGCGAGGCGCTGCAACCAACGAATCTCTACCTCAACGCGATACTTGATGAGACCGAATTCACTGAAGATATTGCGCAGTTCAGTTGTTTTGCTGCCGTAGCGGCCGTCTATAGGGGATACAGCATTTAATGCAGAGAGTGCCATGAACGCCTCGTTGTCTGGACATACCTGAAAAAATAGGCGCACATTATACAGGTTTTGAGCTAAATAAGCAGGATTAAGTTGATGCTAACAACAATCTGATGCGGGCGCTGCTATATACCTGTTCGCTGGCGGGCTATACAATGGCCACCTTTTTTCGGTTATTGGTGTAGAAGAGAGGCTAATGTGAGCTATCTAAGACAGGTTTGGCAGGTAAACCGTGCCGTCGGCTGGATGCTGATTTTGAACGTCGCTTTGGCAGCCGTCATTTCTCTTGGCTTTACAAAGCACTTTCCTGACTCAACCGGAACAGTGGATAGCCTATATCAGCTTGGTTTGTTGCCAGCTGTTTGGGGGCTATATGCCATTTTGGCCGCGTTATTTTTTATACCTCTGACGTTTATTCCTAGATCTAAGTGGCCCCTTATGGTGATTACTGGGGTCGTGGGTGGCACGCTCAGCGTTATTCTTTTCATTGATAGCTACATCTACGACATTTTTAATTTCCACATTAATTGGTTCTTTATATCAGCATTCTTCTCGGATGAAGGAGGAGAATTCTTTGATATATCTTGGAAGACCTATCTTTTGTTTAGCTTTGTGGCGGTAGTGGTAACCGCGCTTGAATTGTTTTTCTTATGGCTAATAGTGCGCAAGCTGTTAGTAAGGCAGCAAGGTAAGTGGGCAGGCGTGTCTGTTCTTGTTCTGCTGTTTGTGAATGCAGTATTTGTCAATTTAGTTCACTCTTGGGCATATGCGCAAAACTACATGCCGGTTACATCGATTAGTGGTCATGTGCCTTTTTATTTTCCGATGCACTCTCGTTCGCTTGCTAAAAATTCAGCGCTGGCCAATATGAGTGGTGATAAGCATTTGGATACAGATGATGCATCTGTTCAGTATCCTAAGCAGCCCATGCAGTGCTCTCCAATGGATCAAAAGAAGAATGTTTTAATGGTTGTACTGGAAAGCTGGAGAGCAGATTCGATGACGGCGGATATTACGCCAAATACGAATGAGCTGGCCCAGAAGAGTTTATGGTTTAAAGATCATCATAGTAGTGGGACGGTAACGACTCGTGGTATTTTTTCTTTGATGTATGGTCTTGCACCTACCTATATGGATGCGGTCGTAGCCAATAATGGTGCTGGCGGTCCTGTGTTGATTAATTTGCTGAAAGAGAATGGCTATGATTTTGGTGTCTACCCAAGTGGTGATATTACTCGGATTAAATTAACGGATTCGAGTTTCTCTCCGATTAAGGACAGCGTACAGCATGGCGAAGGTTCGGATACCATTGAAAAGGATTTGGATATCCTTAAGAAAATGGAATCAAAGATCCAAAATTCTGATGGTCCATTTTTTGGCTTTATGTTTTTCAATAGTAGCCACTATTTGTATTACTATCCTGATGAGCATGAGCGTTTTACGCCAGTGAAGAAGCCTAGCTTGGTAGACTTTAAAAAAGGTGAAAACCCTGAGCCTTATCTAAATCGATATAAAAACAGTCTGGTTTTTGTGGATGATTTGATCGGACGGCTGATTCAAAGCTTAAAGCAATCCGGTAAGTGGGATGATACGATTTTGATTATCACGTCAGATCACGCCGAAGAATTCGCTGATACCCATGACACTCGATTTGGTCATGGAAGTAATTACACTCGTTATCAATCACAGGTGCCGCTGGTGATCCACTGGCCAGGAAAAGAAGCAAAAGTGATTGAACAAAGAACGGCGAGTATAGATGTTGCGCCGACATTGGTCTCAGAGCTGTTTGATTGCAGTAATGAATTTTCAGATTATACCAGTGGCGTTTCTCTGTTTGATGATGCAAAGCGCGAGTTCCAGATTATGGCAAGCTACTATAATTATGCTGTCGTGACGGAGCAGGGCAGCTTCGTTCAGAATCCAATCGGCATCGTCGAGGCAAAAAATGGCGAGGATCAAGCTGAAGAATCGCTTAGCCTGCCACCAGGTCTTGCGCTGAAGGCATTGCAGCAAATGAAGCATTTCTATAAAAACAAGGCCGATTAAATCGGCCTTGATGTCTAGTCTAGAAAGTTCAGCTGTTCTTGAACTGCTCGATTAATTTTTTTGCGGCTGAAGAGCAGTTGCCAGCGACGGCCACCCATTTGGCGCCACAATATTGCAGCCCTTACCGAGCAAAGCAATAGGGTTCTAATCTTGTTTGCGGTAGCTGGGTTTCGGAGGTGCTGTGCATTTCCGGTCACATGAATCCTAAAGCGATAAGTGCTTAACGTGTCTTGGTAAAGGCCTGATAGGTTGGCAATGAGGTTGTCATGGCTTGAGTGAAAGTGATCAAGTTGCCGCTTTGCTTTATCAATGCCGGATGAAATTTTCTGCATCATGCCACGGTTTTTGCGAACCTTCTTTTCTAGGTGTAAGACGCCTAGGGCATAGCGCATAACATCTGGGCTGGAACCGGTTCGGGTTTTGCCGTCGGTTAAAAAGCGAACCTCTTGAAAGCCTAGCTTTAGGTTGCTCGTGCAGCCACCGTATACCTCATCGATGCGTTGCGGGTGGGTGACAAACAGGCTTTCGATGCATGTTTTTAATTCCTTTTCACTGGCATGACCTGTTTTTGCTAGTTGTTCAACTAGGTGGGCAGCCTGAAAAATACCGGCCAAGGCAATTGCTTGGTTATGTACGGTTGCTCTGGTCATTGTGCACTCTGCTGGATGATATTTTCGATTACCCCGCCACCAAGACAGGTGTCATCTGAATAAAAGACAACTGATTGGCCAGGTGTCACAGCTCTTTGCGGCTCGTCAAAAACAACCGTGTACTGATTGCCTTCTTTATGGATGGTGCAGGCTTGGTCAGCCTGTCGGTACCTGACTTTCGCGGTGCAGCGATAAGGGTATGTGGAGGGCTCCTGGTTGATCCAGAATATTTGGTTGCTGGACAGAGCCTCACTGAATAACAGTGGGTGGTCTTTGCCTTGGCCGACAATTAAAGTGTTGCGCTCTAGATCTTTAGCCACCACGTACCATGGCGCTTCACCATGGTTTTTTGTGCCGCCGATGCCAATACCCTGTCTTTGCCCTAGCGTGTAATACATTAAGCCTTCGTGTTTTCCTATGACTTCGCCCTCTGCGGTTTCAATGGTGCCGGGCTGGGCGGGTATGTACTGCTTAAGAAAGTCTTTGAAGCGACGCTCGCCTATAAAGCATATGCCGGTGCTGTCTTTTTTCTTAGCGGTTGCTAGACCTTGCTGTTCGGCTATTTTGCGGACTTCGGGTTTTTCGAGTTCGCCAACTGGGAAAAGGGTTTGAGCGATTTCATTGCCACCTACAGCGTGCAGGAAATAACTTTGATCTTTGTTGTTGTCGAGACCGCGAAGCAGCAGGGTGTTCGTGTTGGTGTCTTTTCGTCGCACATAATGGCCAGTTGCAATAAAGTCAGCCCCAAGAACCTTTGCGTAATCGAGAAAAGCCTTAAACTTGATTTCACGGTTGCAGAGTATATCCGGATTGGGTGTGCGACCAGCCTTGTATTCGGCCAGAAAGTGTTCAAACACATTGTCCCAGTATTCAGCTGCAAAATTCGCAGTATGAAGCTTAATGCCTAGTTTGTCGCAGACGGCCTGCGCATCAGCTAGATCTTCCATGGCGGTGCAGTATTCTGTGCCGTCGTCTTCATCCCAGTTCTTCATGAATAGGCCTTCAACTTGATAGCCTTGTTCCAGTAAAAGGTGGGCCGAGACGGAGGAGTCAACGCCTCCGGACATGCCAACAATTACTTTTACATCTTTATTGCTCATTTGGGTGCTCATAAATCAGTTCAAGCGGGTAACATTTTCCCGCCAAATAGTCTTCGGCGCATTTTATCACTAATGGGCTTCTAGCTTGACCGCTTTTTTTTAGTTCATCCAAGGTTAGCCAGTGCGTTCCGGTGATGGCACGATCCAAATCGTACTCCGGGTCGTAGCTTACTGAGTCCGCTATAAAGCAATGTCTGTGGTAGGTCGTGCCATTGGAGGGGGCTGTATAGGTGTAAAGCCCAAGATAATGGGTGAGTGCCACCTTGTGGCCGGTTTCCTCCAGTGCTTCTCGGATGGCGGCCTGTGCTAGGGATTCGCCTTGCTCTACATGGCCAGCGGGCTGATTGAGGACGGGGCGGCCTTCAGGTGCTTCTTCAACAAACAGGAGTTTGCCTTGGTTTTCGATGATGACGGCGACGGTTGTGTTAGGGCGATAGCGGCTCATTTTCGTGTCTTTCTCTTTGGTGGCAAATTGCGCGTAGCCTGCTTTTTGCCATGGTAATTTCGAGGTTTGTTGTGGGTGGTATTGGGTTTTGGGTCGTCGACGTGAAGTATTCTAAACTCTCCAGGGCGTAGGTTGTCGATTGACCAGTCACCTATTTTGCAGCGCACGAGTCGCAGGGTTGGGTGCCCGATATGAGCTGTCATGCGTCTCACTTGCCGATTTTTGCCTTCCGAGATCGTGATTTCAAGCCAGGAGGTAGGGATGTTTTCTCGTTTTCTAATAGGCGGAACGCGCTCCCATAGAGCGGGTTCGTCGATGAGGCTCACTTTTGCCGGTTTGGTAGGGCCGTCCTTGAGTGTTACCCCGTTTGCGAGTTCCGTCAGGGCCGAGTCGGTCGGAACGCCTTCGACCTGTACCCAATAGGTTTTTGGCGCCTTGTGCTTGGGGTGGGCTATTCTATTCTGTAATAGGCCGTTATCCGTAAGCAGCAGCAGGCCCTCTGAGTCGTAATCTAGGCGGCCAGCTGGATACACGTTGGGAATGTTAATGTATTTTGCGAGCGTGTCTTTGTCGCTACCGTCGGAAGAAAACTGAGATAGGACTCGGTAGGGCTTGTTTAAAAGAATGAGTTGCGCCATAAGCTTGTAATAAAACTACCAAATAATCTAATTCTAATGGTTTTAACGATGGGTTTTGTAAAAAATCTACACAAATCCATGAGAATTATAACATTGCGTGATATACTCCGCGGCCGTCTCGTAATGAATATATCTGCTCGATCAAAAGTCGTGCAGAACGATCACAAACTGATCAACTTGAGTAAGAAGGGCGATCAAAAGTCGTTCTTCGTAGAGTGTTCCGGCGCTACAGCCATAGAACTTTAGGATAAACAATGACCACAAAGACGCCAGAAATCATTTATACGTATACGGATGAAGCCCCTGCGTTAGCGACATTCTCCTTGTTGCCCATCATTAAAGCGTTCACTAAGCCTGCGAACGTGGCTGTTACCACTAGGGATATTTCACTATCAGGTCGTATTATTGCTGCCTTTCCTGAAAAGCTTGAAGCTGATCAGCGTCAAAGCGATGATCTTAAAGAGCTAGGTGAATTAGCTAAGACGCCAGAAGCCAATATTATTAAATTGCCAAACATCAGTGCTTCGATCCCGCAATTGAATGCGGCTATAAAAGAGCTGCAATCCCAAGGGTATGCAGTGCCGGATTACCCTGTGAATCCAGCAAATGACGAAGAAAAAGATATCAAAGATCGCTACGCAAAAATTTTAGGTAGTGCTGTTAACCCTGTGTTGCGTGAGGGTAATAGCGATCGTCGTGTTGCTAAAGCCGTTAAAGAATACGCGAAGAAGAACCCTCATTCTATGGGTGCTTGGGAAAAATCCAGTAAGAGTCATGTGGCACATATGGCCGCAGGCGATTTTTATGGTAGCGAACAAAGCTATACGGCCGCTGAAGCTGGATCGGTTTCCATTCAGTTGGTGACTCAGTCTGGCGAGAAGAAAGTATTGAAGCCTGAGGTGGCTTTAAAAGCAGGCGAGGTGATTGACTCCTCTTGTATGAGTGTTTCGGCTCTGCGCGACTATTTTGAGCAGCAGATGACCGATGCCAAGAACAACGACGTCATGCTGTCTCTTCACCTCAAGGCAACCATGATGAAGGTAAGTGACCCTGTTATGTTTGGTCACGCTGTATCGGTTTATTTTAAAGATGTATTCGAAAAATACGCAGATACTTTTGAAAAATTAGGTGTCAATCCAGCCAATGGTTTGGGTGATGTATATGCCAAAATTGCCTCGTTACCAGAAGGTGAAAGGGAAGCCATTGAAGCGGATATTCAGGCGACCTACGAGACTCGTCCTCGCCTTGCTATGGTTGACTCTGATAAGGGTATAACCAATCTGCATGTGCCTAACGATGTGATTGTGGATGCATCTATGCCAGCTGCTATTCGCGCTTCCGGTAAAATGTGGGGTAGTGATGGTAAGTTGCATGACACAAAAGCAATGATTCCAGATCGTTGTTACGCCCCTATCTTTGAAGAAACCATTCAGTTTTGTAAAGAAAATGGCGCATTCGATGTTACAACAATGGGTAATGTTTCCAATGTTGGCTTGATGGCTCAAAAAGCAGAAGAGTATGGGTCTCACGATAAGACTTTCATTCTTGAGGAAGCTGGCGAGGTTCAGGTTTTACTCGGTGATAAGGTGATTATGTCTCACTCTGTTCAGGTGGGTGACATCTGGCGTATGTGTCAAACTAAGGATGAGGCCATTAAAGATTGGGTTAAGTTGGCGGTTGAGCGTGCTCGTGCCACAGGTAATCCAGCTGTGTTTTGGTTAGATGAAAACCGAGCCCATGACGCTAATTTAATCAAGAAGGTAAATGAATATCTAGGTGAGCATGATACCGCTGGCCTTGAAATTACCATTAACGCGCCGGTTGAGGCTATTCGTTACACCTTGGCTCGAGTGAAAGCGGGTGAGGATAGTATTTCTGTAACGGGCAATGTGTTGCGTGATTATTTAACGGACTTATTCCCAATTTTAGAGTTGGGCACTAGTGCGAAAATGCTATCTATTGTGCCGTTGTTGGCAGGCGGTGGCCTGTATGAGACTGGGGCGGGCGGGTCTGCACCTAAGCACGCTCAGCAGTTGGCAGAGGAAGGTCATTTACGCTGGGATTCACTGGGTGAGTTTCTTGCTTTGGCGGTATCGCTAGAGGACTTGGGCCGAAAATCTGACAATGCTAAGGCGTTAGTGATTGCGACTGCTTTGGATGAGGCGACCGGCAAATTCCTAGATCACGATCGCTCGCCACATCGCTCTGTGGGTGAGGTGGATAATCGCGGTAGTCATTTCTATTTAGCGCTTTATTGGGCTGAGGCATTGGCGGCTCAAAATGAAGATTCGGAGCTTAAAGTCATGTTCGCCAAGGTGGCGGATGCGCTAGAGGCGTCTCGTCCGAAAATCGTTCAGGAGCTGAGTCAGGCTCAGGGAAGTGCAGTAGATATTGGTGGCTACTATCATGGAGATCCAGCCAAGATGGAAGTTGCCATGAGGCCAAGTGCTACTCTAAATGGCATTATTGATGGAATTTAACCGCAAATAAAAAAAGCCCGGATATCCGGGCTTTTTTTTGTCTGGTTGAAGTTGAGTTAGGCTTCTTCAGTGGTTTCGCCAAGTACTTTTTTCATGTTGGCATCTTGCTTGTCCTTGCTTGGGCTAATCATATCGAGTGGTACGATATTAATGGCGTGGATGCCATTGCCACTTGGTTTGGTATCAAACTGAACGCTCTGACCGGCTTTAAGGGTTTTGTATCCTTCGGTTTGTATGGATGAGTAATGAGCAAAAAGGTCCTCACCACCTTCATTGGATAGAATGAATCCATAGCCTTTGGCGTTATTGAACCATTTTACTTTCCCTGTTTGCATGATTTTGTACTCCATAACCAGACTTGTAATTATTATTTTTGGAACCATATAGTCATCTTGTGACATTATGTTTTAGGTAACCAAAGTTCGAGTTACCATGTGGCAATATACATGCTTTGTCAAGGGTCAAATTGGTTTTTTTCTGTTCAGTTGGCGTTATCGGTAGGAGCTCGGCTAAATGCCCAAAAATAAACTAGTCTTAAGTAGTGAAGACCATCAGGAAGAGGATGCTCATGGCATAACTGTTGCACCAGTTAAGCCAGAATTGCAGCGTCCGTCAATGTACCGTGTCATCATGCTTAACGATGATTACACGCCCATGGATTTTGTAATTGATGTTCTTACGCGTTTTTTTTCTATGGATATGGAGAGAGCGACCCAGGTCATGCTCGCGGTTCATACCCAGGGCAGTGCGGTTTGCGGAGTGTTCCCTAAGGATATTGCGGAAACTAAAGCGGCTCAGGTAATCCAATATGCCAAGGAAAATCAGCATCCACTTATGTGCGATGTCCAACGAGTTGGTTAGGTAGGGGTGGCTTATGTTAAATAGAGACTTGGAAACAACATTAAATACGGCTTTTAAAGAAGCCCGTGGCAAGCGTCATGAGTTTATGACGGTTGAACACCTCTTGCTTGCACTGACAGAGAATGAAGCGGCCAAGGAAGTTCTACAGGCGTGTGGTGCAGAAATCGATCGTCTAGGTAAAGAGCTTCGAGACTTTGTTGATTCGACAACGCCATTATTGCCTGAGGATGATGTTGAGCGGGAAACGCAGCCTACCTTAGGGTTTCAGCGCGTACTTCAACGGGCAGTGTTTCATGTACAGAGTTCTGGTAAATCGGAAGTCACCGGGGCGAATGTGTTGGTGGCCATTTTTAGTGAGCAAGAGAGCCAGGCTGTTTACTTCTTGAAACAGCAGAATATTGCCAGGATTGATGTGGTTAATTTTATTAGTCATGGTATCTCCAAGCTAGGTGGTGAGCAAGAAGAGACTGAATCTGAAAATTTAGATGAGGATGCTTCTGCTGATGCTTCCTCAAGCGCGCTGGAAAACTACGCGACCAATTTAAACAAGCAGGCCAAAGAAGGGCGTATTGATCCCCTTATTGGGCGCGACGAAGAGCTCTTGCGATGCATTCAGATTTTGTCGAGAAGACGAAAAAACAACCCGTTGTTGGTGGGTGAGTCGGGTGTCGGTAAAACGGCAATTGCCGAGGGTTTGGCCAAGCGCATTGTTGAAAATAAGATTCCCGAAATTATGAAGGATTCTGTTGTTTATAGTCTCGATATGGGGGCCTTGTTGGCCGGCACTAAATATCGCGGAGATTTTGAGAAGCGATTTAAGACGCTATTGGCAGAGTTAAAGCGCCAGCCAAAGGCCATTCTTTTTATCGATGAAATTCATACCATTATTGGTGCGGGAGCTGCTTCGGGTGGTGTGATGGATGCATCTAACTTGCTTAAACCTTTGCTAAGCAGTGGTCAGTTGCGGTGTATGGGTTCAACCACGTTCAATGAGTTCAGAGGGATATTTGAAAAGGACAGTGCGCTTGCGCGTCGCTTCCAGAAGATTGATGTTGTTGAGCCTAGTGTTGAGGATACCTACAAAATATTGAAGGGGCTTAAGCCTCAGTTTGAAGAGCATCACAGCATTAAATATACAGATAAGGCGCTTAGGGCGGCCTCTGAGTTGGCCGATCGGTATATACGTGATCGCCATATGCCGGATAAGGCTATTGATGTGATTGATGAAGTTGGCGCAGGCCAGCAATTGCTGGCCGCCAGTAAGCGTAAAAAAGTGATTCAGGTTGCTGATGTAGAGAAAGTGGTGGCTAAGATTGCCCGCATTCCTTCGCGATCGGTGAATACCGATGATAAGCAAGCACTAAAAGACTTGGATAAAAACATGAAGATGATGGTGTTTGGACAGGACCAGGCTATCACTTCATTAGCAAATGCGATCAAGCTATCGCGGGCAGGCCTAAAATCCCCTGAAAAGCCCATTGGTTCGTTTTTATTTGCAGGTCCAACCGGGGTGGGTAAGACCGAAGTGAGTCGTCAGTTGGCGCATATTATGGGAATGGAGCTGGTTCGTTTCGATATGTCTGAATACATGGAGGCGCACACGGTGTCTAGATTGATAGGCGCTCCTCCTGGGTATGTGGGTTATGATCAAGGTGGTCTATTGACAGAGGCCGTCAATAAGACCCCTCACTGTGTCTTGTTGTTGGATGAGATAGAAAAGGCGCATCCAGATGTGTTTAATTTGCTTCTTCAGGTCATGGATCATGGCACGCTAACAGACAATAACGGTCGTAAAGCTGATTTTAGGCATGTGGTACTTATTATGACTACTAATGCAGGGGCTGAGGCTAGCAGTCGACGCTCGATCGGCTTTAATGAGCAGAATCATCAGACTGATGCTATGGAAGTGATTCGTAAGATGTTTACGCCAGAATTTAGGAATCGGTTAGATAGCATCATTCAATTTGAAGCCTTGCCACAAGATGTCATTGGTCATGTGGTGGATAAGTTCCTTGCTGAATTACAGGCCCAACTGGACGACAAAAAGGTCATGATATATGCGACGGACGCCGCTAGATCCTGGTTTTCCGAAAAGGGCTATGATCCGCAAATGGGGGCAAGACCTATGGCGCGATTGATTCAGGATAATGTCAAAAAGCCTTTGGCGGAGATGATTCTATTTGGCGAGCTGTCAGAAAAGGGTGGAACGGTGAAGATTGATTATATGGAGGGTGATGAGGCGGTTACCTTATCTATCCTGCAGGAAGAGGAGGCCACAGAGCTCGCATAAAAAAAGGCCCTTAGGGCCTTTTTTTATTATCTAGCACGATAGGTGATACGACCTTTGCTTAGGTCGTATGGCGTTAGTTCGACCTTTACCTTGTCGCCAGTCAGGATGCGGATGTAGTTTTTACGCATTTTGCCAGAGATGTGTGCTGTCACAACGTGGCCGTTTTCTAACTTTACGCGAAACATTGTGTTTGGAAGGGTGTCGATCACCTCGCCATCCATTTCAATGTGGTCTTCTCTAGACATTCAATCACCTAGGTTGCTTTAAAATCGGTGCGCATTCTGCCTGAATTTGCTGCAATAAGCTAGTTTTCTTCGGACAACAAATGCCATTTTTCGTTATCAAGTACATCTAGTGGGTCGAATTTTCGCTTGTAGGCCATTTTTGGGCTGTTTTTAACCCAGTAGCCTAGGTAGATGTAAGGCAATCTGCCTGCTTTGCAAAGCTCGGCAAGCTTAAGCACTGCAAGCGTGCCTAGAGAGAATTCTTGGTCGTTCGGATCAAAGTATGTATAGACTGCACTGATGCCATCATCTAATACGTCG
>Ga0181590_10001132_pt1 | contig 22571 bp, 17 predicted proteins | sample 071ome_34_FD_132446 | JGI IMG/M metagenome (GOLD analysis project Ga0181590, IMG submission 132446) | Coastal salt marsh microbial communities from the Groves Creek Marsh, Skidaway Island, Georgia - 071411BT metaG (megahit assembly) | ecosystem: Environmental > Aquatic > Marine > Intertidal...
TATCATACATTAAAACTAGTACTTTTTTTAGACCATCAATTAACACACAAATGTTAAAGATAAAAAGTTTCTTATAAATTATATATCAATTAAACTACCAATTTATAATTATTTTATCAATTACTTATAAAAAAAAATATAATATATAAATAATTATGTATTACTTATTATTTTTTCGGTTCGAAGAACATAATCCTATCTGTTAAGTCTCCGCAAAATTTCATTTCTGTTTCTATTATTTGCTTCATATTAGGATCTGTTATTTTCTCCATTTGTTCTTTAATAAAAGCAAGACTTTCAGCATATCCATGTAGTGGCAAAGCCCAATTAGGATAAGTGATTTCAGAACATAAAGTAAAATGATTATTTAAATAATCATGAAAAGAAGATGTTCCAGTGCAACCGCCTTTTTCTTCTCCAATATATACAAATTTTTTTGTCGGATATAATTGATGAAATAGTTTTAAAGCTTGAAAATCCCAATCATCATCATTATTTATGTACGGCCAAGATAGTAATAATACGTCATGCTTGTCTCCGTGTTTCATGATTGCTTGTTGCGCTGTCATGTTTTGAACTTTCATATATACTTTATCTGGTGTTGTATTGTGAGTTAAGAACGGATCCGTCGCTATAGTAGTAATATCATATATTTTCTGTAAAATAGCTTCATTTAAAGCTACACCCGAACCTATACTTAAGACTTTGTATCCACGCAGTAATAATGACAATTCTCTAATAGATTCCATACTCAGATTAGCATAACCTAATTCTTTTACATTTTCATTTCGATCACCATTGGACGGTGGTCCATAATTATATAGACACCAATATAAGGCTCTGATATCCGTGTTTTCTAAGTGAAATTTTAAGATATCCATAAGTTGTTGTTGCATTAGTATTCGTTATTGTAGAAACAGTTCTTGCTATACTGCGTCTTGTGCCAAAATGGCAACGGTAAATAAAAAAAAAACATGAATTATATCATTTTTTTTTATAAAATTATTGTAATATATATATACTCTTATTATAGTAAATCATCAAAAACATCAATAAATTTATTAATTTCATTTTCCTGATTGATTAATTTATTATTTGCGTATATATTAATATTATTAAATATATTGTTGTTTTCTTCTTGAATTTGATAAGCATTATTATCAATAATAGTATTATTATCAATAATAGTCTTATAATTATTATTATTCATATGTTGATTAGATTTATCATATAAATACAAATAGTTATTAATATTATCATAACTGTATTTATTTTGTGTATATGTTAAATTTATAAATTCATTATTACCATATTGATATTTATAGTATTCAATCATTAAACTTTTATTTTTAAGTGATTTTAAAATATTTAATATATCGTAAATGATAAATGATACTAACTTATTACATTCACTATTTAATTTAATATTATCAAATATTATATGAAATTGATTATAACGATTAATCCATATAAAATTATTAATTTCTAATAATCTATCAACATCAATATTAACTTTAGATTCATTTATTATATTATATGGTTCAACAGCATTATATTTGTTCTTATATGTATTAATAATAGATTGCCATTTATTATTTAATTCATTAAATGATAAGTATATTGATAATAATATACTATATAAACATTGAATATTAATTATTTGTTCTTTATTAGAGTTTGAATTATTTAATATATCTATTATTTCTGCAATATATATATCATTATAAAATAAGTAATCAAATACTTTATTAGGTTGTTCTATTAACCATAATGTATATGATTTTTTTTGTGTATTTATATTAGATTTAGTATTATTAATATAACCTAATAAATGAAATACATATGGATTAGCATATTTCAATGGAAAATGATCAATAACAATATAGTTAATAGAACGTTGATTCAGTTTATATTGAAGTAAATAATCTGGTTTAATTATTAATGATTGTGATTTTGTTTTATTCATTAATTCTATATAATGTATATAGAATTTAAGAATAGACATTTAATAGATAACTATAATTATTTAAGAAGTGGTAATAAAAATTAATAATATATTATTCATTTTTTTTCTATGATAAATATAATAAAATATAAATAATAATTATATAATAAATAAAACTAATGGAAACAATTGATATTAATAATATATTAAGTATAAACTTAGAGAAAACTGGTCGTAATCAACTACATATTAAAGGTAGTTTTCATCGTATATTACCAGATGATAGTTTAATTCATTATGAGGCGGCAGACCCAGCAACTCATGGTAGTTCCTATAGCGGTTCTGGTATGCCTTTTCCAAATAAAGAATTTGCATATTCAAATCGTTCAAATTGTGGAACAGTTGGTTTAAATGATACATATGATGGTTTTGATATAAATATATTAATTCCAAATACCTATTATACAAGTTATATGGGACATATTCAAAGGCCAATTATTACTATAAAATTTCGAATGAATGGAAAAATGTTAAACAAGATTATTTATTTGAATAAAATAGATAACAGAGAATTAACTTATAATATTAATAGAACGGGTCCCGAATTCTATCATATAGGCTGGAGACAACCAAATAGAACACAAGAAAGTATATTATATGCGAGAGGAACATCTGAATATAAATTACATAAATTTAGTGAATTAGAGGCTAAAATCCGTGATGATTTATACTATAATGATAAGAATGGGGAACAATTTTTTGGTTTAAGACCACCCGCATAAATAATATATAAATAATATATAAATAATATATAAATAAAATATATATATTATATATAATAAAAAAAATGCTCTTTTTTATTTATATTTAAAATACCGTTATATTCAATTCACTTTAGATATATTTTGTATGACATTAATCGATACAATTAATCACAATTATGATAATAAGGATTTAGAAAATATTCCATTAGAAATTCATAGCCTTCCTATTGAATTAGAAAACGATGGAAGTCAAACAAATAGGTCTGCTACTATAACACAATCATCTATTAATAGAGATAATAATAATTTACTTAATACAATAACAAGTAATTCAGTAAGTTCAATGGAATCTATTGATAAATATAAATTTAAAGATAATAATGATTTTAAATATAGTGAAGAAGATATAGAAAAAAATAATATAGAAGATTTAAAAGAAATATTATATAAAATAAATAATCATATTGATAATAATGAATTGAAAGCAGCTAATCTGTTAAGTTATAATTTTAATAACAATCAATATTTTACAAAATTTTATAATACATATTATTCGGATATTGATAGATTAAAAAGTCGTATATATAGGATAAATTGGTTGCGTAAATATAATAATAAATTACTTACAAAATATGAATATGATTATGAAATAGTTAGTTAATCATATAATACTATAAAAATCAATAAGAATTATATAAGATAAAACAGACTATATTGTATTATACTTATATATTTGTAAAAAGTTATTTCTATCTTTGTTATTTAACAATATAATAACTTAATTATGTTATAATATCGATAATTATTTTTTTTATTTTCTGATAGATTTATCATGAGATTTTAACGCCGAATTGTATTTATCAATTGATTTGCTTTTAGATTGTGTATTTTTTATCAATTGCGTGTTTGATATATGTGGACTCAATAATGCAACTTTGTTGTTATCACTGTTGTTTAATTTGTGTTGTATAATAAAATCTTTTAATTCTTGTATTTTCTTTTTAATATTATTTGGATTAGAATAAAACTTAGAAAATGTAAAATTTTTTTTACCTTTACCAATATAAACATCCATTATTGATTTATATTTACCGTATTGCTCAATGGTTAAGTCATATATTAATTGCTTTATACTTTTTTCAATAAATTCATCTTTGGATTTTTGTGTGTTATTATATCCGCTTATAAACTTGCTATATTTATCAAAATATTTACTCCATATATGAATATGCGCCGTACAATCATAACAATGGTCTATATTAGATATATTATCATATTTATGTTGATAATATTGCTTCCGTGTTATCCAATTAAAATATGCCATATTTTGCTCATATTTTAATGTATCCCATTCTTTACTTTTAAATTTATGTTTATCTTTAATTATTAATAAACGAGTTTCGGTCGTATATTTTGGACCATATATTGGATAATATATATCACCATCTAAATGTTTATATTTCATATCATATCCAAAAGGAAATCTGAATTTTAATAATGTATAATCTGGCTTTATAATTTTTACCCAACTTTCTTGCATAGATACATCCGTAAATATAGCTTCATTCCACATAGCCATTTCAGCTAATAATAATTGGTCTTTTATTTCTATCTTCTTGAAACTATTTAAGTTAAATTTAACTGTTTTATTTTTTACATCAAATATTGATTGATGTTGTGTATTTTGTTGTTTATTCATATAATTATAAATTGTTTCTGCATATTTATCATAATGTTTCTTTACTGTGTTATATATTTCATCCATATTAATATGTTGTGCTGGTATTAAATATTGATTACTTGTATTTTTTTCCAAATAACTAATTGTTAGTTTTTTCTGAATTTTTTTACTATTTGTCTCGTTTTTATTATTAAAAAATGTCTTATATACAGATTTATATTCATCTTTTATATAATCTTCTAATGTTGGAGGTAATCTAATATCTGATATAAATATTAATTTATATGGTTTTAATTTATTCTTTTTTCTTTGCTTATTTATATCAGCATATTCTTTCTTTATTTTTTTAGCTAATTCATCTGTAAAAAAAATTGAAGAATTACCTTTATCATCTTTTCTAATTAATATACGACTATTACTTTTATTACTATATTCTACAACATGTGGATTAAAATTCCTTGGATCAGTTAAATCGTATTTAATATTTGGAAAATAATTCAAAAAATTTAATAAATGATTTCCAGGAGCAGAACCTGGATAAATAATAATATATTCCTCATCAGCATTGCATAAATCTACCATAACTTCTAATTCTGATAAATATAATTTTAATTGACCCCAATGAAATTGCGCACTAATTGCACTCTTATCTATAAATGCGTCATAATACATACGCGGGGCATCATCATTTAAAAATTGATTAAAGTCTTTATTCATAAATTTAATATTATCTTTACTATTAGTAATTAATCTATTTTTATTTTGTTCTAAATTAATATCTGCAAAATCAATATTATGAATACATTTATATTCTTTATTTTTTATTGTAAATCTATAGATACTATTATTATATATATCTTTTAAATCTTCTTTATTATATTTTTGCCTAAAATGTTGAAGATTTTTATTTTGTTTTGTATGCTTATTTTTATTAAATTTATGTTTATGTTTATGAATTCCTAACTTATTTTCTTCTGTGTTTCCTAACTTATTTTCTTCTTTATTATATTTATTATTTGTATTAGATTTTGTTGTTGTTGTTATTATTTTTGTTTTTGTTTTTGTTTTTGTTTTTGTTTTTGTAGATTTATTAGATGCATTAGCTGCTGACATTATATATATAATAATAATAATTTATATTTTATTATATAATTTATTATATAAAAAATATAATAATTATATCGTATATAAATTTAATTATTTACTGTAATTTAATTAATCTACTATGGTTTTTTTATAAAACCACAGTAGAAGAATAGATTATTACCTAAATAATGAAAAAAAATTAGGAAAAACATAATTGATCGAAGTAGGAGCGAACATGTTGTTTTTATACTTTTGTTTATTTTTTACTGACTACTCGGCATTTAAAATTCACAAAAGTGTAAAAATATTATAAATAAATTAATTAAAATTTTTTTGTATATTATAAATAAATTAATTAAAATTTTTTTGTAAATAAATGTCTAATGAAATATACATATCATCAAAAACACCGTATGAATTATATTCAGGTGGTAAGAAATCAATAAAAAAATTAGTAAAGAAAAATAAAAAATCTAATTTTTATAAAAAATCAGATTTTTTATCAATAATATTTTTATATTTAGTAGTATTATGCTTATTAGGATATTTTTATTATGAAATATATTATAAATTTATAATGAATCAAGAAGAAAATAAATGTGAATGTGCTATTAATGATTGGAAATATGAATATTTAAAGACATATGTACAAGTGAATTTATTATTATATTTAATAATGATAATTATAGTAATATTGGTTGGATTATTAACATATTTTAATTTTATAAAAACACTATTATATACATTATTACAAGTATCATCAATATTAGTAATTCCATTAAAATTATTAAGATTATATTTATTTATATCTACAATAATTTTAATATTATATTTAATAGAATTATATAGAGAAGATTGTGAATGTAGTAATACAACAAGAAAAACTATAATTATAACATTAATAATAATAAATATTTTATATTCGTTATTTAATTTAGTAGTTTTTTATAAATAAATTACAAAAGTCGACATAAAAAAATGGAAAAAGTGTAATAGCTGTGTATTATTATAATAATACTATTTCAAGTTAATAAATCAATAAATCAATAAATCAATAAAATAATGCGTTTGAATATAAAGAATTATTTTAACATTAATATAATAATAAAATATAATTATCAAAATAATATAATTATCAAAATAATATAATTTTCAAAATGATTATAAATAGTCTATTATCATTAGTTAGTGCAAGTATTATTACATATGTAGTTTATCTAAATAGTAATAAGAAAGATGCTGATGAATCAATATTTAATAATAATACATATCCCATTTTTATTTGCTCTTTCTTAATAATTTTTTTTATTTTATTAAGCACAAATTCTAATAATCAAATAAAAGGTGGTGGGAGAAATGGCGATATGGAAACCGCTTTACATAGTGCATTAAAACATGTATCACACGATATACCACCATTTTAATTAATTTTTTGTAAAATTTTATATAGAAAAAATATAAATCTGTGTAAAAATAAATATATTATTGTATGATATGTAAGTCAGCCTATATATAGTTATTTTGATTATTTATCATTTTTGATTATTTATCATTTTTGATTATTTATCATTTTTGATTATTTATCATTTTTGATTATTTATCATTTTTGATTATTTATCATTTTTATTTAAACCAGTCAAAAATTTGGTAAATTAATGTCTATAATCATCATTTAATTTTTTAAATAATGCGTCATTTAATATAATATGAACTTTATTTACTGAATTTTGTAATAATTTAACTTTAATATTTTCAGTTGTTAATATTTCAATTTCTAAAAATTTGTCTCGTGTATTATTTGAAACAATATTAGATGGTTGTGCATTCATTACTTGTAATAAGAATTCATTTAAAGTATAGTAATCTTTATTAATATTTAATTGACCATCATCATATACATTATTATTTAAATCAGTATTTGCTGTCTTATCTCTATATTTTAATTCTTTATTACTTAATAATAGCGATTTATACATATCATATGTAAGTATTTTCAAATAATAGTTTTCATTATTCTTTTCTTTATCAATATCAATAACTTTTGAATAAGTATCAACATATTTATCTGATTCAAGTAATTTATCTCTACGATTAAAATGTAAATTATCATCTATAGACCAAATATTAGCTAATATAGCTTTATATGGATAATATTCAGGAATAGATGATGGTGCTAATTTATTAATTTCTGTTTCAGCTAATATATAATAAGAATCATTATTTTTAGAATTATTTAATAATATATCATCTTTACTTAATATCTTAGAATAAAATGCTAATTCAAGATGTTGTTTATCATTAAATTTTGATTTTACATACTTATTCTTTTTATTAACACTTAATAAATAATAATTGGATTTATCACTTTTAATAATTAATTGTTTAAATTTATTTTGTGTAGATTCTCCAAGTAGTTTTTTATCATATAATATGAATTTAATTGTTAATATTTCTGGATTTTCATCATCAAATAATTTATATATATTAGATTCTGATTCAATATGCTCGTTAGTTTTGTAATTTGGGTCTTGTTCTGTTCCAATAAGAGGATTATAATTTTGAACATAGTCTTGTATTATATCATATAATTTATTAATATCATATTTAAATGGTAAAGTAAAATAATCATTATTTTTATCATATAAATGTTTATATAAATTTAATGCAGTTACATTATTAATTTTTTTCTTAAATAATTCATTATTTTTCTTAATTATAAGAATCTTATCATTATATAATAAATGACTTCTATCATATAATTTAAAAAATTTATTTAATTCCTCTTCAACAACTTCTTTATATGAAATAATATCATCACCAGATAATTCAATCGCATTAACTATATCATCATCAATAACATAAACTGATTTATTACTATCATTTAAATTACGAGCATATATATCTTCAGTACTATCTAAATTATTATTGGTAATAATAGAAGAACATTGTGTAAAACATTTTTTCTTTAATATGCTTGTATCATTAATTAATTCATTAACTATTAAATAGTAATTATTAGTAGTTTTTTTCTTAATAATTGCGTCATCTCCTATTTTATTATTATTTAAATATTGTTGAATAATATTAGAGAATGTAATATTAGGTATTTCAGTTATTGTGTTTAATGTATTATCATCAATCATAACAATTTTGCCATTTTTATATTGTGATAAAGATAAAACTTTTAAACTATTGAATTTTGCTTTTGTCATTTTGCCAGATTTATCATAAGATAAATTATATAAATTAGAACCATTTTTACCAATAATATAGTTATTATATGATTTTTCAGATTCTATCATTTGATAAGTTGAATTAATAGTCATAACATTATTTGAACCAACATTTTTCAATTGACCATTTTTATAAATAAATTGTTGTGCTTTATTATTTTTATCACATTTAACTAATTTAAATGACCCATTTTGTGTTTCAGATAAGCATAATTCTAAATCAATATAAGATTTGATAGAAATAATATGATTTTCAAAGTTATTATTAGGATAATTAGCATTATATGTAATAACATCAATTTGCCAATGATTACTATTATTATTAATATATGAACTATAAGTTAATATTTCAGATGTGCTATCATGTTTCATAGATAAAGATTTATTATTTTGATTAAAAGTTATTTTATATTGATTAAGAGTTGAACTTGTTTTTTCAATAATAATATTTTGTAATGATGATTTAAGTAAATTAGTTTTAAGTAATTCTTCATTAAATGTATCAGTTATATTATTAATATCTACAAATGTATTATTATTAATTGTTATTTCTGGTAAATCTTTAATAGATAGTATATTTTGTTTTATATCAATATATTGAAATTCGTTAAAATGTTCTGTATAAGATTCAGTAAAATGTTTTTGATATAGGATATATATAAGATAAATAAGTGATATGATACATAATCCTATAATAAATATGTATATATATTTCATTTTGTTATAAGAATAAATAATGTATATTATAAATTAATTATTGTTTAGTTTGTTATATTTATATTTATATTTATTATTATTATTGTATATATTTATTTATATTATTTATATATTATATCTTATATCTTATATCTTATATCTTATATATATATTATCTTTGTATAATATCATTGAAAAATAATTAATTATATCAAATTTAAAGAACAAATGCTGCAGTTGCACCAGTTAGCATTTTATCTTGTAATACTAATTTAGTTGGTATAAAATCGCCACTTTTTATATTTGATACTTGTGAATTTATATCTGATATAACTGCACGATTTGTATCTTGTTGTTTTTGTAAAGTATTTATATCAGTGTTTTTACCAAGAATTACACATGAAGCTGGATTATTAGGAGTAGCACAATATTTAATATTACCATCATTATTTGCAAACATAGTATTATTTATATTGTTAATTTTCTTATTTAATTCTGTGTGAATAGTATTAATAGAGGAATTTGTTGCATAAGAAGAATGTATTTGGTTAATCATTCCTTGAACATACTCAACATTAGTCTTATTTTTTGTTAAATCTTTATTTAGTTTTTCAATATTATCTTCTAATGTATTAACTTCATCACTTAATGTTTTTATTTTATCTTTTTGTGATGTAGAAGAGAAGAATCCCATAATGATATTAAATATTATATTTTTATTATTATTATAATATTATAACTTATTATTATAATAAAGATAATATTATTCACACAAATAATATATATTTATATATGAATAGTTAAATATATAAATAGTTAAATATATGAATAGTATAATTTTTATATATTTTATTAGTTTAAGTATAAAAATAGAGTAAATATATTATAATTAAACAAAAAAATAAATTGTTATATTAAATCCTATGAATTCAATATTTGATTTATATAGTAATACTGATAAATCTCATATTTCTAATTTATTATTAAAAAATAAAAATAGTAAAAGCCATGAGAGTATAACATCATCAAGTAATAGTGTTTTATCACATAATCCTATATATGAAAGTGATATTACATATAATATTAATAATGAAGAAAATATGAAAGAAAGAACTATTATTGATATAATATTAGAAAATGATAATTTGTATTTATTAAATTATTTAAAGATGTTTAATTATAAATTAGAAGATTATATTATACAAATAATTGAGAAAAATAATATGCAATTATTAAAGTTAATAAAATTTGCAGATATTAATTATTCAATAACTAATAGTTTTAATGAGAATTTGTTTGTAATAGCGGCAAAATCAAATAATTTGGTTGCATTAAAAAAGATGGTATTAACATTAGAAACATTATTTAATAATAATAGAGAAGATATATCAGTATATTTAAATAGTAAATGTTCTAAATGTAATCCTTTAATTTATTATTTTATTATTAAAAATAATATGAATGCTATTAAATTTTTATTAAATTATAATATAGAATTAGATGATTTTATATACAATGGCTATACGCTTATTCAAGTAGCAATAATAAATATGGAACATAAATTGGTATGTGAATTACTTCAATATCAACCAAATATATTAAAAACGCGAAATAAGGCTAATAATAAAAGCTCATTACAAATTATTATTGAGAACAACAATATTTTATATTTTCGTATATATATGAAGTTATTTAATATAAGATTATTTGATTTAATAGCGAATGATGGATGTAAATTATTGAGTATAGCCTTAACGAATAATAATACATTAATGATAGTAGAATTAATTCAATTACATGCTATAATTAAGATTCAGCGTGCATATAGAAAATTTAGATTAAAAAATTATAAGACTATTTAAGGTTATAAAAAAAAATGACTTTTTTTTAAATATATATAGATACCGTTGATATATATATACTTTAAGTTTGTAATTATATATAATCTAACAATGCCAACCATTTCCGAAAAATATTTCAACAATTGCCAAAAGGAACTCTTTTCCTTTTCAAAAGAATTGATGACTACGGAAAGACTTAAAGAATATACAAATGATGATGATAAATTAAATGAAGCTGTTCATAATATATTAACATCTAAATTTAAGTTTGAAATTCGTCAAGAAACTAGTAAATCGGGCAAAGCATTATTTCTTCGATTTTCTGAAGCAGGTGAATTTAACGAGGTTAATACAGATGTATTAACTACTATTACTAATGAATTATTTGCTAATATTGATATTGATGATTTAATTTCCAATATTATTATTGATTCAGAACATGATTCATATAAGGATAATGATACTATTATTACAGACAGTATTAATAATACTAAAGTTCGTCTTCGTAAGACACTTTTCAATAGTTTTATGACATATATATATTTTGACTGTTTATCTGATAAAGAACGAACTAAATTTGATAAGATTGATAATTTTGATGATATTAGTATCTTTTCAAAATTATATTTAAAACAAATGAAGAAAGAACTTTCAAAAAATGTTAATAACTTTATTTCAAAATATTGGACTTCTTCTACATTTACCGAAGCAGATAAATTAGATGAACTAAAAGAATTACATAAACGATGCCAAGAGAAAATTGCGCATGAACGCATTCTATCTGATATTGCTAATGCTATTAAATCTTATGAAAAGAAGCAACAAAAACAAATGCAGCCGCTGAAATCAGCTACTAAGAAAATTGTAAATAAAGATTTAACTGAAATTCTTACAAATCAAAAGCAACTACATGAAGAACAAGCAAAATCAAAGACAAAGTCTAAATCAAAGGAAGAAACATTGGAAAAGAAAGATTCTGAAAATAAGGATTCTGAAAATAAGGATTCAGAAAAGAAAGATTCAGAAAAGAAGGATTCAGAAAAGAAAGATTCTAAAAAGAAGGCTTCTGAAAAAAAGCCATCTGAAAAGAAGTCTAAAAAAAAGGATAAAGATACTGAAAAAAATGAAGTAGTTTCATTTCCATCAAGAACAAAAAAGGCTCCTGTAAATCCGATAGATTCTGAATTCAGTGAAGATGAAGATTGTAATTTTCCAGGTGATATGACAAAAGACGAACCACTAATTGAGTCAGATAATGAGTAAGAATTTATAATAACTAATATATTATTACTTATTCAAATTCAAAAAAAAAATTTTTTTTTAATCAAAAATATGCAATTATAAAAAGTAACTTCAAAAGGACAATGTTGAACAGTTGCATACATGACATTTCAACAGTATACATCTAAATTCTACATAACAATGGTGAACAGTCAGCACAGTAGCACACACGAAATCGCAACGGCATACATCTAAATACCAAAGGACAATTAACAGAAAATTGTTCCCAATTAGATACTTTATTGACATTCCAATTCTGTAAAGAATAATTAGGTATATAGTCTGTAATCATTGTAAATACACCGTTTGCTTCTGTTCGTTCATATAAATGTTTATTTACTTCTTCAATAATATTATTATTAGGATTACCACAATTAAAACTTACAGCACCAAAAAACATTTCGCTCATATCAGTTACATTACATGTATTCCACGGGCTAATATCTTGATTGAAAGATATTGCTTCACTAAACATATTTGACATATTTTTAACACTACTAGTATTCCAATAACTAATATCTTGATTGAAACTCGTAGCATTATGAAACATATATGCCATATTTTCAACACTACGAGTATCCCAATTATTAATTGGTTGATTGAATTCGGAAGCACCACAAAACATATATGCCATATTTACAACATGACTGGTGTCCCAATCATTAATATATTTATTAAAAGATATAGCAGATTGAAACATTCCACTCATATCTTTTACATTACCAGTTTTCCAATCGCCTATATGTTGATTGAATTTGGAAGCACAACAAAACATATTTTCCATATTTTGAACACTACCAGTCTTCCAATTACTAATATCTTGATCGAAACTAGTAGCATTATAAAACATTTCGCTCATATCAGTTACATTAGATGTGTTCCAAGCACTAATATCTTGATTGAACTTTATAGCATCACGAAACATTTGAGCCATACAAGTTACATTAGATGTATTCCAATTCCCAATAGGTTCATTAAATTGACTCTGACCATCGAACAACCCAGTCATATTTGTTACTGCAGAAACATTCCAATGTTTAATATGACCGTATACTTCAATAATATCTTTTACTATTTCTGGGTTGTTATTACACCATTCATTGACTAACGTATAAATATTGTCATCTGTCACACATTGCCTAACTTGTGTGGCATCTTGATTTTGACAATATAAAGGCTGATTCATGTGTTTCTTGTGCCAAAATGGCAACGGTAATTACTAATCAATATGTATATTTGCATTTTTTTTTATATAAAGCTGTATCTTTTATACTGTGTAAAATATAAATGTTAATTTTTATTATTACACCTTTGTGAAAATATATATTTTTACAAAGTGTAATAATATTATTTGCATAAATAAAATATTTAATACTTAAATATAATAAAATTATAAAAAAAATATTTTTCTATTAATTAGTCAAATTATAATTATTATTTAATCTTCTTTAGATTCTTATTATTATTCAGATTTTGATTCTTCTTCAGATGATGTATTTTCTTCGTCTTCTTCATCTTCTTCATTATCTTCATTATCTTCATTATTTTCATTTTCGTCATCTTCAACTATATTTTGTATTATATTTTTTCGATTTTTATTATCAATTTTAATAATTTCATTTTCTTCTTTTATTAATTGTGCTTCTACTTCACGTATAAATTCAGAATCTTCACTTGTTTCACTTATAGATTGTGTGTCTTCTAATTCATTATCACTTGAATCTGATACATCATTTATATGAGATGATTTAAATGTTTTAGATTGATTAGATGTGTTAGATGTTTTAGATATTTTAGATATTTTACTTTTTTGTCCTTCTGATATTATTTCAAATTTATCTGTAGTATTACTATTATCTTCAGAATCATCTGAACTTGCATCTTCATCAACATCTATTTCAGATTTATATATATATCCTACAATATATGGAATATGTGAGTTTTTAACAGAGCGATTAATACGAGTTTCAATTTGTTTAATAAATTCTTTAACTTGTGTAATCATCTTATAATATCCATTTGAATTATTTAATTTGAACCATTTCTTATATTTATCCATTAAATCTGGGATTTTTATTTTATCTTTTTCATTATTAGTTTTATGTAATAATTCATTCAAGAATTGCATCATTATATCATTATCTTCACGATATTCTTTAATTAATCTATCAACACTATCTGGTTGATGAATACCATAATCAATACTTTTCTTATAATAATAAATTAATATATTTATTAAATTATATTTCCATCTGTCAAATTTTTGACTAATAGATTTATCGGCTTCAAAGGAATAAGAATCATTTATATCTACTTGTTCTTTTTTTACAAATCGTGATTTAAATTGAACTACTTTCATTCTTCGCCATATTCCTTCGGTAGTATCTGTAATTGTTGGCAAGTGATTTGATAATAACCATAACTTAAATTGAGGTTTGAATGTAACTGCATCTTGATATAAACCACGACATGTTACTGGGTCTCCACCTGTTAATTCTTTAATATAACCTGAATTTAATTTTTCATTATCTTCTGGCTCATTTGCTGTTAACATTCTGACACCCACTGTTGACATTAATTCTGGATTTGCTACACCTACTCCTATGCGTTTGTTTAAAAACATAGAAATATTTACAGTGCGAAAATAATCACCTAATACTTCTTTCATAAGGTTAGATAAAATACTCTTTCCATTACTTTGACAAGTAATAAAATGATTTGAATCAATAAAACGATGATTTCCATCTATATGAAAACCATAATAATCATCAACTTCTAATTTTTCAAGTTTAAATTTAAGAACATCTGTAGGTCTTATTGTGTGATTATTATAATTTAATTTGTTTCTTTTTAATTTAACAGGAATATTTTCAATATTTTGACCATATAATGATGTTCTATAATATATTCCAGTTTGTTTTTCACCTTTATATATGTAAGAATTTTCAGTTTCATATTTATATGCATTTATACCTAATGAACGAGCTACATATATTAAATTATCTATTAATTGTTCTGATTTTAATGTGATTTCATAATTATTTTCATCATTATTATAATAACCGTTAATATCAATAAACCCAGCTAATAAATTGTATCGTTGATTTATTGATGATGTTTTATATTTAAATGGGATATGTTTATTTTTAATTAAATTATTATTTTGTAATGCTTGTAAGAATTTATTAGTTCCTTTAATTTTATTTCTATTATTTGGATTATTTGTAATATGTAATGTAATTGCATGATCTTGGTGTGTGCTATTTTCTTCGCGAAATTCATGGTCATTATATATTTCTTTAATATAATCCAAAATTTCATTATCCATACTTGTAATTGCTGATTGTTGTGATGTTTCATCTCCTAACCAAGCGCCTAATATATATGGGTCTAAATCTAAATCTTTTTCTTCAAATGGAATAAGATTTGATTTAGATAAATATAAATTAAATTTTTTTAAATTATTTAAAATATAATTACTAATTCTAATTTCAATAATATCATTATATTGGCATACTTTAGGATTAGATTTAATTTTTTCTAAAAATATTTGCGCATCTTCTAAATTATTAAAATATTGTCTTCGTTCTGATAATGAAATTACACCATCTTCATAAGTTTCTAATAATTTTAATACATATGTAACATATATTTTTGTTTTATTATATAGTTTAGGGGCTTCACAACTTGTAATTTTAAAAGCTAATTTATGACTTTTATTAACTACAAATGGGTCTCCTTTTGCGGGTATAACACGATACATTAGTTCTTTACCACGGTGTAATTCTAAAACATTTCGTTCAGTTCCGTCATCTCCCATAAGTTTATCACCTATAACAATATCTTGAACTTTTTTAATAGAACCGTCATACATCATAATACCAGAATCAATTGCGTGACAACCAATTCCAACTGCTAAATATATAATTTCTTCAGTTATTCCTGATAGGCATCTTCCCAATGAACGTAAAACATATTCTCGTAAATCGTCATCTGGAAATAATTTTCTGAAAAATTCCATAATTTCACTATTAATGATTTCATCTTCATTATATATTTTATTATGGTCATTTTCGTCTTCATTATCGTCAAATGAAATTTTAATATAATCATATCCAACAGACATATTAATATAATCTTCTGGACGGCCTTCTCTGAATACATGATTTTGTAAATCATATACTCCATTTTCAAAACCTAATAAATAAGGATTAGTATTTAACTTTTCTTCAAATTTATCATTTTTAATTTCTTGTGCGACTTGTTGCCAAATTGCATTTTTGCCTCCATTAGATTTTAATCGGTCTTGAATCTTTTCACATATTGAGACAGCTGTTTTATTATTTTGTTCAAATGCTTTTTGTCGTAATTGAGTATATATATCATGTACTTGAGTTGACATTATTCTTAATAATTGAACTCCACCTTTATCAAGATACCATCTATTATTACTGAAATAATATAATAATGGTGTTCCACGAGTGGGATAAACTGAAATAAAATCTTCTTTATATAATTCTACAATAACAGTTGCAATATCATGGTCTGTATTTCTAATATCTTTACCAGCAATAGTCATAGCACGATGTGATTTAATTAATTCATATCGTTCTAAATTATCTTGCTTTGCCCATTTTACTAATGAACCAATATACAAACCATTTTTTGTAAAATTATGCGAATTCCATTGTTTAATACATTCAGTTTCATTAAATTTAACAGATTTTTTACTAAATTCAATAAAATCATCTTCTAATTCAACATGAATATTTCTTAAACACCAACATAAGGATATCCATTCATCAAATACATCAGCGCGTCTTTCGTTTAAACAACTAATTAATGATCTAATATAATCTAAATCTTCATATGAATTTTCATTCTTCTCAATTAAAATTTGATTTTGTTCTATTTTTATAGGTTTTTCAATTGTTAATAATTGAGATTTATATTCTTCAATTTCTTGAATTTTACTTTTTTTATAAACTGTTTGATATATTTTATTTCTAATTGAAAATAATTCAATATATGATACATGACGAGCTCTAAAATCTTCAGTTTGTGTTTTCTTGATAGAGCTTGTATAATAATGTCCTTTTTTATCAACTAAAGATTTTACTACTTTACATTCATATTTATCTTTATCAAGAGTCATATTATAACTAACTTCTTTAAATTCTTGATTTTTCAAATTTGCACTTGTATAAACATATAATTTTTTTTCTTTAACATTATATCTATAAATATTTGTTCTATAATATGCTTGACAATGTGAGTCTTCTTTACATGAACCATACATTAACCAGTTATTTCTTTTAATAATAGCTTCATCATAAATATCACTTAAATTATTAGATAAATTTAATTTATCAAATATATTACTATGATTTTTAAGAATTTTATTTCTAATAATAAATTGCAAATAAGGACATGTAATTATATCGGGTATTACAATATGAATACCGTCTTTAATCATTACATTTTTAATATATTCTTCTTTATTTTTATCTTTCTTAGCTGATTGAATTCGCACAGCATGACATTTTTCTTGTAAGAAAATATCAATTGTTGTTAGTTTTCGTATATCTAAATAATCAACTAAATTATCCATGAATAATTTAATAAATATTTCAATATCACCGTGTTTATATACATGATTACAAAAATCTTTAGTATCAATAATTAATGATGGATCTGGATATTCTCCTAAGTTAATATTTTCTATTTCTTTTCTAAAATCTAAATCAATTAATATAGGTGCAATATCAGAATGTTTTTCAGTTAAATGCAATAATGTATCATTTTTAAATGCATTTTTATATTTATTAAGAAAATCATTAGTAAAATCTCCTGATATATAGTAAGAACGCCGTGGTTTCCCCAAACTTGTATGAGAGAATTCTTGACCTTTCGCTACTTCACATTTCTTCAAGAAAGCATAAATCTCAGCTTCGTTATTTACTGACATTAATTACGCTATATAAAAATAATATTATTATTAAACTATAATTTTTTTATAATTATAAATATTCATTTTTTTTTTATATCAAAATATATTATCTTTTATATACCCTTTAATTAGAGAATAATTGAAGAAAATGATTAATTTGCCGTCCCTTTATAATATTAGTCTTTAATTGATATATAAATAATAATTATAGTTGTATTATATGATTTAAGGCTAAATTAAATAAAAATTTATATCTTACTAATAATAAATGATAATAAATAAATAAATAAATAAAGATTATGAAATGTCCTGTTGATGATTGTAAAAAACATGCTCAAATAACCTTAAATTGTTCTTTATGTAATAAAGAATATTGCACTTTACATAGATTACCAGAAGAACATAAATGCGTAAATTTGGAATTATATAATAATATAAATAAAAATCAAAATGAAATTAATTTATTATATAATAGAACATCTGTTACTAAAATAAATAAAATTGATTAAGGCTAAAAAAAAAAAAGTATATAAAGATTAAATGTATATATTACGTTGTATGCAAAAAAATATTTTTAAGGATATTAAAAAAAAATGCTTATTTACATGTTGGTTAGTAATTACCGTTGCCATTTTGGCACAAGCGCACTCTCACTCTCGGGTATGTTCTTTACCCCTCCTCGTGCAATCCGTGTGCCTGGGTCTCCCCCACCGGTGAAGAAGGATGAGAAGGATACATCCCCCCTATTAGGGGAGGTTCCCATCATGCCAACGACTTTGCCGGACGGACAACCAGAGGAAATCACCAACGAGGATCAAGTGATGCCCTTGGGTTTGCCAGAAGGTGAACCGTCCGGCGAACCAGAAGGTGAATCAGAAGGTGAACCGGAAGGTATCACTGAAACCCCGTCAGTGAAGGGTGACGACTATCCAACGCCTGGGGCGCCAGTGAAGGACCGTCCAAGGCCTAAGAAGGATGCAGAAGCAGTGGGAGAGACAGTGATCCGGGTGTTGTTCCCGGATGCATGAAATTCATATGCGTATGCACGTATGCATGAAAATTAACTTTTTTTTTGAAGAAAATATATATATGTCTTTTATTAATCTAACTCTTTGAGTTTAATTGCATTCGTGTTTAATACTATCACCTAACCAATAGAGAATAATGCCGAAAATATCAATATATCCAGTATAAAATAATTTTATAGTATTATTTTATATAATAAACTCATTTTATAATTACTATAAAATAATTTTATAAAATAATATAATATGAATTATATTGATATGTTCGGCAGAATCTTCTATAAACCGCAGAATCCGGACTAAAAACAAAAAAAATCTCAGTAGAAAATTATAATTTATTTTCTTAGTAATAATTAATTAGTATGTATAATTGATTAATTATAATAATTATTTTAATAATTAATAATGACCAAAGACGGTAAACAATATTGTTCTCCAATTGGTGAAGACATATATGATAGTTCAGGTTCGTGTATTGCTAAAGTTGATTTAAATAAGTTAATTAAAAGTAAGACATCTTTAACAAATGCTAACTTAGCAGACTTATCATCAAAAGATAAAATAAAATTATTACAAAAAGAAGTTAAGAAGCGTAAATTATCTAATAATAGTAATCAATATTGTGATATTAAGAAGGAAAGTTGTGTAATAAATATGTTAAGTCCAGAATTATATAAGAAATATTTTAAACCATTAATGCCATTAAGTTGGTATAACAATCCAGATAAATGGTTATCAAATGTTGATATAAATAATGTATTGATTCAATATGAGAATAATTTAAAGAATAATTTTAAATTATTAGATATTAGTCCAATTAACTACAGTGATAAAATTAATAACTTTTTTTCGAGTCAATGTGTATCAGATAATTTATGTTCTATTAATAAAGATAGTTTAGAAAAATTGCAAAAGCAAAGAAAATGGAAATTAAGTATAATCTTTAATACTGATATATATGGCAACCCCGGAAAACATTGGATATGTATATTTGTTAATATTAATCCTAACTCTAAGAATTATGGTATATATTATTTTGATTCAAATGCGTCTTTTCAATCTAAATATATTAATGAAATTTTAAATAAATTAAAAACATCAACTCAAGAATTAACTGGTAAAGATATAAGAGTATATAAAAATAAAATACGAGTTCAAAAAACAACAAATACTGAATGTGGTATGTTTTGTTTATATATGACAATTAATATGTTGAAAAATAAATCATTTCATAAGCTTATAAATAGTTCATTAACTGATGAATTAGCATTTAAACATCGGGAAATATTTTTTAATAAACTCTAATTAAGTATTAAATAGATACATTAATTGCTAAAAGACCAAGTGTATTTATGAAATGAAGATTTAGATGATTTTGAAGCATTTTATATAAGTGGATATATTAAAACAATAGATAAATATATATATATATTGCTATAAATATTGATGCTGATAAAAATTTTTTATAATGATAAAATAAATATAGCTATTTAAGACTAAAATAATTTTTTTTTAGGCTACAAAAAAAATGCTTATTTACATGTTGGTTGTAGTTACCGTTGCCATTTTGGCACAAGGGTAAGCGAATGAAGCTCCACACAATCATCAGCGAGAACGCCGACTTCGCGCGGCACCTACTCTGCGGCCTCCACAAGATCCTTTCGCATTCGCTTCACCATGACTTCTTCGAAGCACGCAGTAGCGCGATCCAGGCTCGCATCGAGTTCCTCAGCGCCCAGACTGAAGAATGGCGCCAGGCGCGGTACGCAGAGCTGGCGAGCGCCCTGAAGGGCGTGGTCAAGGACGTGGCGAAGTCTTTTCCGGCGTTGGGCACAGGGGATAAGGATCAGGATGTCGCCACTCTGTGGAAAATGGAGATGGTGTTGTTCAACGAGAAGTTCGCGTTGCTGAAGAATGACTGGCTCGAGAAGAAAAAGAGCTTGGACAACTGGCTTAAAGATGCGGAGCAAGAATCAAACCCGAAGAAGAAAGCAGGGATCGAGAAGAAGCGGCGAGATGATTTAAGAAAGGCGACAGAAAAGCTGGAACTCTGCCTGAAAGGCCATCTGCCCGACGATGCGAAAGCAGAAGATCTCGAGTCGCTGCAGCTGTTCCCAGAGCTGCCAGAAGCGTATACGAACAAAGCAGGACGGGACATGGAGTTGCGCGCGTTCGAGCTTCTGGCGATCGCAAAGGAGGAGCAGAACCAGTATGTGACCGACCCTGCGACGAACAGGGCGCACGAAGTGGACATTCTTCGCACGGAGAGCTCGCCCGATGGGAGGCGCTTTCTGATCGAAGTAAAGTCGAACTCAGCGGCACTCACCAGCGCACTTGGCGGGAAGCTCACAGCACTCGCCGAGGCAACGGAGCTTTCGAAAGATCAAGTCTTCGCTATGACGAAGAAGTGGATCGACGGACGTCTCAATCTCCGCGACGCTACGCAAATCGTCATCGACAAGTTCGTCAAGTCCTTCGAGTTCTCGAACGCGCACGTGCAGCTGATGGAGTCTGCCGCTGCCGGCGCCCCACTTGAAAAAATCCTAACGAGGGACAACGCCGGACCACTGGCGAAGGCGCTCGAGCAAGCGCTGAACCACCTCGTGCGCAAAAACGTCACGCTAGATGACGTCTTGGCAAACCCAGAACTTTCTCGCGCGGCCGAAGGCTGGCGCATGATGACCGATGAGGAAGTGCTGAGCGAGCTGGGTGTGGATACTTCCACTACGAGTGACCTGGTCTTTTGGAAGCTGGCGTGAAGACGACCAGCAGGTGGTGGGGAGGGGGTCATTAGAGCCCCACGCACACTAGTCGAACACGGAACGATGAGCTAAAAGTGCTTACACTCTCGATCACGACGCTTATCTATTCCGCGTGTGCACGCGGAAAACAAAAATTTTTTTTTGCATTGAAAAATGTCTCTTGCTTAGATAATTCATGTTATAAGCTGTGAAAGCAAAAATATTACTTTTATAAATAGAGATATTAATGGATGTAAAAATATTTTAAATTTATCTTATGAATGGATAAATTCAAAAACACGAGATATTGCATTTACACGAGAAAAAA
>Ga0181590_10001137_pt1 | contig 22525 bp, 27 predicted proteins | sample 071ome_34_FD_132446 | JGI IMG/M metagenome (GOLD analysis project Ga0181590, IMG submission 132446) | Coastal salt marsh microbial communities from the Groves Creek Marsh, Skidaway Island, Georgia - 071411BT metaG (megahit assembly) | ecosystem: Environmental > Aquatic > Marine > Intertidal...
CTTAGATATTGTTTCTTCATTGTCGCTCAAGAATTTACTAAATGATTCCATATAAGGAAGTATAGCTTTGCCGATCTGAAGGGATATGTCTTCGAATACTCTTTGCAATCTCTTTTGAGACTCTAGTATTTCCATGCTTCGTTTAAGTTTTTCTTGCTCTTCTTTAGAATTCTGACGGTTAGCAGAGGCATAGTTTTCTAGCATTTTAGCAGTTGCAAGATCTAATTGGCCAGTCAAAACCAAAGACTTAGACAAAGCTTCAATCCTTGCTCCGTCTGCCTCTCCAATGTTTTCCAGCATTCCTTGTAAGGATGGCATTTTATTAGATATATTCTGAACTAGACTTAAATATTCTTTTTGAGCAGCTACACTAGCCCCAGTGACCTTTACGATGTTTTTCATCGTATTTTCGAACCCCTTAATAGAAGCTAACGGGATTCCCTTTTCATATAATGAAAAAAGCTCTAACGAATCTGATCTAGTAATGCCTACTTTTTTAGACAAAGACTCCATTTGCTTTTCTACTTTATTAATTCCAATGCCGTACTTAGAAAATTGAGCAGAGGTTTGAATAATAGCTTTGTTTAAGTCTAAGAATGTGCCAAGCCCCTTCTTTATGCCTGAGGCTGCACCAAAAGCAACAGCAAGCTCTTCTAAAGAGCCGACTGCTCCTTTGAGACTTCTTTCTAAATCTTGCGCACCCCTATCAATAGACTGTATTGCCTTCTTTGCCCCAGAGGAGCCAGAGTGGTCTATTTTCAATAGGATTTCTTTTAAGATTTTATCAGATTCAGCCATACCTTGTCACGAAGTAAAAAGTAGATAATTAAAATACAATATTTTTTAATTATCTCCTTTAGTCTACTAGAACCTTTTCTAGTCCTTCAAGGGCAGCAGCCGCAAAAGCAGGATGCAAGCTGTTAACATTCTCTTCGGTAATAGATAGAGGCTCATCATTTTCATCTGTAAGATCCCAATCTGTCAAAAGTTGTTTGAAACGATAATTTCTGATTTTGATAGCATCAATTGATATGCTAGTGCCGTCTTCATCTATTTTCTGATGAATTGTGTTATTGGCGATGTCTAGATCGTCTCCATAAGTAGGTTGTCTAAACCGCATTTTAACTTCTAATATTTCCTCTTCTGGAGTTTCAAGATCACTATCGCTAAGCAGAATATTCTTGTCATATTCTGCCAATATATTTTGCTTTTTATTTAAGCCAACAAAAATAGAAACGTTTATTCTTTTAGATGAATCTACAATTATTTTATTTTTAATCATTTACTTCTCCAAGTTTTTTAAAGTGATGTCTTTTGCATCTTTGCCATATAACTAAACTGACTCATTATGTTTACTGCTCTACGATCTTTAGATTTCATATTTCTTATTTGAGATAACGACCATCCTGTTTCATGTGCTACCATGAACTCAATAACTTCGTCGGGCAGATTTTTTTGCGATGACGCCCTTCCTCTAAGTATGTCTGCCATCGCAATTACGATTTTTTTTCGTCTTCTTCTCCTAGAAATACTATCTTTTCATATTTGCTCATCAAATTTCTAAGAATAGCATAAGGCAATCTTCCAATCATCTCTGGACTACATGGAATTGGCTGTCCTGAATCATCTTTCAAATCCCATTCGACTAGCGCTTGCTTCAAAAGAGTATCGTTATAGTTAACATTGTCCAGTTCATCTTGCCCTGTCATCTGGTCTTTGCGAATAGAATTTCTTAAAATGCTATTCTGATCGTCCCAAGATATTTCTTTCCACTTAGTATTCAAAACTTGAATATCGTATTTCTCTGGAGTTTTATACTCTTGTATTTCATAGCTTTCATCGGAAGCTTTCTTTTCTTGTTCTTGCTTTTCAAATTCAGCCTTAGCATCTTGATTCTGTTTTTGAATAGTCTCTAATTCTGTATTGCTTAGAATATTAAACTTTACATAACCGTTTTTAAATGTCTTTAGAGTATAAAAAGCTTGAATGTCTATCAAATGGGAATTAAGTAATGACATAGTTTTCCTCATGTTGTTTTATTTGATTTCTTTTTGAGAAATCAAAACTTAAGAATAATTTAATATTATTATCGGATATTTGAAGTGTGAATCACAAGATTTGTGAAAAAAAATAAAGCTAGCTTTTTATTTCTAGCTTTATTAAATATTAGGATGCGGTAGTGGTTCCGCCTGGATTTGCGAACCAAGAGTTTGGAACAGTACCAGTATATACGAATGTGTTGTTATTAATGCTTCCACCAGTTCCTAGCAAGAATCCAGCGTCACTTGCAAAGCTAGTCTGTTGAGCGCCAGGAAGGATATGGAAGTTAAATTCTGTCTCGAAGATATCAGTAGTCAATCCTAGAGTTTCGATTTCGAACACAACACCTGGGAAGTAAACGAAGAACCCGCCAGAACAGTCATAAGAACATGTATTATATGCTGTGCCAGTAATAGGGTCAGTAAAGCCAGTTGTTGAACTTGGGCACGCTCCACCACTATAAGGATCATCAGCACCTTGCTGATCTACGATGTATTTGCCAGAACCTGCAGCTCTGAATCCAAAGATTACTTGCGAGAATTCTGCACAACGAGTTTCGTTTGTTCTAGCTAGTTTCGCTATGTTGAAGATTCTGCCCAATGCAGTAGCGCTACCAGTAATCTCTCTCTTGGTAGCAGTGATGTCTTCTGGGAACAACTTGTTGTTAAGAGTGTAGAATCTTTCAACTCCGTTATTGACGTTCAAGCTAATATTTCTAAGAACCTGACCAGTTACAAGGCCAACTCTGTTAGCTGATGGCTCTGCAATATGGAAAGCTGCAACGACATCGTTCCAGGTTACGATTCTAGTGTTTCTAGTTGGATATACAAGAGTTGTAGAGTTGTCGTTAATTCTTTCGATGCCTACAAGGTCAGTATTTACATTAAGAGTTTCCCCTTGGGAAACTGACAGTTCTAGAGAGTTAACCTGACATTTAGTGTATTTAAAAGCAACTTCTTCAGCCCCGCCACCATAAGAGTGGGCATTAGGAGAAACATATTTTACGTGAGTATCAAAGCTATTTGAAAGTCTACCATTGGCGCTGTCTCTTTCCATTGCAGCGCGCCATACAGATCCAACGATTCCAGCAGTTGACCCTCCATTAAGAGCGCCGTGGATGCCTGGGAACTGAATGCTACCCCCGACTTCCTTTGGACCCAACTGGTATGTAGTCAAGTCAAAGCGGCCATCAATCAATGGTGGCTTAGTGATAGATTGAGTAACATTCAAGTCAATATTGGTTGCTCTAATAGCAGACTCGTCTCTATTAAGGGTGCTACCCCCTGTTCCAGGGACAGGCATTCCTGTGAAGCTTACCTGTCCAAAATATCCCATTTCAGCAAATGCCATGTTATTTCTCCAAAAAAGTTTTGTTTATTCGTGTTGCCTATTCAGCCTGTTTTAATCTTATAATTAAGGATCAATGTTTGTAGGATCAATTGTGAATCCAGCAAGCTCGCTCAAGGTAGCCCATCCAGCAGGAACAGTAATTCCAGAGCCAGAATCTAAGTAGGCGTCAACATCGTCATAGCCGCCTCTGTTAATAACGTGGTTGTTAATAGCAGCTACAGCGTCGATAATCGAAGATGGAATATCGCTGTTATTAAAAGTAATGTTGTATGCGTCATAGAATGGGTTTACAAGGTCAACTTCAGGAATGACAACTTGAAGTAAAACTACTCTATAGACAGCGTCATACAGGAAGTCATTGGGAGACAATAGTCTCTCGTAGGCTGCTGCATAATCCAGTGCAATGTTTCTATATTCTGTTTGCGAAATAACTCTAGACATTATTTTATCTCCTAAATTTGGATATCCAATATTTATCTTTCAATAATACTGAATGTTTTCCTTTTTTTTAAAAAAATTAAAAAGTTTCAACTACTAAATTATTAGTATTTAGCTTAAAATCCTTTATAATTTTATGAGTATTTTCCAAAAAAGTTTCCAAGTTGTAGGAATTTGATAATTTTTGGGCTTCAGAAGAGAGCCCAGAGAGTTGGTCGGTGCCGTGTAATTGGCTTAATTCATTGATAGTACCCATGATATCAACGTCTTTGGCTATAAAAAACTGCTTTTCATCAGCAGCGATAAAATTAACCCCAGATATCCCATGATTCAGAGGGGCAGTGCTGATCCTGTTGAATTTTCTACCTATTTCTGCCAAAGCCCCTACTTTAGATACAACAGGGATAAGACCCAGGGCCATCCCGTCTAGAACAGAAATTCCTGTTGCAGACTGGCAAGAGCAATCCACGATTACATCATAATTTTGTAGTTTTTCTTTTAAAGAGCTATCAGATATCCCATCATTCATTCCAATGAAGTCTTCTGGTAATTCTATGCAGTCTTTGACATCGTATCTTTCTAAAAGGTACTCTATATCATAATCTCCCCCGTCATACAGATTAGTATGTAGGTAGAATTTCATATTATTAAATTTTTCTTGAGGCAGACAGTTTTTTAGAAGCTGCACAGTTGTAATAAAACATCCCAAGTTGGATTGATTGCAGTTTTTAGCTACACACGCAACCCCAAATTTATCTGTAGGCTTCTTGGCTGATTCTCCACTGAATACACTTCCCCATTTTTGTAAAGAATACTTGTCTTTACCTATCTCTAATCTTTTAAATTCTTTTTCTGTTTCTTCGTTTAAAAGGATGTGATAATCAATAGAATCTATTAACTCAGACCTATTATCATTAACAGGGATAGACCCATTGTTAAGAATGTTGATCCATTCAATGTTATCTTTCTCAAGACTCTTCACTGCATAGATATATTCTACTTCACTAAAGTCGCCAATAGAAAGAACAGTATCTATTTGAAGCTTCTTGATAACATCATACAATTTAGTTGCAGCACCTTCGCCTACATTAAATACAGTATAAACTGGACCAACTTTCTGGTCTTGATACTCATACCAGCAAACTCCTTCTTCGTCTTCAACGTACCAAGAAGTATCATGATCCCATGCCGCAACCGCTACCATCATTCCCTTGCTACGCAAATAGCACATCAATTGAGAACACATTTTTCCCAATTTAGTATTATTAAAAGGTGAAGATGTAACAATTAAAACTTTTTTCATTAGAATAAGCTTGGTTCACCACGTTTATTACACTGAATTTCCTGTTCTTCAACAAACCAGTCAATCTCTGATGATTTCAAGAATGTCCCCTTATATACAGTTCCGTATCTAACGGTACTTGGCCATGAGTTATAAATAAGCCTCGTACTAAATATAAGTATCGGATTATATTCGACTACGTAATTGTCACATAAGGGCTCTGCTAATTCCACTGTGGTGCTGTCAATAATTTTCTTTATACTTATTTCATTAAAATGAAAAGGATCTTCTAGGAATCCTCTTGCGGGGAACCACAACTCAGAAGTGTCAGCCACCTTCAAGAATTTATCTCCAGCTAAGGCATCCTGAGTCAAGGCTACGACATTATATGGAGCAACAAGGGGATAAAAGTTTCTTTTTAAACCTTCCTGAAGTGCATCTGCCATTCTTTTATTCCATAAATACCCAGACTCTTGCCATGCATCATCAGTATATATTCTAAATTTTACATTATATGTTTCAGTTGTACTTCCAAGAGTCAGCCAGTCAGAGGTTCTACTTTCCGCCTCAATTACTACTGCTGGATACTTTGGTATATTAACTACGTCTCCTAAGTATACTCCCTGAAGAAATTGATTCTTCCAAGTTTTATCTACCATGCAATCACTGGAAGACCATAGCCAGTTTAGCGGAGATGCTAATTTAAGCGTTCCACAATCAAGTATATCAGCTACAGTATGAAATTCTCCCTTATCTTGACTGTTTCTAACTACAATCTGATCTCCCCTTCTAAACCTTCTTGCAGTCAAAACAGACAGCGTATCATCTCCAGGAGATGCGTCTGCGGTTAAGGGAGTTTGTGTTCTTAACCACTTGTTAACTATGCTCTTTGCACTATTAAGTATACCTTCCATTACTTACCTATCTCATTAGCAACGTCTTGAAATTTTAAGTCCGCATACTTTTCAGCAGCTTCTTCTGGGTCAATGCCAACTTCTTTACATCTTTCAGGATCGACAAAATACCCACCTCCACCAGTGGACACAACAACGTAATCTATTTTAGCAGCATCCTGGCCATCCCTTAATTCTGACTTGCCACTGTCAACCTTAGCTACAGCATTATCAATATCTTTAATAATGTCATCAAAAAGACCTTTTGCCACAATTAGCCTCCAGATTTATCCATGCTCTTACCGCCTTCTCCACCATTAGGAAGATTATACTGAGCAGGAATATTAGGATTGTAAAGTCTTCTACCGATTCTTCTTACTCCATGAAGAACAGTTCTGCCTTCAAGAATATTGTTAAGCTCTTGTTCTGCCTGACTTCTAAGATACTTGCCAAATTCTGACTGATTGACATCAGCCTGAGCCATAAAATATCTATCGTAGATCTGAGCAGCGGCTAATGTAGCAGAGATTAAAGAAATTGGAGAAGGGTATTTTAGCCTAATTACTCTAGCTCCCGCTGTAAATCCATAGTCAATGTTCTCTAGGGTAGAAAATATATTTCTACTTTTTTCATCAATAACATCTCCAATAATATGTCTTTCTTCTATTGCTCCCTCTCTAATTTCAACAATATCTCCAATATTCAATCCGCATGGACGCTCAAAAACTAGATAATCATTGTATGCATCTATATTCGCAAATAAACATGCTTCAAAATCCGCTTTCTCGCAGAATGGAGTTTGATACATTTGGCTTAGTACTGAATCAATATGCTCATCAGCCCAAGCAATATACTGGTCAATTGTATATTGAGGGATCAAGTTGCTGTCTATTGTATTTCCTACTTTTAACAAATCTACAGGAGCGTCTAGACTACTAGGGCTTGATGTGGTTAAAGATTGTGCAATTCTTAGCTCTATTTGTGCTGTATTGGTATATCCTATGACTATTCTCCTGTATAAAAACCTACACATATATTACTGAGTATCTAGGTTTTTTCCTCCAAATAAAAAAATAAAGCAGGGAAAATTCCCTGCTTTATTTTGGAGAGGAGAAACAATTGGCCCCAAACCAAAGGAGGTTATAACTTATTAATTACCCTAGGTCTGCCAAATCGTCAATATTCTTTTTTGCCTCAGCAGCACTAACTTGCTTAGGCTCTTCGCTTTTAGGCTCTTCAACTTTCTTTGGTGCCTTCTTGGCATCTTCAAGTTCCTTTGCCTTTTTTCTTTGAGAAACGATAGCGTGGGTCATGCAACCTCTAGCAACGCAAGTTCTTGGGTCTTTAGCTCTTCTAATTTCCTTAACAACGAAAGGAAGATTTAGACCCGAAATTACTTGTTCAATCTTTTGAATGAACCCCTTAGGCATGCTAGTTCCGCCAGCAACCACGATCTCAATATCTCCTGGGAATTCAGACTTAACTTCCTTAAACTTAGAGGCAAAATGACTGAAGATAAATTTAATCATTTCACCGTAGTAAACATCAAGAGCAATAATAACATCATCTTCATAGTCTAAATTGCTAAAATCAAGTCTCTTTTCTTTTGCTCCAATGATTTGTGAAATTGGAGCATCTGTAGCTTCAGCTACTTTATTATCAATCCAGTCACCGCTTCTTGCTGCAGACATTCCAATAATTGCCTTGCCCTTATATGCAAGAACGCAGTTTACTCTACCCGCTCCGAAGGAGATGCCCATTCCAGAATACTTAGAAACGCTTCCATCTTCTTCTTGCATTGTTGGATTTTCACTCAAAATAACTGCATGAGCCTCTTCAATAACTTTTACATCCCAACCAGCGTTAGAAAACATACCCTGCAATCTGCTTCTGTGAAAAGAACTATCAGAAGAACCATCGACAGAAGGACTAGAAACACAAGTTGTTACTATGTCTAGTTCGTCAGTGGGTCTACCAAGAGATCTTTCAATAATATCAGAAAGGACAAGCATCTTCTTGCCTTCTCCCTTGTTAAGAACACCGTCTTTCATTGGGCGTCTTAGTTCAAGCTTTCCTGGGAACATTTTTGCCATCTTAAGAGCATCTTCCCCCAAGACGTAATATTTTCCCTCACTCTCGTCGTGAATATACTTCCAGTTGTTTTGAGAGAGAGCTTCTGTGGACTCTTCAGTTTCATCTAATTCAATAAATGCATTTCTAATCTCTTGAAAAGAAATTTCGTCTCCACCTTTCATTTCTGCTGTCTGGAAAAACATAGTCCCAGGATCGACGCCCACTGCTCTACCCATGATTTATCTCCTAATTATATCTGTTTAAATATGTATGTTTAAATAATATCTTCAAGGTCACTTAAGTTATCGGAAATATTAGCATCCTTGACAGTGTTTGTATCATAAGAAATTTCACTTTTTATACCACTCTTATCTTTCATCTTCTTCATAGCGGCTGCATGAATTTCTTTAATTTTATCTTCATCTACGTCGCCAAACATAAATTCTTCAGCAACTTCAATATCAGCAGAACTCATTGATCCGCTGGAAATCATTTTCTTAATATCTGCCATCATTTCTACAAGTTGAGAATTGTCTTGCTCAACTACGGTAGGTTGCGGTGCGGGTGCTGACTCTGGCTTATTCTTCTCCATCTCCTCTCTGATGGTGTCTTTCATCATTTGCATCATTTCAGAATAATCCATCTGAGGCTGAGGAGGGGCTGGTGCCTCTTTTTTAGGAGTAGGCTTATCGCTTTGCATTGTCCTTAACAAGCCAGAAGTAAGGGCTTGTTTTAAATCTTTTGAATCACTAGTGTTTAATCCCTTATTTCTTTTATATCTATCTAAGTCCATCATTGAGCCTGGAGGTATAGATACATTCAAATCAGATATCGTAACTATTCTCTTGGATTGATTGACAACTAAATACATTTTTCAAACTCTTCTCATTCCTGGATAAGGAGTATCTTCTTTATATAATTTTTGTTTGTCTGTCTTTTTGCAATGTGGACATTTAAAATATATTGCCTTTTCATTTAGATTAATTTCTAAATAACCTTCTTCGGCAACATCAGTACTTTCTTTGCAATGTGGACAAACCACCCTAATCATTACAGATCCTCTTCTGCACTGTACTTAGATTCTATATCGGCAACTAAATCACTTCTCACAATGCTCTTTTCGGTTAATTCTACAATACCAATATTATTTACACCTTTTAATATTTTAGTAGCATGATGTAGACCATTAATTCCGCCCTGCCTGTCTTTTTGTCTTAAGTCTCCTGAAACAACCACTTTACAATTCTCTCCTATTCTGGTTAAGAACATTCTCATTTGATCTCTAGTAGTGTTTTGAGCTTCATCAAAAATTACAAAAGCATCTTTAAAAGTCAGGCCTCTTTGGAAGGCAAGTGGAATAGTAATTAATTCATTTTTTTTAATCATTGTATTAATAAAATTTTCTTCTAAATAACTTTCCATTACATCCATGATAGGCATCATGTAAGGAGCAAGCTTATCGCAGGCATCTCCTGGCAAGAATCCCAAGTGTTCTCCATGAGCCTCAACAGCAGGTCTGGTCATTATGATTTTCTTGTATTTATTTTTAGAGTAGTCATGCAATGCTTGCGAAACAGATATAAAAGTTTTTCCGCATCCCGCAGGGCCAGTTATAAAAGTTACTGTATTATCTTTCATTGATTGAAAGACTTTTTTCTGCTCCTCTGTCAAAGCTTGAGGAGAAGGAATGCTTAATTGTTTTTTTCTTGAACCAGTAGTGGTTGTTGTAGACTTTAACTTATTCTTTTGAACCATGTTTCTCCTTGCTGTTTGCAAGATGAAGGCAAAATGCGTCTCCATCAGGTTCTGCAGTAATTCCACCTATGACATAGTTGTAATGCTTAATGTCCATGTCAGTTTTAGAAAGAGCCTCTACAAAATAACTCCAACACCTACCACTAATGTATTGACTTTTACCTTTTATTACTTTTCTTCTTTTATCAAGTAAATCAACACCAAACTTTTCTTTAACCTCATCAACTATTTTATCTATCTTATTTCTGTAGATAAGGTCTTCCCATTTTTCCAGTTTAATTTCCCTAACAAGAGAGTCTGCCTTGTCTTGAGGCAATGCATTAAGAATTTTATTTCTTTGAAAATCTGTAAGATCTTGGGTTAGAACCCAAAAGTCTTCGAAACAATTAAAAAGCTCTTCCTTCCTCATTTTGTCGGACCTCCTTTTTTTTGAAAGCTCCGAGTTTTATATTACAAATGCTTGTTCAAATTCCTTTGTTTACAACAAATTTAGTTTTATGTTTGGCCCTGAAACAAACACAATGCAGTTTTCAACTCCGTTTTCTTTTAATTTTTTTTCTACGTCTTCTTCAATTTGATCATATAATTCATCTACGTCTTTTGTTTCTTCAAGATCAGTTGCAACCGTGATGTGCAAGAGTCTATTGTCCAAGCTATACGGACCTTTCTTGGGAACGTTACTTTTGACTGCCTTTGCAGAAGTTTGCACTTTCTTTTTTGTCATATCTGCTGATCCTTGTACCTGACAAGTTTGATTTCACCGTTAGCAAGCATGAATGAATTTCTTGCATCAAGTTTTCTGTCAATCCAATCAAGCATCATTCGTTTTTGAATTTTCAAGCCCAATCCTTGCACTAGAACTTCTTTGAAAGATTGTGGAATCTGCTTCACCATCGGATGCTTGTCGGCAACGATCAAGTTTATCAGGTCGGGTGATGCTTGGTAATAAATTTCAGTGTCATCCTCCTCAAGCAAGATTCTTTTGATTTTTCCAATATCTCTTTTCATCGCTTCGTCGTAAGTTCCTTCAGGGTCAAAAATAATTGCCATAGTAAAAATCTCCTTTAACTATATCTTCGACTTAAACACTTTTTTACCTGAACCTTGTCTTGGGAAAAACAAAATCTTTTTTACTTATTTTTTTAATTTACTTTACTAATACATTTCTTAATAATTTATATAGAGTAAGATAAAGTGTGCCGAATTTGGCCATTCCATGTGCCGAAAATGGGCTATCCATGTGCCGAATTTGGCTATTCCATGTGCCGAAAATTATTTTAGAAAGATAGTGATTATTTTTCCGATACACTTTTAGAAATGGAAGAAAAATTAGAAATAAAAGAAGAAGAAATTGTTCAAGAGGAGTCTTTCAAGGACCGTATCCTGTCCCATAAAGTCTTGAGATACTTCTATGACGAAGACCCTAAAAAAACAATATTAAATATATGCTCATACTCGTTGCAGTCTGATGCTAGGCTAGATTTTGCAAGACAAAAAGCAAGCAAGTTATTCCAAGGCATGCATTTCAAACATCTTTATCCTGAAAGCTCCGTAGATTGGCTAGAATATTATCATAAAACGATTCACAAGATGCAGAATACATATGTAGCCCCAAAGTACGGAGAAAGAATATCTAAATTTATAGTCGAAAAGGATGTAAGGAAAATACCTCAACATTTATGGGTTATTCCAAGTAAAAATCAAAAAATAAAAGAAGAAGAATTTGTTTTCATTCTGAAGACGATAAATTTTAAAATTTTAAAAAACTGGAACAATAAAGGCAGAGATTACTACACTCTTCCTCAAAATTGGTTCTTAAATGAAAAAGCAAAAGAAAAATATCATGAACAAACAAAGAGACGAGTAAATAGACATAAAATTTCAAGAATAACAGAATTACTTTTTGAATATAAATTGATTATAAAGTATCAGCCCTGGGATAAGAAAACAAATAAAATAAGGCCTATTGTGTATAAGTTTGGAGATGAGAATTTTTACAAGAGAAGAATTCTTGCCATATGATTAACTTGCTTTTTTTAGATTTTGAATTTGACTCGTAAGCTCTTCTATTTGGCAGCTTAATTCTGAAGAACGCCTTTCGCCTCTGTCAAATATAATCGATTCAATTCTTTTTCTCTTTGTAAATAATTCAATCATGCTGTCAGAGGCGTTTTGATTTTTCAATAGATCGATTATTTCTTTAGTTTGCTGATTAATTGGCATTTTGGTTATTTCTTTCTTTGTGGAAAAAATTGCAGGATTGCAATCTAATTTCTTCTGAAAAACCAAAAATCGAAAATGTCATTTGTAGATAGAACTATTGACATGTATTCGTTGTAGTTCAAAAACCTCATTTTTCTTCATCCTTCTCCATGTTTCTATTTTAAGAAACTTAGATTATGTTTTATTATTTTTCAAAATATTATTTAAATTTCCTTTTTTTTGTTGAAAAATATACAGCTTTTCCATATTTTCCACCTTTTATAATCAGGCCTTTTTGTATGTTTTATTAAACAAATCATTGTCAACTACCCATACGTCTGAGTGATTATCTTTATCTCTAAGTACCCAGTCTCCCTTCTTTCCTTCCATAGAGTCAATTTTGAAGGCACCGCTGGTAAATTTGAAAGCTTCTACCTTTTCGCCTTTGGGTTTCCATTGTTCCCATTCAGTGTTAGTAGGGTTGTTTTCATTGTTGTGAGTAAGTTTTGTATATTTCTCTTTAAGTCTAGACTCTGGTTGGTTCCAAAGTTCTCCGTCTACTCCCTTGCAGATAACATCGCTTTTAGAAGGTCTTTGTGGTCCCTCTATGGTTTTTATTTCTCCATCTTCACTAATCAAGTTAAGCTCTTTAGCGTCATCGAAAGAAAGAACTTCTATTATTGCAAACTTGGCATAGTCAGACCAGCCATCTCCAATTTCTTGAAGAACATCTTTCTTTGAAAACTTCTTTGCTTGCTTGTACCAGTTCATTAGTCAAAGAATACTCCCTTTCGCCTGCTCTCTTGCTCGTAACTGTATTCGTTGTAAACAGGATATCTATTGCCATAGATATTTTTTCTCCAATCAGGCTCTTCTTGATCTACATAGTATCTTGAATAGTTTACCCAAGGAATGCTAGTCGCAGCATTCTTTTCAGGCTGCAACTTGTCTAGTTTATATTTTAACATGGGCCAAAAAACAGCAGTGGCAATTTCTTCACTAACAAATTCTTCTATTACTTTTTCTGATATGCTATTTATTTCATTGTATAAGTCTATAGATTTTTGCCACTCGTCAAATGAAAATGTCCAATATTTATTAAATGCCAAAGATCCCAAGAAGGCATGATTGACAAATATGGCAACAGTAATTTTTTTGTTAGTCTTAGATATAGAAGTCTTAATGGAATAGCTGTCCATTACATATCTTTGTACGTCGTAAAGACCATGAAAACTTCCTACTTGGTTTTTTGGATTGACTTCAAAAACTTTAGGGTCAAGAAGAAATTCCTCGAACTTGGCAAGATCAACTTGAGCTGTTTTTATCATTTTAGAATTCTTACTAGCCCATATTCTTCTTTCTTCGTAAAGTAGAAATTTTTCAATTTTGCCAATATCATTTCTTGTTAAATATTTCATTTTACCTGGTATTTCAACTAAGAAAAGATCTATTCTTTTAGGAGCCATTTGAGCTAAGACTTGAACCATTTTAGCCTGTTGAGCATTAGGAGTTGCAGTGCCAGTTATTTGCATTTCGCTAGATTCATATGCAGTTTTCATCCAGCCCATATCCATTAGTTCGCCTGAATGGCCCCAATCAGAAGTAGTTACAACATTCATGTCATCTAAAATTTGCTCTGCTACTTTATGATGTCCTTGATATTCTTGTACCTCTATAACTTGCCCACTTGGAGAAACCCAATGACCATATGTTAATGTGGCCTCTTTAACAACTTTAGAATTAACTCCAAGCCCAGCGGTCTTGCTATCATTTAATAAAAAGAAAAGCTCAGTGGCATCGCTTGCTTCCTTGTTGTCTCCTAGGGTTTGTACGTAAGCCTTAGGATTGTTTTGTGCTTTATATAGAGCTAATATCTTTTTTACTTGAATATCAGTTAGGCCCACATAATGCTTGACTGCTAGGCCTCCTATGAATTTAAGAGAAGCATACCCTTGTGATAATAGCTTCTCTTCTGCTTCTATAGTGTTAGTCTTTTCTCCTAGTATTTTACCCGCAAAATATGCATGCTCTTGATAATCAACTGGAGTTAATTCGCCATCAGGAGATAGCCATGCCCCATATGAGCCTGTAGTTGCTTCTTTTTGTATTTTATTATCATACCAAGTCAAAATTTATCTCCGCAAAATATGCGTACTTATATACTTTATATTCTTTTTTCGGCTTTAAATTCCTCTTAATTAAAAAGGAATTTAAAATAACTTATTTAATAATAGATATGCCAATTAATATAGTAATTTCGGATCGTGTCAAGTCTTGGTTTTTTAAAGCAGTAGTTACCGCAGCAGGAGCGGCAGTAATAGGCTTTTTAAGTTGGCTTATAGGGACTCACATCTCGATGATGCATACTTTGGCAGAGCAAAAAACAGAAATAGCAAATATGGAAGATTCTAATTCTGCTCAATGGAGAATTATTGCTGATCTTCAAACTAAAGTAGCCACTTTAGATAAAAATTCTGGAGTTGTTCAAACTATACAAACAGAATTGGTTCTTCCTCATTTTCTAAATAGAGTCAATAAGGGAATTGAGCCTTATACGCCTTTTAAAAATATAGAAGAGCCTTCCGTAGATTTTCCTTCTTTGCCGTCAATTCCTGACCCTACTCCAAAGCCAGAACCACCATCTGACAACTCTGGGTCAAATCCTTTTGAAAATATAGAAGACAACAATCCAATAACAGAAGAAGAATTAAAAAACTACGATATAGAGCAAAGAAATATACAACGAAATCGTTAAACAAAAGGACAAGCATACAAAATAGCTTCTTGTCTTTCTTTTAAGTCAATAGGCTCATATTGGTCTTTAACTTTTTTCACTATTTCAGATTCAGAATATTTTACCATTCTACAGAAATTTACAGGTAAAGTGTATGTTCTATTTACAGAAAGAAAATAATCATAAAATTTTAAACCATCACCCAACACATAGTCAGATATTTTTATGTGCCTATTGGGAACCCCATAAGCATCCGCAAGTATTAAGCCATGCAAAGAACTGCTCAAAATGACTTGACATTTCTTGATTTCATCAACTATTTTTTCAATAGGATCAAATACATTGATTATTTTAAAGTTATGATCAACTGACTGAATCGCATGTAAATCTGCATAATGAGGAATCAATCCTACCTTAGTATTTCTGCATCCCATTCTACCTCTATAATATTTTGAAGCTAGAAGGGCAGGGTCGCCGTATTGTTCCTTAAATACAACTACCGCTCCATGTTCTTTTGCAATTTGAGTGGAAACTGGACCTCTAGTAGAGAGTATTGAAGCGTCTGGGTTAACGGTATCAGTTTGATTTGCTAAGCCCGCTCCCCATACGATGGAACAACTGTCAGCCCAATTTAGAATTGAACCAACACAAATAAATTTTCTTTGATCGCTCTCCCTAGGAACAAAGTGGACAGGCTTACCTGTTATTTTATTAGCAAGCCAATAATTCATGGAATCTCCTATATTGTTGCTGATGCACCAATTCATAGGTATTGACTTTTTTATAAGATGTTCAAAAGGTAAATATTCCATGCTAATTTTATAACATAGAATTAATCACTTAAAATCAGAGGCTTCCATTTATTGTCCCCAAATACTAGAGCCTCGAATCTCTTATTTTGCTAAACATTATCCTGATCCTCCAGAGAACAAATATCTGAACCATCTTGATCTTATAATTTATATTTCCATCTTTTTTTTCCTCTATCCCAAATGCGATAAAGCCCTCTTTGAATGCCCCATTCCCTTTCTGTTAAATTTTCTGGACATTTAGTAGAGCTTTTCTTTTGAGACTGTTTTGATTTGTATTGATTATTAATGGAATCCCAATAAAAATAGTCTTGATTAAGTTCAGCTTCTAGTTCAAAATTTAAAACTTTATAGATATTGCCATCGGTCCAGCAGTTGTCAGACCAAGAAATAATAGAAGCATGCCCCTCTTGCTTCGCCCACTGCTTTAAATGCTTGAATAGCCTAGACGCTCCTCCAGGGATGTTTATGCCATCTTTGAAACATAATCTATTTAAGACTATATGGTTTTCATTTGAACCTTGTCTGTGATGTGCAGATGCAGATATAGATGCAACTATTTCTTTGTTATATTCTAAGTTAAAGCATTTTATGGTTCCAGCCCCATACCCCTGAATATGATTGTCATTAAAGAATGTTTTGTCAATATTTTCTGTAATATTACAATTTCTTGCATAAATAGTTTTATTGTTAAGATTTAATATAGATTTAATAAAATTCAATATTTGGCACTTTTTTGTTTCCCAATCATTTTCAAACAATGTAAACACTCTAACAAATGTTTTTGCATTATTGTAGGGTATGTCCTTAATTTTTGATATATTTCTACATTTTATAGCAGTGTTTTTATATTCAGAATCATATTTGTTTACAATAATGTTAATAGCAAAATTATTTTTAGGATAAAAAATATCAAACAAATTGCTATTTACGGATTTTATATTAATAATGTCTTTTATATCTTTTATGATAGATTTTTTGATGGTATCTCTTTCGATGTCATTTTCTTTAATTGATCTATATTTTTTGTAGGCTCCATAATCTACCTTGTACATCATGGATGAAATAATATGGGGCTTGATTAAGTTGATAAAATCTTGACAACTAGAATTGTCTATGATAATTCTATGGTTATTGTCTTTGTGAGTTCTAGTATGAGAATTTATGTTATGCGATTCTTTGAGATATGATATAATATTATTAATTGAGTCAATAGAAAAAGAATCAGTACAAATTTTTAACTCAGGAGATATATTTTGCTTTGTTTCTTCTCTTTTCTTATAGGCCCAGTCTGTGGTTCCATCATCCATATACCAAACGGCAAGCCCTAGTGGGGATAGTCTTTCTAAATAGCTCAAAGGAACTTCTTTCTGATCTTTATATAGCTCTTTTGTACATTCTTCTACAAAAGAATTAGCTTTTGTAAAAAACCTATAGGATTCATTAATCCTGCCATATCTTATGTCTTCTTTTCCTTCTATTGTTATTTTGGAATCAGTTACAATATTTTTTAACTTAGTGTATTTCCAAAAAAGATAATCATCTTGCTTTGCAGATTGTTTAAATTTTAATATTGAAAATTCGCCCCCTTTGCCTGCGTCTCCTAGAAGACTGCCTAGAATAATTTGCTTTTGCTCTTCTGTTAAAACAGGCTCTGTTTTTTTTCTATTAATAAATTTAGCACCTTTTCTCTTAATCCCATATAAAACCCGTAGGTATTTAATATGACTTTTAGGAATGCATGCCTTTTCTGCACATTCTTCCAGAGATAACCCAGAAAGATATAATTTCTCAAGTTCTTCTTTAGAAATTATATCTTCTTGTTGACAAAAAAAAGAATAAAAAGCAATTAAATGTTTATTATATGTGTCTCTTATTTCTTTTAGAAGAGTGCCGTTGAAGATTAATCTTCTAAACTCATTTAAAGTTATTAATTTGCTTTTGTCTGAACTTTTAGGCAATCTACTAGATATATCTTCATATCTATATTTAGTGAAATGAAAAGAATCCCAATTATATGATATTTCTTTGCCTTGTTTTTCTGATTTTAGCATAGTTCCACCTTTTAATATTATAGGATATTATCGGAACTATCATACTAAAAGAAGGAACACTAATCTTTTATTTTTGAAAAAAGAGCCCTGGGGAGCTTAAAATCAACCACTTCCGCCAGAGAATAAGTACCTGAACCAACGTGAGCGACCACCGGGCAATGTATACGATGGAACTGTCATAATTTGAATCTTTGGATATGGGCCACGCTTCTTCTGATCAAAAACATATTTCCAGTCTTCTTCATAGTTCTTTTTAAGAGTCTCAAGCTGACTTCTAATATTATTTGCTCTATCTGACCCACCAAAAAGCTGCTCTGGCTCTGGAAACATTAAACACATAATTAACTCTCTAATAGCATCAGCGGCAGCTTTGTACAAAACTCCTCTAACTGCGGCATCTGGAAGATTAACATAACTATAAGAAGAGAAAGGAGTTGTGTGATTGTACATCTGAATGGCTCCGATAATATAGTCTGTTAATTGATCGTCTGTAAACCAGTCAAATTGATAGTCTGCTGAAATCCATTCTGCCTGAGAAAGAGTGTCATCAAGTGTAATTTTTCCATTTGTATAATCTACAGTTAGTCCAGAATTAATTATAGTGTGACCATTTCTATATATTCTAGTTTGACTTGGAGTTTGATTCCAATTATGCCTTGTAAAGTAAAATGTTCTACAATCACTAGATGGCTTAGCTTGCTCTCCATAAATAGGGACTTTTGTGGCGCAGCAAAGCAAATGTCTCAGTGACTTTCTCATAACTCTCATTCTATCATTGTAAATATCAGTTGATACACCGTCACTAGATACAATGACTTCATCCATTTCGGTATAAGTTACATCATCTAGATCGTACGACCAAACAACAGTATAAGTTCCAGGAGTGACATCGTCGGGTATAAACCATTGATATAAATAGAATCCAGTAGTTACTTGTTCTGGATTTAATTCATCTCCAGTTAAAGTAGCTCCTTGAGAATCTGTGAAATCTACTTGAGTACCATTTGAATCTCTAATTATTACGCTTACATTGGCTGCATTGGTAGCATTGCCGCTAGGGTCAGACACGCTAAGCGTTAAGCTAACAGCGTATCCAGCCGTAAATACACCATTATTGCCTAATACGGCTCTTACAGAAGGGGTTTGAGGATCGCAACAATGTGTTCCTGACATATAAAATCTCCAATTATACTCTACAAATAAATTCTAAATTTAAATGTTTTTTCCTTTATTGGAAATACGACAACATTGTATCATAGGCATTTTTATTGGATTTTATTCCATCAGATTTTATGTTTTCAAGAAGTCCTGCAGCTACGCTTAATTTATAATAAATTCCATGCGCTTTAACATATGTGTCTTTGATGTTTGTTGTGTATATTTTGTTTCTTCTAGGAATATTTACCGCTCCCTTAACATGGTCAGCGTCTTTCGCAACATAAAGAACTCCATCATATTTAAGCTTGCTATTTTTAGAAATAGGAGCTACAACGGAAATATTGGCCTTAGTTGCCTGTTCTAGTATAGAGTGTAAGGCTTCAAAATTAGAATTAATCTCACATGGCAGAATAATACAGTTAACATCTTTAATTATCCCCCATAGTATAGAAGAGGCCAGGGATGAATATAGTCCTTCTCCTTTTTGATTAAAAGCTTTTGCGAAATAAACTTGAGACTTAGGACACAACCCTTTCATATTATGGGTATTTAAAGATAGAAGACCTGCTATTTGAGTAGAACATCCATGCTTGTCAATGTGCCCCTCTTTTTTATTTGAAGGCTCGTAAAATGTTTCATAACTTTGAACTGCAAGATCCTCATGCAGAGGAGAGCCTGTTCCTACGATGCAAAAACTAGAAGCAGTATTCTTCTTAAAATTTTTAATCCCAAAAATATCAGCAGTTATTTTTTCATGAGAAAATGATGGTAATTTTTGAAAAGTCTTATTAATTTCTTGTGTCTTTATTTTTAGTTTTTTATTTTTCATTACTTTGTATAAATCTTAGGAACTTCTATTATGTTGCCCTTGCCAAAAAATTCTAGTTGATAGTTATAGGGAATTGTCTTTAAAAAGAATATTTCTTTTCTAAGAAAACAAGCTATATTCATAAACAAATAATCATCTGTAATAATTTTACTATGTCTATTTGCTTCATCTATTCTTTTAAATATATTAGTCTTAAAGGCCAATGAGGTTAATTTTTCTCTGTCACTACTAAGATGCTCATGAACGTATTTATTCAAGTTCTTATTGACTATTGCTAGTCCCACAGAGTTTTTTCTCTGCTTGGTTTTAGGATGGTAAAATAGGTCGTACCCTTCTCCCTTCCACTTTAGGTCAGAAAGGTTATAATATAGCTGGAAAACATTCTTTGGACTTTTATTGTACTTGTAGAGAGTATCATATATCTTATCATCTTTGTCAGTATATTTAAAACCAGTAATCTTTTTAGCATTACCAGAAAACAATTTTGCCAAAGTGTTATCATAAGACAGATTGATAACTTGATCTACTTCTTCTCTCATTAAATCATAAGGCAATTCATTAAGAAAACTTTCTATTGTATACACCTTGTCAACAACAGGATTATATCTAAATAATCTGTGGCAGTTTTCGTCATTGTTAACAATCACTGTAACAGAAATATCTTTATATTTATTCTTTAGACCTTTAAGTATGCTTGTTGAAACCATACAACCAGATACAGGCTCTAAATTGATAATAATAATTTTCTTCATTTGATTATGTCCTAAATTAATCTATTAGCCTTCCTTCATTGCCGTACTGCCCGCCTCCACCGCTTGTCTTGAAGTTGATTCCGCCACCTAAATCAATAGGTATGATGTCATCTCCTTTAAACTCGCCGCCAGAATAGTTGGCGACATCCATCCCCGTAGATCCCATGCCAGAGCCTTGTGCGCCAACACTTTCGTGACTATCAACAATCATGCTTTGATGTCTGTTGTGTTGATTGTACTGATTTTGCTTTTGAGCGTATTTGGCCTTATTGTAATTTTGAGCAGGAGAATATGGAACATAAGAAGCTTTTAGGATCTCCACTTGAGACTGAGGAACTACCTCTAGGGTTCCATTTCCTATAAGAGTATGAATAAAATGAGAATCATTAAAACCTATAGAAGCCAAATAGCTAAGGCTTTGAAAATCTAAGTATCCTTGAAACGTGAATCCAGATATATTGTTATTGTGATCTCTGGCTCCCATGTCTGATATAAGAACTCTTTTGTTAGAAGTAGGGTGTATATACAAAGGCTCTTCAGACTCACTCCAGTTGACAGGATTGCTTAAGTCTAAAGTTGACTCTTGTTTGCCTGCAATGTTAGAATAATTCTCCTGAGCTTGAGGGTCGCTCCTTAGCGAATTGACTAGATTTGTAATCTCGCTTGCATTTGTTACAACAGCATCAGAGACATAAATAACTGGTTCGTTTTTAAGCATTGCTTTGAGAGTATAAATTTTCTCAAATGCAATAGGAGTCATTCCCGACTCTGAAAATAGCAGGACATGACTCTTTTCCATATCTAAAAATACTAATTTCATTTAATTTTGCTCCATATTTCTCTAAGTCTGTCAGCAGCTTTATCTGCTACTGAATTGACATTGTAATTATCGGAAATAAATTGACTTAGAGCTTTGTTCTTAATTTTGTGTTCTTCGTAATTTTCAAAAACATTTCTCATGGCCAGTCGGCAATCAGTAATGAATTTATCAGATTTTAATTCTGGAAATATTTGGTTGTCCCAATAATGCACATGCATTAATCCTGGCTGGAGAGGGCTTTTTCTATCAATATCAACTAAGGTAGAATTGTCTTTGCTTAAGAACATAGTATGACCACTATGGTTGGTAGCAATTACAGGTAGCCCACAAAGACTGGCCTCACAATATGGAAGTCCCCAACCCTCGCCGCGAGAAAATAAAACAAAAGAATCACATGCCTTATAAACTCTAGGCATGTCTTCTTCTGATATGACTTTAGAAAATCTGGCAATATGAGGAGCATTTTCAGGAGCATACTTCTGAATATAATCTGAAATAGTGTCTTTAATTTTATCGCTTCTATTAGCCTTGCCTTGATATCTGCTGACAACTAAGAGAGTCACTGGGTCTTCTGCTGTAAATTCTTCTAAATAAGCTCTTAACAAGGCATCGTAGCCCTTTCTGTAGCTCCATCCAAATACGCTAACAAATACGAAAGGATTAAGATTAGGAGAGAACTCATAGGCTTCTGCATTTTCGTTATAAAGCTTATTGTCAACAGAGTTTGGCATAACTATTATTTCTCTGTCAACATACTTAGAGATGACTTCTTTGCAATAATCAGATACAGTCCAAATCTCATTATACATATTTAGACAGTCAACAAATTGCTGAGGAATAGTATCTGACTCGACAGTAGTATATAAAATCTTATATTTCCCACCTAACATATTTCCAAAGCTAGGAACCATAGAATCGATTACAATTGCATTCTTCCCTACATTTTTCCGTAGGGGCGCTAGCCTGGAAATCTCTTCAGAAGAAAGATCAACTATATTCTGGGACGTAGGATCAATCTTTACGTTCATTCCTTTGTCATGTAGAGCTAAAGCTAGGTTTCTATTGACTTTAGCGTACCCTCCAGCCTCATAAAAGTGTCCTCTAATTTTTACTTCTATTTCATCCACGTTTTCTCCCTCAACCTCTGTTTTTTTTATTTTATTTTCTCGTTTGCCCTCTTGTTTTTTTTGGCTTTTTTTGTAGGGAGATCCTTCATGTTCTGATATTGAGAACAATCCTAGCAAAACCATTTGCCTGAAGTTTCTGGATTTTTTGACTAAATTTAAAGAAATATCCTGAGGAGATAAGTCCTCAAGATAAGTCACGTTTAAATCTA
>Ga0181590_10001144_pt1 | contig 22492 bp, 21 predicted proteins | sample 071ome_34_FD_132446 | JGI IMG/M metagenome (GOLD analysis project Ga0181590, IMG submission 132446) | Coastal salt marsh microbial communities from the Groves Creek Marsh, Skidaway Island, Georgia - 071411BT metaG (megahit assembly) | ecosystem: Environmental > Aquatic > Marine > Intertidal...
ATGTACTTGCAACGCCCTCCCGGGTTATCGAAGCCATGATATTTTCCTCCGCTGAGCCCGTGCCGGAATATATCCTTAAAAAGCACCTGCCTGAAGGGTTGGACCTTTCTGACGTGCTGGCGCATATATCCGCACGTTATGGTGAGGAAAGCGGGCTTGAGTTGCGTAAAGTCGGGGTGTCCTGGGCTATCCGCACCCGGGCGGATATTGCCGCGTTGCTTTCGGTTGAAAAACAAAGCGAGCGTCCTCTTTCCCGCGCGGCATTGGAGGTGTTGTCGATTATTGCGTATCATCAGCCGGTGACGCGCGCCGAAATAGAAGAGATAAGGGGAGTGTCGATTTCCCGGGGCACGATGGATATTCTGCTTGAGTTGGGCTGGATCAAACCACGTGGCCGGCGCCGGACTCCCGGTCGTCCGCTGACCTGGGGAACAACCGAAGGCTTTCTTGATCATTTCGGGCTGGACGATATCAATGCTCTGCCCGGGCTTGAGGAGTTGGAACAGGCCGGTTTGCTGCGATCAGGTCAGAGTATCTCTGATGCCGGCGGCATAGGTGATGCTTTCAGGAATATGTGGAATGATGATGACGACGACAGCGATGATATGGCAGGTGATGATATGGAAGATCATTTCGATCTTGATTTTATCGAAGAGGCCGATGACAGGGATGAGGAGTAATCAGCCATGCTGACTTTTCAGGATGTCAGCCATACATACGGTGAAACACCTTCGGTAAAAGATATTTCAATCCAGATCCGAAAAGGTGAGGTTGTCAGCCTGCTTGGCCCGTCCGGATGCGGAAAATCAACGATACTGCGCCTCGCTTCCGGCCTTGAACAGCCGGATACCGGCACGATCATGCTCGATGGCAGAGTGGTTGCCAGCAGTGATAATTTTGTCCCGCCTGAAGAGAGGGGCATAGGGCTGGTCTTTCAGGATTATGCCCTTTTCCCGCATATGACTGTACGCCGGAACATTCTCTTCGGTCTGGAGGGGCGCGACAACAGGATGAGCCGGGAGGAAAAGGAAACCCGGGTCAATGACGTGCTTGAATATGTTGATCTTGCCGGTCTGGGTGAGATATTGCCGGATGAGCTTTCCGGCGGCCAGCAACAACGTGTTGCGCTGGCCCGGGCACTGGCCCCGGAGCCGAGATTAATCCTGATGGATGAACCCTATGCCGGGCTGGACAGCCGTCTGCGTGAACGTATCCGCGATGATATGCTTCATATTCTGAAAGAGACAGGTACGGCTGTGCTGATGGTTACCCATGACAGCGAGGAAGCCATGTTCATGTCGGATCGGATTTATGTCATGCGGTCAGGCCGGATTGAGCAGGCCGGCCGGCCGATTGATCTCTATTGCCGGCCGCATAACGCATTTGTCGCGGAGTTTTTTGGTGAGGTGAACCGAGTTGAAGGTGTGATTGAAAAGGGCAATCTGCTGACGCCTCTCGGAAATTTTGATGTGCCGGAGGGAACAACCGGGCACAACGCCTCGCTCATTATCAGGCATGAAGGGCTGGTGATCGGTAACGGTGAAGAGCCGAACGCGGAAGTCATGGAAACACGCCTCTTGGGCCGATACAGCCTTGTGCATTTGTCAATGCCTGTATCTGAGGGTGAGGATCTTCACCTGCATGCACGTGTGCCGGGGCTGAACATGTTGTCGCCCGGCCAGAAAGTAAAACTTTCGGTTGACCCGAGCCAGGTCTTTATCTTTACGCAAGGATAATGGTAAACCTGCAAATACTAAAGATCACATATTATATTAAATGTATCGTTGCGGATTGCTTGGCGATAGGGCTATAGTCAACCAACGATTAACATGACGGAGAGAGTGTCACATGGGCATCACCGGTATCTGGCAATGGATCCTTATCCTTGCAATAGTTCTTATTCTGTTTGCTCGCCCCGGAAAAATCTCGGGCATAATGGGCGACTTCGGAAAAGGTCTCCGGAATTTCAAAACGGGGATGAAAGATGACAATGCTATTGAAGCCGAAGATGTGGAAGTAATTGAAGCTGATCCTGAACCGGCACCTGCACCAGCACGCAAAGCTGCCAAGAAAAAAACAGCCAAGAAAAAGAAGGCCGCTAAAAAGGCTTCCCGTAAAACCAAAGCCAAAAGCTGATCAGGCCATTTCTTTCTAGAGGAAAATCTTTAGTCAATGCTGGATCTAGGCTGGCAAGAATTTATGCTCATTGCGCTGGTCCTTGTGGTCGTGGTCGGCCCCAAGGATCTGCCGAAAGTGCTGCGGGCTTTTGCCAAATTCATGGGCAAGGCAAAGGGGATGGCACGCGAATTTCAATCTTCAATGATGGAAGTTGCCAATCAGGATGAATTCCGCGATGTCAAAAAAGCATTCGATGACGCCAAAAGCGGCCGTATCGAAGATTTATCTTCACCGATGGCGGATGTAAAAGAAGCCTTTGATGATGCGCAGAAAGATGCAGGTCTTGATGAAAGCGTCAAGAGCATCAAATCAACGGCGGATGATCTGAAAGCAGCAACAGCGCAGGAAGCGGATAAGGTGATTTCCCCAAAAAAACCCAAGAATGACAGTGCGGCATCATGACTGAAAAGGACAGCGAAGATAATATTGATGACGGCTCCATGCCGTTGCTTTCGCATCTTGCGGAACTCAGGAACCGCCTGATTATATGTATTATTGTATTTGTGGTGCTGTTCATTGGATGTCTTGTCCGGCCATTCGGATCTGACACGCCAAATATCGCCGATATTGTTTATCTGTTCCTGCAGAAACCGCTTGCGGATATTCTTCAGGCGCAAGGGGGGCGGATGATCTTCACGGCCCTGCATGAAGCCTTTTTCACCCAGATCAAGGTTGCCTTTTTCGTCTCCTTATTTGTCGCCTTTCCCATTATTCTTATGCAGATATGGAGATTTGTGGCGCCGGGACTATACAAATCCGAAAAAAAGGCATTCATGCCGTTTCTCATCGCAACGCCGGTGCTGTTTTTCCTTGGCGGGGCGATGGTCTATTATCTGGTGATACCGCTGGCCTGGAACTTCTTTCTTTCGTTTCAGATTACCGGCGGGGAGACATCGCTTGCCATTGAGGTGGAACCGAGGATTTCCGAATATCTCTCTTTGGTCATGCGGCTCATTTTTGCGTTCGGCCTTTCCTTTGAATTGCCGGTTGTCATTCTGCTGATGGCCAAAGCCGGTCTTGTGACAGCGCGGGGGCTTTCGGAAAAACGCAAATACGCCATTCTTCTGTCATTTGTGGCCGCAGCAATTATGACCCCGCCTGATGTGATCAGTCAGGTGATGCTGGCTGTGCCTGTCATCTTGTTGTATGAATTATCGATCATCGCCACCAGAATAATGGTGCCGCAAACGGAAGCTGATCAGGACACTGCCTGAGCTGATTTTATCTGGAGAGTAACCCATGCATGACATCCGTTTCATTCGTGACGATGCCGATGCTTTTGACCATGCGTTGGCACGTCGCGGTATCTCACCACAGGCAGGTCAGATACTGGCGCTCGATACGGAACGCCGGCAGATACAGACCAGCCTTCAGGACATGCAGCAACGCCGCAACGACGCCTCCCGGCAGATTGGCCAGATCAAGAAAGATGGCGGTGATGCCAGCGAGATCATGGCTGAAGTCTCGGCCATGAAAACATCCATGGCCGAGATGGAAGAGCGTGAAAGACATCTTGGGGATGAGCTCAGCAACATTCTTATGGGGCTGCCGAATATTCTTGATGATAACGTGCCGGACGGGGCCGATGAGGAGGCAAATCACCTGATCCGTACGGTTGGGGATGCCGCACAATTACCTTTCAAGGCACGTGACCATGTTGATATCGGCGAAGCCCTGGGGATGATGGATTTCGCCTCTGGTGCCAAGATATCCGGCGCACGATTTGTTGTCCTGAAAGGCGGGCTTGCCCGGCTTGAACGTGCCCTTGCCGCCTTCATGCTTGATACCCATTGCGGTGAATTCGGCTATCAGGAAGTTATCCCTCCGGCGCTTGTCAAAAGCCAGACCATGGCAGGGACAGGGCAGTTGCCCAAATTTGCGGAAGATCTTTTTCATACCGAAGATGACCGATGGCTTATCCCGACAGCAGAAGTGCCGCTGACCAATCTTGTTGCGGGGGATATCCTGTCTTCGGATCAGCTGCCCATGCGCATGACGGCGTATACGCCATGCTTCCGGGCCGAGGCGGGCGCCGCCGGCCGTGATACACGCGGCATGATTCGCCAGCATCAGTTCTCCAAGGTTGAGCTGGTGACCATTGCCCATCCTGACCAATCCGGTGAAGAGCTGGAGCGCATGACCTCTTGTGCGGAGGCTATTCTTCAGCGTCTCGGCCTTGCGTATCGTGTGATGCTGCTGTGTTCGGGCGATACAGGGTTTTCGGCACGCCGGACCTATGACATTGAGGTCTGGCTTCCGGGTCAGGATGACGGCAAAGGGATGTACCGCGAAATATCGTCCTGTTCAAATTGTGGGCCTTTTCAGGCCAGAAGGATGAAAGCCCGATTCAGGGATGCTGGCGGCAAGGAGACCAGTTTTGTCCATACGCTTAACGGCTCCGGTCTTGCCGTTGGTCGCACCATGATTGCGGTTCTTGAAAATTATCAGCAGGAAGATGGTTCGGTCCGTATTCCTGATGTGCTCCAACCGTATATGGGAGGCATGACCGAACTGCGTGCCGAAGGGGCCTGATATGGCCTTATCTTCGACAGGAAGGCTTGGTCGCGTTCTTATAACCAATGATGACGGGATAGATGCCAAAGGCCTTGCTATCCTTGAGGGCATTGCCCGTGATATAGCGGATGAAATCTGGGTGTTTGCACCCGATGACAACTGTTCCGGTTATGGCAGGTCCCTTACCCTGAAGCGTGAACTCAAAGTTTCCCATCACGGCGACCGGCGTTTGACCTGTGACGGCACGCCGACGGATTGCATGATCCTTGCCCTTAATCATTTCATGAAGGAATCGCGGCCTGATCTGGTGTTGAGCGGGATAAATCTCGGCATGAATGTTGCCGATGATATCACCTGTTCCGGTACTATCGGTGCTGCCTGGGAAGCGGTGGTCCACGGTGTTCCGGCGATCGCCTTATCACAGAAATACAGTATGGAAATACCGAGAGAAGATCCTGATGTATTTGCCGCCGCGGAAGCCCATGCCTCAGATGTTATCCGGATGCTGATTGATGAAGGCTGGCCGGATAACGTCATCATGAATGTGAATTTTCCCAGCCTGCCTGCGGATGAAGTCAAAGGCATAAAGCCGATCACGGTCGGCCGTCATAAAAATTCCGATGACGTGTTGCCCGGATCAGGTGAGAATACCTATCGTATCGGCATGGCGCGGCAACGTCTGAAGGTCGAAGAGGGGACGGATATCGGCGCACTTCTCGACGGATATATCGCGGTCTGCCCCCTCAGCATTAATATGACGGACCGGGATTTCCTGGGAACGCTTACAGAAAAGATCGCCTGAATATCATGACAGAAGATCAACTTCTGGAAAAAAAAGCCATGCTGATCATGCAGCTGCGGGGTCAGGGGATCGGTAACACCGATGTGCTGAAAGCGATAGAAATGACGCCGCGGGAAAATTTTGTCCCGCCTCCGCTTCGCGCTCACGCCTATGAAAACGTCTCATTGCCGATCAATCAGGGGCAGACTATCAGCCAGCCTTATATTGTCGCCCGTATGACGGCTGAACTGGAACTTACGGGAAAAGAACGTGTGCTGGAAATAGGCACCGGTTCCGGATATCAGGCGGCGGTTCTTTCGCATATCTGCCGACGTGTCTACACGATCGAACGTTTGCGGCCTCTTCTTGTTGAGGCAGAACGTCAACTGCAAGCCATCAGGGTTACCAACCTGACCGCACGTCATGGTGACGGCGCGTTGGGATGGCCGGAAGCTGCCCCGTTTGACCGCATCATTCTGACCTGCGCGGCACCGGATGACCCGACGGACCTGTTACAGCAGATCAAGCCCGGCGGCATCATGATCGCCCCCGTGGGGAGCGCCGAAACCGCCCAGAAGCTGAGGAAATACCGTGTTTCCGAGAATGGGGAATATCATCAGCAGGATCTTATCGATGTAAGATTTGTCCCTCTCATCACAGATGTTGGTATTGATAAGGGAGCATACCCAATATAGAGTATGATTTAACGCTCCCAACTGGGTTTGAACAGGCAGATAACATGTGGTCACTTCGCCTTATTCTATTAAGTTCGCTGTTTCTTACAGGTTGTGCCGGGCTGAATATGGAGCGAAGTCTTTTGCCGGTGACCGAGGCTCCTGAACGTCAGGTCTATCAGGAAATCCCGCCAAACGGCGTTATTCCGGTTGAAGCAGGCGATACCATCTACACTATTGCCAACCGATATCAGGTGACGCCGAGGCGTATAATTCTGGCCAATAATCTGGCGCCGCCTTACGATTTGTCCGGCCTTGACACGTTGCAGATCCCCAAACCGCGATCCCATGTGATTATCGCCGGTGATACGTTGCAGAAAATCTCAAAGCGATATGCCGTGAGCGTGAGCGACATTATCCGCCTCAATGGTTTTGAAGAGCCATATAGTCTCAGGGCCGGGATGGCGGTGGCAATTCCGCGACGGCTTGATTACTCGCTTCTGGATCTGCCTGCGGACCAATCAACCCCGGAGACGACCAATCCGATTGAAAATACCGCGGTTAAACCGGTGCCTAAAGCTGTCGGGCAAAGCGTTGCATTTGTGAATGATGGTGTGTTTTCCTGGCCGGTCAACGGAACCATCATTGAAACTTTCGGCGAAACAGCCCGCGGCGTTCACAATGACGGGGTGAATATCGGCGCGGCAGAAGGTAGCGCGGTGCGGGCGTCTCAAAAGGGCGAAGTTGCCTTTGTTGGTGTCGGGCTCAAGTCCTTTGGCAATCTGGTGCTGATCAAGCATGAAGGTGGCTGGATCACCGCCTATGCCCATCTGGGATCGATTGAGGTGAAGGAAGGCGAGCGACTGGATCAGGGGGATGTGATCGGCACTGTCGGCATGTCAGGCCGTGTTGACACACCGCAGCTCCATTTTGAATTGCGCAAGGCAAGAAAACCTGTGAATCCGGAAAATTACCTGACCTGATAACCTGTGGCCGGTGGTCAGAATTCAATCCTGATACCAGCCTCACCAGCCGCATCCATGATAAACTGCCAGGCGACCCGGCCTGAACGACTGCCACGTGAAACCGACCAGGCAAGGCTCTGCTTTTCCAGCTCAGCACGTGCCGAACCTGTCGCCAGCCCGAAGGCGTCGGCATAACCGTTGATCATGGCAAGGTAGGTGTCCTGATCAATGGAATGGAAACCAAGCCAGAGACCAAAACGATCCGAAAGGGAGACTTTTTCCTCAACCGCTTCCGACGGATTGATCGCGGTGGACCGTTCATTTTCAATCATATCACGGGCCATCAGGTGACGCCGGTTTGAGGTGGCGTAAAAGATAACATTATCCGGACGGCCTTCAATCCCGCCTTCCAGAATGGCCTTGAGGGATTTGTATGAACTTTCCCCGCTTTCAAAGGCAAGATCATCACAAAAGACGATGAACCGCCGGGGGTCGGTGCTGATCGCATTCAGAAGCTGGGGCAGGGTGGAGAGATCTTCACGATGAATTTCCACCAGCACAAGCGGGTTACCGGCGCAAACTTCACCATGGATCGCTTTCACAAGGGACGATTTCCCCGTTCCCCTTGCCCCCCATAAAAGGGCATTATTCGCGGCAAACCCCCTGGCAAAGCGCAGGGTGTTTTCAATGAGTTTATCCTGCTGGTAGTCAATACCCCTGAGCAGGGAGAGCGGTATCCGGTTCACCGAACGGACCGCATCAAACCTGAGAGAGGATGCCTGCCAGACAAAAGCTGAAAATTCTTCAGATGGCGGCGAAGGATGCGGGGTTTCAACCTGCCGTTCCAGTGCGGTTGCGATACGTTCAAGAAGGTCCATAAAGGCAGGGTCAGCCGTGTTGTTTTCAGTCATATTCGGGCATCTTCACATAGATAAAAATAAGATTAGTGACATCCTAGCGAAAAACTTGCGTCTTTGCGAAGGTTTATCATTGCGTTTGCCAAGCGCAAGGTAGTATCGTGCCGCAACACCACGCATGATAATTTTTTGGAGATGACCATGATCATTTCACCTGCTTTTGCTCAATCCGCCGGTGCCGGTGGCCCGGGCGCACTGGCCCAACTGCTTCCCTTCCTTCTTATTTTTGTAGTCTTTTACTTTCTGCTGATCCGGCCACAGCAGAAACGTGCCAAGGAACACCGCCAACTGGTCAACAGCCTCAAGAAAGGTGATCAGGTTATCACCTCAGGCGGGATTTCCGGCAAGGTGATCAAGGCCGTCGACGAGAAAGATACCGTCGAAGTGGAAATCGCCTCTGGTGTGGTCGTGAATGTTGTTCGGGCCATGATCGCCGAAGTCCGTGACAAGAATGGCGAGCCGATGAAACCTGAAAAAGGTAAGAAATAAATTTCCATCCTGAACAGAGCGTATCGTCAATGATTGTTTTCGAGAAATGGAAGATAGCCCTTATCAGCATGGTATGTGCCATCGGGGTTTTACTGGCCGCTCCCAATCTGATGAACGGGCAGGATGAGGGTTTTTTTTCCGACCGGCAGATAAATCTGGGGCTTGACCTACAAGGTGGCTCATATCTCCTGCTTCAGGTTGAACTTGATAAGGTGGTTACCGAGCGCCTTGAAAACATGGCGGAAGCCATTCGCGTGGAAATGCGGGAGAACCGTATCCGTATCCGCGGACTTGAGTCTGATGATACAAAAGTCGTGTTTGCCATCCGTGATTCCGAACAGATCAGCTCAGCCAGTGAAGTTGTGGGCAATTTCCTTGGTCAGGATATGCAGATCGAAGAAAGTGCAGGGCGGTTTACGATAAGTTATTCCGAGACCGGTATGCAGGAGCTTGCCCGGATCACTGTTGATCAGGCTATTGAGATTGTTCGCAACAGGATTGACGAAACCGGAACTAAAGAGCCGATCATTCAACGCCAGGGGCAGGACCGTATCCTTGTTCAGCTCCCCGGTGTAGATAACCCGGATGATATCAAGCGTCTTCTCGGTCGTACGGCACGTCTCGGCTTTCAGCTTGTTGATGTTTCCGCATCCGCCGTTGAGGTGGAGGCCTCTGGCCGCATTCCTCCCGGATCAGAAATCCTGCCTGCCGCCGATGACAGCGGCCAGCTTTATCTGGTGCGCAAGCGTGTTCTGATTTCAGGTGACATGCTCGATGATGCGCGTCCCGGTTTTGGCGAGAATAACGATCCTGTTGTCAATTTCACGCTTAACGCCACTGGTGGTGCCAGATTTGGTAAGGTTACGGGCCAGAACATCGGCCGTCCTTTCGCTATTGTGCTGGATGACAAAGTTGTGAGCGCGCCTGTTATCAGGGCGCAGATTTTCTCAAACGGTCAGATTTCCGGGAATTTCACGGTTGAGGAATCCGATGAACTTGCCCTGTTGCTTCGGGCAGGGGCTTTGCCGGCGCCGCTCGCGGTGCTTGAAGAAAGGTCCGTGGGCCCGGGGCTTGGCAGTGACAGTATCGAGGCTGGAAAGCTGGCATCGGTTATCGGGCTGATCGGCGTTATTGTTTTCATGGTGCTCAGCTATGGAAGGTTCGGGATTTTCGCCACGCTGGCATTGTCCATCAATATGATTCTTCTGGTTGCCGCCTTGTCGCTTCTGCAGGCTACCCTGACCTTGCCCGGCATTGCGGGTATCGTGCTGACCATGGGCATGGCGGTGGACGCAAATGTCCTGATTTTTGAGCGCATACGGGAAGAGATTTCCAAGGGCAGAACAATAGCATCTTCGGTGAATACCGGTTTCAAGCAGGCAACCGCCACCATTATTGATGCCAATCTCACCACACTTGCGGCGGCACTGTTCCTCTATTTCCTCGGGTCAGGCCCGGTCAAGGGCTTTTCCGTTACGCTGGCCATCGGGGTGGTGACCTCCATGTTCTCCGCCGTGATGGTGACACGCATGATTGTGGTCCTGTGGCTTAACCGGGCAAGACCCCGTGAACTCGTTTTATAGGTGACGTGATGCGTTTGCTGAAAATTATCCCGCAGAATACCAGCATTCCGTTCCTTTCTTTTCGTAAGGTTGGGTTGATCTTTTCGCTTCTTCTGGTGTTGGGTTCTTTTGCCTCATGGGGGCTGATCGGCCTTAATACCGGCATTGATTTCCGTGGTGGGTTTCTCGTTGAAATCCGGTCCAAGAATGGCCCTGCGGATATCCAGACCCTGCGAGAACAGCTTGGCCAGCTGAACCTTGGTGATGTGTCCTTGCAGGAATTCGGCGTTGATACCGATGTGCTGATAAGGGTGCAATCCCAGAACCTTGAGGACAGCGAAAGTCTTTCCGATGTCGATAAGGCGGCGGTGGCGCTTGTCCAGTCAACCCTTGGCGAGGAGTATACCATCCGGCGGACGGAATATGTCGGTGCTGTCGTCGGTGGTGAGCTCCGCCAGAAAGCGCTCTGGGCGATTATTGCGGCTATTGGCGCGATCATGATATATATCTGGTTCCGTTTTGAATGGCCATTTGCTGTCAGCGCGATCATTGCCCTCAGCCATGATGTGATAACGACGGTTGGTCTTTTCTCCATAACGGGGTTTGAATTCAATCTTGCTACAGTGGCCGCATTGCTGACCATTGCCGGGTATTCGATCAACGATACCGTGGTTGTCTTTGATCGCGTACGGGACAATCTCAAACGGTTTAAATCACTTTCCATCCCTGAAATTCTGAATATTTCGCTGAACGATACATTGAACAGAACCGTCATGACCTCGGTCACCACCCTGATCGCTCTCATTTCAATCGGTATATTTGGTGGCGCTGTGCTGGGTGATTTTGCCCTTGCCATGATATGGGGAATTGTGATCGGGACGTATTCGTCGATCTTCGTTGCGGTGGGAACACTTGTCTGGTTCAACCTCACGCCGGATGATGATGAAACTGTTCCAACACCTGAATACGAACGTTGATGGCTTCTTCTGCACCCACCGCCCCTGTCATCAGTGATTATGGAAACGGGCGGTTTATGTTCAGCGACGAGCAATCCCATCAAGGTCCTGTGCTTATTATCGGTGAAGATGTCAGCGGGTTTTCAATCACACCCTGGCTTGTCGATGATCGTGAAAATCTCAGCAAGAATGATTTTGAGACAGTACTGAACGCCGCGTATCGCCCTGATCTGTTGATCATCGGTGTGGGGCATGCGATGGATCACCCTTACCTTGATCTCCGCCGCAGCCTGAACGCAGAAGGGCTCACTTGCGAAATCCTGACGACACCGGCTGCCTGCCGGACATGGAATCTTCTGCTGAGTGAGGGCCGAAAAGTAGCGCTGGCCGCCCTGGAGGTTCCGGAAAAGGGGTAGACATGGAGTCCGTTTCCGCATTACGACACGAATTTCCGGCTCTCGCGCTGACAACAGGCTTTGCTTCCCGGAAAGACCGGGCCTTCCTTGCCGATATGCTGTTATTGTGGCTTGAATATCGCCGCGCCACACGCACATCGGAAAACCTTGTCGCCGCCACCAGACTGACCTGGTGGCGTGAAGCCTTTGAAAGCGGCAATACAGGACATGTTCCCCTGGCGGAAAGGCTAATGGATTGGTCAGGCCATAAACTTGACCTTGTCCGGCTTATCAACACAACAGAAAAGCTCATCAATGCTGTCCTTGACGGGGGTAATGAGCGTTTTATCCATCTTCATTTTGCGGAATTGATCGAAGAGGGGCTGAACCTTGAGGGGGAAGCCCAATCCATATCCTCTGTCCTGTCTGGTCTGGCTGATGTGATGGACGGAAAAGATGTGGAGATAACAGCAGAAACCCGATATACGCCAGTGGCACTCATCGTCTGGCTCTGCCGTGATCCGTCACGGCTTGATTATCCGGCACAGCATCCGATGCTTGCCCTCAGGATGTTTCTTGCCGCACTTGTGCGCTGATATAGGTCTCAAGAGACGTTAGCGCACGTTCGGCGAACAAGGCCTTGCGGTCTCTGCCTTTGGGACGACGGGGCTTCCTGCCGGTCACCGGGTCAGGCAAACGTTCACCAAGATCAAGTTCAGGGAAAAGGCCGAAATTTATATTCATCGGCTGAAATGTCTCTGCATTGGCACCGCCCGTGATATGGGCAAGTAAAGCGCCATGCGCCGTTTCAGGCGGTGGTAGTTCAAAGGCAATCCCCTTTTCCTGGCACGCAGCCATTCTTCCTGCCATCAGGCCGATGGCGGCGGATTCAACATATCCTTCAACACCTGTCATCTGGCCGGCAAAACGAAGCCGCGGCATTGCCCTGAGCCGCAATTCCCTGTCGAGAAGTTTGGGCGAGCGGATAAAGGTGTTCCGGTGAAGCCCGCCCAGCCGTGCGAAGGAGGCGTTTTCTAGCCCGGGTATCAACCTGAATACCTCAGCTTGCGGGCCATATCGCATCTTGGTCTGAAATCCGACGATATTGTAAAGGGTGCCGAGGGCATTATCCTGCCTGAGCTGAACAACCGCATAAGGACGTTTTCCTGTCCGGGGGTCGGTCAGGCCGACCGGTTTCATCGGGCCAAATCGCGGCGTATCCACCCCTCGTTCCGCCATGACCTCAATAGGCATGCAGCCTTCAAAATAGGGGGTGTTTTCCTCCCATTCGCGGAAATCCATTTTTTCCGCGTCCAGCATGGCGGTGATGAGCCGGGTATACTGGTCTTCATTGAGCGGGCAGTTGATGTAATCCTTACCGTCGCCTTTATCGTAGCGTGACTGAAACCAGGCGATATCCATATTGATACTGTCGCGATGCACAATCGGGGCGATGGCATCGAAAAATGCCAGATCATCCTCCCCTGTCAGGTTGCGTATCGCCGCACTCAGATCAGGTGAGGTGAGGGGGCCGGTCGCAATAATAACATTTGACCATTCCTCCGGCGGCAGAGACGTGATTTCTTCACGTTCGACTTTTATGAGGGGGTGGGCGGTGATCTTTTCTTCGACGGCAGATGAAAACAGGTTTCTGTCCACGGCAAGGGCCCCGCCTGCAGGGACCGAAGTCTTGTCGGCCATGGTGAGGATAATTGAGTCCAACTTTCGCATTTCCTCATGCAGAACCCCCACCGCATTTCCGGTTGCGTCATCGGAACGAAATGAATTCGAGCAGACAAGTTCGGCAAGCCCATCGGTTTCATGGGCATCTGTTTTCCGGTGAGGGCGCATTTCGTGAAGCACCACCTCAACCCCGGCCTGAGCGACCTGCCAGGCGGCCTCGCACCCCGCCATGCCGCCACCAATGATATGGACCCTGTCACTATTCATGTTTGAATTTTCCATCAGGCTTTATTATCTTTCCGCTGACGCTGGCGTTCCATAACCATGGAAAGATACTGACCTGTGATGGAGGTGGTGCAGGCTGCGATATCTTCTGGTGTTCCGACCGCCACAACCTTGCCCCCGCCGTCGCCACCTTCCGGCCCGATATCGATAATCCAGTCCGCGGTTTTGATTACATCGAGATTGTGTTCAATCACGATCACCGTATTGCCGCTTTCCACCAGTTCCTGCAGGACTTCGAGAAGTTTGCGGATGTCTTCGAAATGGAGTCCTGTTGTCGGTTCATCCAGAATATAGACGGTCCGCCCCGTTGCCCGGCGTGATAATTCTTTCGAGAGTTTGATGCGTTGCGCCTCGCCTCCGGAAAGGGTGGTGGCCTGTTGCCCGATCTTGATATAGCCGAGACCGACACGCATCATTGTTTCCAGTTTTTCACGCACGGTCGGTACCGCCTTGAAAAACGACAACCCGTCCTCAACCGTCATATCAAGAACATCGGCTATCGATTTGTCTCTCCATGTAATTTCCAGCGTTTCCCGATTGTATCTCTTGCCCTTGCATGTGTCGCAAGTCACATAGACATCTGGCAGAAAATGCATTTCGATCTTGATCAAACCGTCACCCTGGCAGGCTTCACAACGCCCGCCATTGACATTGAAGCTGAAACGTCCCGGCGCATATCCTCTCGTCTTGGCTTCCGGCAGGCCGGCAAACCATTCCCTTATCGGCGTGAAAGCCCCGGTATAGGTGGCGGGGTTGGATCGCGGGGTGCGGCCAATAGGGGACTGATCAATATCAACAACTTTATCAACGAGATGAAGGCCTTCGATTTTATCAAGCGGGGCAGGGACCTCGCGGGCGTTGTTGAGCAGTCTAGCCATGGTTTTCCAGAGCGTTTCCAGCACCAGCGTGGATTTACCACTGCCGGATACCCCGGTAACGCAGGTCATCACACCGAGAGGGAAAGACACATCGATATTCTTGAGATTGTTACCTGATGCGCCTTTGAGATGGATCATCCTGTCCTTTCTGGACCGGCGGCGCTGTTCAGGGATAGAGATTTCCCTTGTGCCGTTGAGATACTGGCCTGTGACAGATGCCTCACTCCGGCAGATATCATCCGGTGTGCCTTCGGCGACAATATCGCCGCCATGAACGCCTGCCCCCGGCCCCATGTCGATGACGTGATCGGCGGCAAGTATGGCTTCTTCATCATGTTCAACCACCAGCACGGTGTTCCCCAGATCCCGCAGTCTTTTGAGGGTCTGGAGAAGGCGGTCATTATCGCGCTGGTGAAGCCCGATGGAAGGCTCATCAAGCACATAGAGTACACCGGTGAGGCCGGAGCCGATTTGCGAGGCGAGGCGGATACGCTGAGACTCGCCACCTGAAAGGGTGCCGGACGCACGCCCGAGAGACAGATAACTCAGCCCGACATTGGCAAGAAACATCAGCCTTTCGTTGATTTCTTTCAGAATCCGGTTGGCGATGGTATTTTCCTGATCGGTAAGCTTTGCGGAAACCGAACCAAACCATGAGACAGCATCGCCGATGGAAAGCGTTGAGATCTCAGCAATATCAGCCCGGGCAACCTTTACCGCCAGGGCTTCGGGCTTGAGCCGCTTGCCGCCGCAACTGTCGCAGGGATGGTCCGCCTGAAACTTGGCCAGTTCTTCACGTATCCAGGCGGAATCCGTCTCCCGCATACGGCGTTGCAGGTTTGGAATAACGCCTTCAAAGGGCTTGCTTGTCCGGTAGGACCTGAGGCCATCGTCATATTGCATCTGTACCGCTTCGCCACCAGACCCGAAAAGGATGATCTCCTGATGTTTTGCGCTGAGATCTTCGAACGGGGTGTTCATATCGAATTTGAAATGACGACCCAGAGATTCGAGTGTCTGGATATAATATTTGGCTGTTGTCGATGCCCAGGGAGCCACGGCCCCGTCCCGGAGCGTCTTTGACGGATTGGGAATGACCAGCTGGCGGTCAAAATGGCTGGATTTACCCAGACCATCGCAATCAGGGCATGCGCCGAACGGGTTGTTGAAGGAAAAAAGCCTCGGTTCAATCTCATCGATGGTGAACCCTGTTTCAGGGCAGGCGAATCTGGCGGAATATACGTGCTCGCGGCCGCTATCGGCCTCCTCGGCAATGACGAGACCATCGGTGAGTTTGAGCGCGGTTTCAATGGAATCGGCCAGTCTTGTGGGCAGATCGTCGTCATTCTGGCGGATCACCAGCCTGTCCACCACGATGGATATGTTATGCTTCCTTTTCTTGTCGAGAACGGGAAGCGATTCCATGTCATACATCTCGCCATCGATCTTGACGCGCTGATAGCCGCGGGCGTGAAGGCTCATCAATTCTTTGCGGTATTCCCCCTTACGTCCCCGGACAATCGGGGCGAGCAGGTAAAGCCTTGTCCCGTCTTCAAGCCCGAGCACGCCATCCACCATCTGGCTGACTGTCTGGCTGCGGATGGGAAGGCCCGTCGCCGGAGAATAGGGCGTGCCCACACGTGCCCAGAGAAGACGCATGTAATCATAAATCTCAGTAACCGTGCCAACGGTTGAGCGTGGATTTTTCGACGTTGTCTTCTGTTCAATGGAAATTGCCGGGCTCAGCCCTTCGATGAGATCAACATCCGGTTTCTGCATCATTTCCAGAAATTGCCGTGCATAGGCGGAAAGTGATTCCACGTATCGGCGCTGACCTTCGGCGTAAATCGTATCAAAGGCGAGGCTGGATTTGCCTGAACCGGACAAACCTGTCAGAACGACAAAGGAATCCCGGGGGATATCTGCGGTAATATCCTTGAGGTTATGTTCACGCGCCCCACGCACATGGATATGGCGTATGGCTTCGGGGGAGGATGAAACCGTTGCAGGCTTGCTGGTTGTTGTGTCAGGCATATCGGCACTATAGGCGGCAAGGTGAAAAATGCTATAAGAAATCTTATCTTGATATCAATAAAATTGACCGTTGCGATCAGTTGTCAATTGCCCGCCCGCAAATGGTTTCGTATGCTGACGAAGATTATACAAAGGAGAAGCAGATCATGGCCGGAAGTGTTAACAAAGTCATTCTTTTGGGACGCCTTGGGCGTGACCCTGAAGTGGTTAGCCTGAACGATGGCAATAAGATCATCAAGTTTTCGGTAGCCACATCGGAAAGATGGAAAGACCGGAACAGCGGGGAGCAACGTGAACGCACGGAATGGCACAACGTTGTCATCTTCAACGAGAATCTGGGCCGGATCGCCGAGCAGTACCTGCGCAAAGGCAGCCAGGTCTATCTGGAAGGGCAGATGCAGACCCGTAAATGGCAGGATCAATCCGGCGCGGACCGGTACACAACCGAAGTGGTGCTCGCCAGATACAGGGGAGAGCTTGCGCTTGTGGGTGGTCGCGACGGCGGCTCCGATACGGGAGGATATGTCGGCAACGATTCCAGCTCATATCAGGTTTCAGACCAAAGCTCACGTCCGGCTCCGCCCATGGGGGGGGATCTCGACGACGATATCCCGTTCTGACCGATAATTAAAAGGGCGATTTGCCCGAAAGTCTATCTTGTTCAGGGGCACCATTCAAATGGTGCCCTTTTCACTTTTATGACAACAATATCTGGTATTTTTATGGTGTTTTTGTTAAAATATTATCAATATTTTCCATTGTGGAGACAATCGATTGACGGATCAGTCACGCCCCGGTGAAACCGGCATTTCCATCACCGATGAAATGCGTAAATCCTATCTTGATTACGCGATGAGCGTGATCGTATCCCGTGCCCTGCCGGATGTCAGGGACGGCCTCAAACCAGTCCATCGGCGTATCCTTTTCGCCATGATGGAAGGCGGGTATGACTGGTCAAAAGCGTATCGGAAATCGGCCCGCGTTGTCGGGGATGTCATGGGTAATTATCACCCCCACGGCGACAGCGCGATCTATGAATCCATGGTCCGGATGGCGCAGGATTTCTCCATGCGTGTCACCCTTGTTGATGGCCAGGGGAATTTCGGATCTGTTGATGGTGATCCGCCGGCCGCCATGCGGTATACCGAATCCCGTCTGGCCAAGGTGGCCGAAGCGCTGCTCAGGGATATTGACCGCGATACTGTTGATTTTATCCCCAATTACGACGAAACGCAGGAAGAACCATCTGTTCTGCCGGCCGAATATCCCAATCTGCTGGTAAACGGTGCAGGCGGCATTGCCGTGGGTATGGCAACGAATATTCCGCCGCATAACCCCACCGAAGTTATCGATGCCTGCATGGCCTATATCCGCAACCCGTCCATCACCCTTGATGAAATCATGGAAATTGTTCCCGGCCCTGATTTCCCCACGGGCGGGATTATCATGGGCAGGGCAGGGATCAGAAGCGCTTTTGAAACAGGCCGCGGCAGTATTCCCATCCGGGCCAAGGCGGAAGTGGAGCAAGGAGACAAGGACCGGATCGTCGTCCACGAATTGCCGTATCAGGTGAACAAGGCCCAGCTTCTTGAGCGCATTGGTGAACTTGTGCGGGACAAGACCATCGAGGGGATCAGCGATATCCGCGATGAATCTGACCGCAGCGGGATGCGTGTTGTCATTGATATGAAGCGCGATGCCCAGGGCGATGTTGTCCTGAATCAGCTCTATCGTCATACCCGCTTGCAGACGACATTTTCCGTCAACCTGCTTGTGCTGAATGGCGGCAAGCCTGAACAGATGGGTATTCTTGACGTGATCAGGGCCTTTTGCGCCTTTCGTGAGGAAGTTGTTACCCGCCGCACACGTCATCTGCTCAGCAAAGCCAGGGACAGGGCTCACATTCTTGCCGGTTTGATGGTGGCGCTCACCAGTATCGATGAAGTGATTGAGCTGATCCGCAAAGCGCCTGATGCGGAACATGCCAGGAAGGCGCTCATGGAACGGCTGTGGCCGGCTGAAGATGTGGCCCCTTTCATTGCGTTGATTGCCGAGCCCGGGCGTGAGGTCGAGGAAGGGAAATACCGTCTTTCCGAAACCCAGGCCAAGGCTATTCTGGAACTCAGGCTGCAACGCCTGACCGGCATGGAACGTGATAAACTTGCCGATGAGACCAGAGAGTTGGCGGATAAGATCAGCGATTATCTTGAAATCCTCTCCAACCGTGAACGGCTGACAGAGGTCATACTCACGGAATTTGCCGCATCACGCGAGATGGTCGGTGATGAACGTCGCACCGAAATCAGTGATCAGATCGGTGATCAGGACGATGAAGATCTTATTCAGTCCGAAGACATGGTGGTTACGGTCAGCCATCGCGGCTATATCAAGAGAGTGCCGCTTTCGGTCTACAGGGCGCAACGACGGGGCGGCAAAGGCCGCGCCGGAATGAGGACCAGAGACGAAGATTTTGTCACGAGGCTTTTTGTTGCCAATACCCATACTCCGATCCTGTTTTTCACCTCAAAGGGGATAGTATATCAGCTGAAATGCTATCGCCTGCCCGAATCCGCGCCTCAGGCACAGGGCAAAGCCATGATAAATCTGCTGCCCATCGAAGCGGATGAAACAATCCAGACAATCATGCCCATGCCGGATAACCCGGAACTCTGGGAAAGTCTCAATGTTGTTTTCGCAACGGCGGAAGGCAATATCCGGCGCAACATGCTCTCGGATTTCACGAATATCAAGCGCAACGGCAAGATCGCGATGAAACTGAAGGAAGGTGACAGCCTCATTTCCGTTCATCCCTGCAACGAAACGGACGATATCATGATGGCAACCCGAAGCGGCAAAGCCATCCGTTTCAAAGCGGAAGCCGTACGGCTCTTCCGCGGCAGGGACAGCACAGGCGTAAGAGGCGTGCGTCTTCTAGGTGATGATCGTGTTGTTTCCATGTCTGTTCTTGATGATCCTGAAAATCAGTATGTTCTGGCCGTGACCGAAAACGGTTATGGCAAAAGAACCAAAGCCGATGACTACCGGATCACCGGACGTGGAGGGCAGGGTGTTGCCAATATCGAAACATCTGAACGCAACGGCCAGGTGGTGGCATCATTCCCTGTGGTTGAAGAAGATCAGCTGATGCTCGCAACCGATGGGGGAACCGTCATCCGCATACGTGTCCATGCCGCAGACGGGGACAGCATTCGTATCGCTGGCCGCAAAACACAAGGGGTAACCCTGTTCAGTATAGGCAAGGATGAAAAAGTCGTGTCGGTCGGGCTCATCCAGGAAAAAGAAGAGGATGAGATGAGTGAGGATTCCGTTCCGGAAGATGAGGGGACAGAGAGCCCCGCGGATGAGGCTGTGTCAGCGGAAACAGAAGCGGATGATGCAAAGGATTCTTCCGATGCAAGCGACAGCGAATAGGGAGGAGATGAAGGGATGAGCGTAACCGCAATTTATCCCGGAAGTTTTGATCCGGTAACCAACGGACATCTGGATATCATCGAAAGAGGGGCAGGTCTTACCGACCGGCTGATCGTATCTGTCGCCACCAATATCGGTAAATCCCCGATGTTCACCGTTGAAGAGCGGGTGGAGCTTCTTCGCGAGGAAGTCGAGGCGATGAAGAAAGAAAAGGGCTTGACCGCCCAGATAGAGGTGAAGACCTTTTCAGGCCTGCTTATCGATTACGCCCAGAGTGTTGGCGCAAAGATGATACTGCGGGGGTTGAGGGCCGTCACCGACTTTGATTATGAATTCCAGATGACCGGCATGAACAGGCGCATGCGGCGTGACATTGAAACCGTTTTTCTCATGGCATCGGAACGCAATCAGTTTATCGCGTCCAGAATGGTCAAAGAGGTGGCTCTCCTGGGGGGTGATGTCAGTGTGTTTGTCCCCCAAAGGGTGGCTAAAGCCCTTGAGGAACGCTGCCGGGAGAAAAAATAACCCATCACTGAAAACAAGGGGTTGAAAAAGCAGGCGGTATCTCCTAAACCTGTTTTACCCTTACGGGCGGTTAGCTCAGTTGGTAGAGCAAGTGACTTTTAATCACTGGGTCACAGGTTCGAATCCTGTACCGCTCACCATTTAAACCCCTGGATGGCTCTGCACATGTGGCACAGCGATCCGGGGGTTTCTTGTTTCAGACTGGATGTCGCTGACCGCAGATATAGAAATCACCTATCAGACGCTGATAAAGGGTGCCGATTTCGCGATCCCGGTCGTAGATAAATGTCCACGCTGTGTTCTCAAACGTAAGCAAATCGAGATAAACCGTTTTGCTGGTATCAAGCAAATAAATCTCTTGCGGACGTGAAGGGTTGTATATCAGCATGGCATCGGTATGGGCTGTCAGAAGTCGGGTATGCCCGTTCCTATCATGGCAGATGAGTTCAAGAGTTTCGGATTTCGCCGGAGATATTGTCAATGCTGTCATGGAAATAAAAAGCAGTGCCGCATATACGCAGGATCTGATGGTGGCCGGGAAGGTATAAGTCATATCAGGGAAACTCCTTTCCCTGAAAAGGTACCAATAAGATATTAATAAACGCTTATATTCAAAATCACGTTTTCGTTATTCCGGGATGCGAATTTCCGGCGGTTGCTTTACGTTTTGATCTTATCCAGAATGATACTCAATCCGGAAAGGGGGTATCATCATGCTGTCACTTGACCTTGATTATGTGCGAAAGCAGTTTCCAGCTTTTTCAACACCATCACTTGAAGGGCAGGCGTTTTTTGAAAACGCTGGCGGCTCTTATATGTGCCAGCCGGTTATTGACCGGTTTGCCCGCTATTTCGAACAACGCAAAGTTCAGCCCTATTACGCGTTTGCAGCGTCAAAAGAGGCGGGCATGGAAATGGACCTGGCGCATGTCAGGCTGGCCTCTTATCTGAATGTCCCTGCGGATGAGGTAATGTTTGGCCCCTCTACGTCAGAGAATACCTATGTGCTGGCCCAGGCCTTTGCCGGCAGGATGTCGGTTGGTGATGTGATCATCGTCTCCGGACAGGAGCACGAGGCCAACAGCGGGGTGTGGAGGCGGCTTGAAGATAAGGGGATCACCATACGGATATGGGAGGTGGACCCTGATGACGGACGACTCCATATCGAAACGCTCCTGCCCCTTCTTGATGACCGCACGCGGCTTGTTGCGATGACGCATTGCTCCAACGTGGTCGGGGAGATCAATCCGGTGCGCAAAGTTGCCGATATCACCCATGAAGCCGGCGCGTTATTGTTGATTGATGGCGTATCCTATTGCCCCCACGGGTTTCCGGATGTGGATGCGCTGGGGGCAGATATTTATCTGTTTTCCACCTATAAGACCTACGGGCCGCATCAGGGGGTGATGACCATCCGTCGTTCGGCGCGGCCAATGCTTGAGCCGCAAGCCCATTATTTCAACCGTGATATCCCTTCAAAATGGATGGTTCCGGCAGGGCCGGACCACGCCCAGGTTGCGGCTTCCAACGGTATGATGGATTATTTTGATGCCCTTGATGCCTATCACGGAGGGGCGGAAGATCAGGGAAGACCAAGGCGGATCGAAACACTTTTCCGTGAAGCGGAAAAAACCAATCTTGCGCCCATGCTCGAATATATCAGCGCCCGTAACGATCTGCGGCTGATCGGCCCGGCTGATCCTGAAATACGAGCGCCGACTGTTGCGTTTGTATCAGCCCGGATGTCTTCTCAGGATATAGCCCGGAAACTGGCCGACCATGGCATTATGGCGGGTGGCGGGGAATACTATGCCGTTCGGGTTCTTGAAAAAATGGGAATTGATGCCGCCGATGGTGCCGTGCGGCTGTCATTTGTGCATTACACCTCAAGGGAGGAAATCAATCAGGCACTTACCGCACTCGATGCTATTTTGTAGCGCTGGCACGAATGCGGGTCAGCGTGGTGGTCGGTGATATCGCCTCAGGATCAATGGGGAGATGAAGAAGAGAAGGCATTCCTGAATTAAGACATTTTGTAAAAGCTGCCGGGAAATCCTTTGTTTTCATTACTTTTTCTGCGTAGAATCCAAAGCTTTTTGCCAGGCTGGTAAAATCCGGATTTGTGAGCGATGTATGATTCACGCGGCCGGGGAAATTCCTTTCCTGATGCATGCGGATGGTCCCGTACATACCGTTATCCACCACCAGAATGATGATATTCGCG
>Ga0181590_10001151_pt1 | contig 22424 bp, 18 predicted proteins | sample 071ome_34_FD_132446 | JGI IMG/M metagenome (GOLD analysis project Ga0181590, IMG submission 132446) | Coastal salt marsh microbial communities from the Groves Creek Marsh, Skidaway Island, Georgia - 071411BT metaG (megahit assembly) | ecosystem: Environmental > Aquatic > Marine > Intertidal...
ACTACTAAGTGGAAGCTTTAGGAAGCCATTGTTATCTGTTTTTCCCGCTGCGATTACTTGATTTTGAAAGTCTCGCACTTCTACATGGGTATCCGCTGCAACCGTCCCTTTGCTTAGCTTGGTAGCGACCACTAATAGCTGTTGATCTTCACCTAGCTTGGCGATCAATCCAAGATCACTGGCGATAAAGTTTTTCGCCGCTTTAGTGGATCTCTGATCCGAGTAATACTGATCTTTACACGGGTTATTTCTGTCTTTCCAAGACCTATTTTGGACTTGGTAATAGTTTTGTATTCCATCCCACGCACTGGTTTCAGTGACATAGATGTCTTCAAAGTTTTTGAAAGGGGCTTCTTTTACGACATCGACGTTCTTATCGTCTTCGCTACACGCCAATATAGAGTTTGAACGATTGAGTGACAGCTCAAATCGAAATAGGCTACCTGGGTACTGAGTCACCAGATCTTTAACATCTAACTGAAATCGATTCCACTGATCTTGTACGGGGCTCTTTAATTGCACCGTTTTACGCCATAGATAGCGACCAACCCTCTTTAAATTCTCAGTACCGGCATATTCGTTTTCTTGAAAGAATTGTCCCATATTGTGATCAAACACTTGAAAGGCCGTCACTTGAACCGAGTTAACATTGACCGACTCAAAAGGAATACTCAGATTATCCGACACAGGCAGGATATTACCGCTCCCCACAAATCGTACGGCAGGCTTTTTACTCAAAAACGTTAAGGCACGATTAATCGATTTTCCCAAGGTCATGCCTTTAGCGTTTTGAATACCGCCATCTACGGTCAACGTCACTTCGCCACTTAGTGCAGTACTTGGGTAAAGCGTTAATTTTGAGCCGTCAATTTTGGTACTAAAGCGTCCTTTCGATAATTGCACTAGGCCCTTTATATCTTGTTTTTTATCAAGGGGTTCAGAGAAGTTCACTTCAATGATTTGATTGTCACCCTGAATCGCATTAATGGAAGAAACGACAAAAATGCCAATGGGCGGCACCTCAAAATCTCGCTTACCGGTTTCGGTCACACCAATGCTTTGACCATTCCACAGCACCGATAGCAGCCCTTCTTCTTTTTGACGTTCAATACGCTCAATACCAAATGAAAAAGTATGCCCAATATCGGCTTCATCCCACACCACATCCACAGGCTGCCCTAAATAGGCAGCCGACAAGATATTCGCAACGTCTTTTGGCTCCGCCACGTCGGAGGTGGTGAGCGTACCATTCAGGGTCATGGTGTTATCTTTATTGGCCACCAATCCGGTTAAGTCCAATTTGAACGCTTGTTCAATGACCTGAATATCAAACGTGAAGGCATCGAGACTTTCAGACGATAGCCCGATGGCCTCAGGCTCGATTGATACTGAATATTTTTGCCCAGACGGCAATGACGCAGCAGGGGTGAATCGATAGAGCCTCGGGTTAACAAGCTCCCCTTGACCTTCAATGGCTGGCCTGATGGTTAACAATTTCGACACATCTTTGGGCAAGGCCTGATTGAAGCGGACTTCAATGGGGGCCACCCGCGAAATTTGTCCGCTCGTATGGGAACCTACGATTTGCAACCAAGGGCTGGTTGGCTCCGTGATGGTCGTGGAAGAAATGGGGGTATCTGACTCGCTACAACCCAATAAAGCAGCAACGCTCAGCAAACAGACGCTGAGTATTCGACGTAAAGACACGCAGGCTCTCCTTAGCATTAAAAAATTGTGCAGCACTTTACCCCGTTTAGGCCATTAAAGCCACAACAGGCATAAGGCCTTATCTTTTAAGATCAATAAGTTAGCCAATCTATAGCGCATTTTATGACCCTTAGATCGGATAGATCTAATTCACAAGTCCCTCCATGGTTCCACTTTGACCTCAAGTTGTTAGAATGCCCCCCACAGAGATATGGGATGCAGCAAGGCGGTCACAGCACATGATGGATGGAATCTATTGGGCACTATTGCTGATCTGTTCCGCTCTGACGCTAATGCTTCTATTTGTTCAGTGCTCATCAGGAAAGTGGCTTGCGTCATTTATGTTTTTCTTGTCCGCTTACGTGGGCTTGATCATCCTAGACAGCCAGAGTTTCTATATTTCCCCCACTCTTTACTTTCTACTGTTAACCATTTGCTTTTTGCCAGGACCCCTCATATTGGGCTATGTAGGGCACATATCGACTCGTGTAGACGTCTCGATCAAAGACTTTGTATTTTGTTTGCTTCCTCCCATGATGGCTCTACTCTGTTTTGATCTATTAGGTGGATTTCACCTGTGGGAACAGGTGGATCACACCGCCTACGAATCGCCCTCGTACACTCAGCTCTTTAATCTATTAAGTGCAATGGCGGGCCTGCATTTACTCGCATACCTAGCTAAGGCGTTCATCCTTATATTGCAAATGCGCAGAGACTGGGCCTCTTATCAGAGCCAGACCCTGCCCGAGTCTTGGTATGACATGTTAAAAGTGTTACTGGTCATTCTCATTGCGAATGTGACTCAGGTGATCAGCGCTTTTATTCACCCCTCAGGAGAATCTGTCTCTCTTGGTGACATTGGATTTCTGATACTGGTTTGGTACTTCATTTATCTTGCCGCTCGCACAGGCCTCAGAAACTGGCTATCAACTCAAGCCACCAACCCAGTTATTTTTGAAACAAAAGACTATCTTTCAAGCGACCACCAGCCGCCATTATCGGATTACTCGAAATGTGCGTCTCACATTAATGCTCAGGTGATGGCATCCCAACCCTACTTGCAAGACGACCTTTCTCTGTCTAGCCTAGCGGCACAACTAGAGATGACGCCCCATAGGTTATCCGAGGTACTTAACAACCATTTCAAAAAGAGCTTTTACGAGTTCGTTAACGACTTTCGTATTGAGTTTGCGGCCAATCAGCTGATTTCCGAGCCGAATAAAGCGATCACCGAGATCTACTACGAGGCAGGCTTTACGACAAAATCCACTTTCTATAGCCACTTCAAAAAAGCCTACGGCTGCACACCGTCTGAATATCGAAAGCAAAACCAAGGCGCACCTACCACGTAAACGATACCTGCCACACAGCGCCGCCGTGACGCTGTGCACAATTCGATCAATCCCCTTCAGCCAATCACAGAAAAGTTGAATTAATTCCGTTATCTTCGAGCGCACCAAGTTAGCATGCCCATCCTGCGGTAAGGTTGGGGCGTTCACGCTTTGTTATGTCAGTGGCCCACCTCGTTTCTAACCATTATTGAGTTTCAAAGTGATAGTATGTTGCTTGCGTTATTAGGACTGAACAAAGCCCTGTCTGTACAGATTATAGGGGCAGCAAAGCCAAAGAAATTTAGCTGGAAGGAATTCGGCGAGTATTTGGCTGTCGATGCAGCTCTTTGGGCACGACAAGACATGGCCACCATGCGCCACCGAAAAAACACAGAACTGTATACCAAGTTTTTGAATCAAACGGTGGGCCTGAGCATGTTATCCACCGCCTTTTATCTTTGGTCCGCCCACAACACTATGAGCAAGATATTGGCTAAGGCCGATGAAAAAGACCTAGACGCGTTTCTCGATGGATACCGGAATGCCCTAAGTCAGCTACAAAGCAAAGATGGCAAACGAGCGCTGTACAAAGAAAAACACATCCGCTTCATCACAAACTATTTCGAGTTTCTGCGTAAACAGGCCCGGTTCAAACAATTCGACCTAGGGAAAACCTTTACAGAGTCCGTCTACAAATTTTACAAAATCAAAAGAATCAACGACCCGATCCTGCAAGAAGAAAAAGATCATTTTTCACAACACATGATGACTCGATGTGCGGACCACAATAAGAGCCTTCACCGCAGGCTGAGTATCAAGACACTCAAATAGGTGGTTTAAATGAACGTCTATAACCCCTAGGGTATAGGCGTTTTCACTTTTTTTAGCATTTTCTAGAATTTGTCCCCACAGCTCATTGACAGCCCCCCCAGTGGTAACAAAAAATAGCCACCACTGCGACCCCCCACTGAATACAGTCAGCTAAACTGACTGGGTGATGGCCTAAAAACTTGGGTCGTATTTACTCTCTGGAGTTCTCATGAGTAATCGTGAAAAACAATCTTGGTTAGACCAATTACCCCCTGCATTTGAAGCCTATCGCGCAGGAAGAAAAGTAGACGAAGTGGAATGTATCGTACCGGACCTCACCGGTATGTCCCGTGGTAAAGCCATGCCACTTATCAAGTTTTCACCTGATACCCCCATCTTTCTGCCCATCTCTATTTTCTATCAGACCATTACTGGCTCTGATGTTGAAATGGATATTGAAGATCAATGGGCCGAAGGTGACATGGTGCTAAAAGCAGACATGTCCACAGCCCTGGCAGTGCCTTGGGCGAAAGAAGCAACACTGCAAATCATTCATGATTTGGTAGACCATCAAGGTAAGCCAATTCCATATGCGCCGCGAAATGTACTAAAGCGCATCATCCAGCTCTATCACGATAAAGGCTGGCAGCCTGTCGTGGCCCCTGAACTGGAATTTTATCTGATTAAAGCCAACGTCGACCCTAACGAGCCTATCTCGCCACCGGTCGGTCGTACAGGTCGCTCGGGAACCGCGCGCCAATCGTACTCCATGTCTGCCGTTGATGAATACGGCCCTGTGATCGACACCATTTACGACTATGCCGAAGATGCCGGCCTACGTATTGATTCGGTGATTCAAGAAGATGGTGCCGGCCAGGTTGAGATCAATCTAACTCATGGTGATCCATTACTATTAGCGGACCAGGTATTCTACTTCAAACGCATCATCAAAGAAGCCGCTCTCAACAACGGCATGTTTGCCACCTTTATGGCCAAACCCATGCGCGATCAACCGGGTAGTGCCATGCATATTCACCAGAGTGTAGTGGATATGAAAACGGGTAAAAACATCTTCAGCGACGAACAAGGCAACCCTACCGATGAGTTTTACCACTTCATCGGCGGTACCCAGAAACACCTTGCGGAAGTCATGCCTTTCATGGCGCCGAACGTTAACTCTTATCGTCGATTCGAATCGGATACAAATTCCAGCGCACCAACCAACATGGCTTGGGGCATGGATAATCGCGCCACCGGTTTGCGCGTTCCCAATTCAGGAGCCCAAGATCGCCGCTTAGAAAATCGTATCATCGGCGTTGATACCAACCCCTACCTTTCGATTGCCGCCAGCCTCGCCATTGGCTATCTGGGTATGATCAACAAGGTGCAGCCGTCTGAGCCACTCACTGGCGAATTAGAGACAGAAGGTAACGAAATTCCATCGACGCTGAATGAAGCTTTGCATGCTTTTGAAGATGCTCAAGCGGTTCATGACATTCTCGGTGTTGAATTCTGCCGTCTATACGCCGCCGTTAAGGACGACGAACTGCGTGAATTCCAACGGGAAGTGTCTCCCTGGGAGCGGGAGCATTTATTGCTCAACGTGTAGTTCATCGACCATATATCGATAAAAGGGCCTTAATGGCCCTTTTTTTATGGGTTATTTTTTTACGTCAAGGCCTCTCATCCTCCCTAAGATGCTATGACATTCCACCCCTATCAACGCTATAATCCCCGTCACTATTTGAGGAGCGCACCCATGAACATCATCGACGCGATCACGCAGTATTGGGGCTGGACTGGCATTGAACCAGACACCATCATCGCTGAAAACGAATTTGGAAATCTCATCATTCAAGATGTCGAAGGTCGCTTTTGGCGCCTATGCCCAGAAGACTTGTATTGCGACCCCATCGCCGACAATAAAGACGAATACAATGAGCTTGTGAAGGACGAAGAGTTCAATATGGACTGGTTCATGGACGCCATTGTTCCCAAGTGCATCGAGAAGTACGGCGAACTGGCAGACGGCCATAAGTTCCATATGCTAGAACCCGGTGCCCTAGGCGGCAAATACTCAGTGTTTAATATTCACCCAATGCCATTTGAACGCATTTTAAAGTTTTCTGGCGAGTTAGCTCACAAATTAAGCCGAGCTGGCGGCAAAAAAGTGAATTACACTCCGCTGGCCGTTGAGTAAACACTTACTCGCTTTTTATCTGGTTGAGCAGGTCTTCTTCCGTTTAACACCTGTTCGACCAAACCCAACCTGTAATACTCCCCTTTTCTAGAGTACAAACACGAATAGGACTTCGATTTACGGTACCCTTCATGGGTTAATCGCGCTAGAATGCCAGAGCCTTAGGACGAGGCGTAGCAATGAATCCGAAGAGATTCACATGTCGACCCCCAGTCAATATAAAGGGACTGTGCGAACGGCTGTACACAGGACGTACCCAATTATTCATGTTTCGAGATTCGCTACTCAACCCTGTATGTACTTAGAAAATTTTGATGTGAAAGCAAAGTGGCATGTACCCATTTTGTTCATGGCCTTGTTGGTGCCGGTTGCCACGATCAACGCCCTGCTCTTTCACACGTTCGTAGAAGGATTTGCGGTTATCGTTGCCATACTGACGTTTATGGCTGCGTACAACACCTATCGCCACACCCAAGCGCACTTCATGATGTTTGTCGGATGCGGATACTTCTGGGTAGGCATCATAGACTTTCTTCATACCATATCCTTTTCTTCCATGAGTGCCTTTGGGGATGTTGAACCAGGGCTCACAATACAGTTTTGGATTATTGCCCGCTTTTTTGAAGCGGCCACCCTACTGTTATTTCCCTTATTTTTTCGTAAGGCCGTTAAACCCCTTGCCGTGTTTTTCGTTTTTGGTTTGGCCTTCGTGCTTTCAATGGTGGCGGTTTACCAACAGTGGGTGCCCGTCATGTATACAGTGGAAGGCGGCTTAACCTTAGCGAAAGTCATTTCTGAATACGTCATCATCGGTCTACTGTTATTGGCCACCTATCTCGTGCGACTGAATCGCCACAAATTTAATAGTTCAGTGTATCGCCTGGTGGTGCTATCCATTCTGCTCACTATCGCTGCAGAATTATGTTTTACGCTTTACAGCAGTCTTTCAGGTGAACTTTTATTAGTTGGTCATTTGTTCAAGCTCGCGTCTTTCTGGGCCGTTTACGTAGCATTAGTGGACAGCACGCTGAATCAACCCTTTAAATCGCTTTCATTAAGTTCCGATACATTTAATGCGTTGCCGGATTCGATCGTGGCAGTCAGTGAACACGGTGTGATTCTTCATGCGAACGAAACAGCAAACAGAGCGCTCGGTGATTTTGGTGTCATTACAGGTCGTCACGTACATGATGTCTTCCACTCTCCCATCATTAGCCAAGAAGAATGTCCGATCTGCCAATCCATCGCTCAGCATAATCCGACGTCTTATCAAGAAATCGAGGTGTACGAGCGCTGGTATGCGATTACTCTGAATCCAATTCGCTATGAACAAAAACGTAATGTCGTGCTTCACGTGACCCGAGATATTACGCAACATAAAGTCACCAAAACCCAATACTTAACCGCCAATCGTTTATACACGGTTCTTCGCCTTACCAACCAAGCGATCATCCGCAGCAAAACCAAAGATGACCTACTAAATTCCATTTGTGAAATTGCCGTGAAACATGGCGGTTTTGCCATGGCCTGGATCGGAATGGTTCGAGGCGATCAAGTGATTCCTGTGAGTTCCTGTGGTGATGACCATGGATATCTCGATGACATCCAGGTGAAAGTAGATGACTCTGAATACGCAAAGGGCCCCGTCGGCATCAGCGCGAAAACCGGACAAGTCGCCTACGTAAACAATGCGACCAGTGATCCTAACTTCGTGCCGTGGCGAGCATCGGCCCTCGCCTGCAATTACCACTCGTTAGCGGTCATACCGATCATGCAGAAACGCCGCTGTATCGGTGTCTTTGCCATCTATTCCCAGCAAGAAAATGCGTTCGATACTCAAATACTCGAGCTTCTCTCCACTTTGGGCGACGATATTAATAGCGCATTAAACTTCATTAAAACGGAAGAGAAACGTTTACATGCCGAAGAAAAGCTACAACAGCTTTACCTTGCCATCGAGCAAAGTAAGAGCGCCATGGCAATCACTAACATGCTCGGTAAAGTCGAATACGTAAATCCATTTTTTTCTCGACTCACTGGGTTTTCTGAGCGCCAAGTACTAAGCAAAGATATATTGAAGTTTTATCCCTGTAATGAAGATGATAAGCATTTATTTCAACAGTGTTGGGAACATGTATTAAATGGTAAGGACTGGCGTGGAGAAGTGCGCTGTTACCATAAAGACGGCCATAGTTATTGGGCCATTATTTCTGTGTCACCGATTATCGATGCAGAAGACAATATTAGTCGCGTAGTCTGGTCTTCGAAAGATAACACCGAGCTACACCTTGCCAATGAAACCATCAGCCGCCTCGCATATTACGATGCCCTCACCGCTTTACCCAATCGCCGTCTATTCCACGACCGTTTTAAACAAGCGCTCGCCGCCGCCAAGCGCCATGAAAACAAATTGGCCTTAATGTATTTCGACTTGGATAACTTCAAGATCATTAACGATTCTTGGGGTCATGATTTCGGCGACCTTTTCTTAAAACATGTGGCCACGTCGGTAAAATCATGTATTCGAGAAGTGGACACTGTGGCACGACTGGGTGGCGATGAGTTTTGTATTATCATAAATGACGTTAAAGATGATATGGATGTCATGCATGTGGCCGATAGCATTCTAAAGTCACTAAACCAGCGCACCCAGCTGCAAGGCCGAGACATTCATGTCACTACCAGTATTGGCATCAGTGTCTACCCAGATGACGGCGAAGAAGTAGGCGAATTAATGAAACGCGCTGATATGGCCATGTATCACGCTAAAGAGCTGGGTAAGAACAACTTCCAATTCTATGAACCCTTCCTAAATGCCAATGCTCAGCACCGTTTGCAAATGGAGCTGGCTATGAAAGAAGCATTGAAAAATGGCGACTTCCAGATTCACTATCAGCCGCAATTCGATATCCGCAGTGGCATTATCACCGGGGTGGAAGCTCTGATTCGTTGGCAAGACCCTACAGGCAAAGCCGTGCTGCCGAGTGACTTTATTCCGTTAGCAGAAGAAACATCACTGATTGTTGAACTTGGCAATTGGGTGCTATTTAAATCCTGTAGTGAATACAAAGCGCTGCTCGACTCGGGCTTCCCTCCTGTCAAAATGGCGATCAACATTTCTGCTTCGCAATTTAGACAGCCAGATATTTTAGTGGATGTGATCGATCAAGCGCTGAGCCAATCTGGCCTGCCAAATGAACTACTGCAACTTGAGCTTACTGAAACGGTGCTCATCAATAACGTGGACGACACGGTCGCCACCATCGAGCGACTCAAGCAAAAGAACATCTCATTTGCCATTGATGATTTTGGCACCGGCTACTCATCGCTAAGCTATTTAAAACAGTTTCCTGTGGATACCATCAAAATTGATCGTTGCTTTGTTCATGACATTGAAAATAATGCCAATAGCCAAGCCATCATTCGGGCCATATCAGTCATGGCGCACGAACTCGATCTCATGGTGTTAGCAGAAGGCGTCGAAACAGAAGCCCAATTGAGCTTCTTAGTCGAGCACCAGTGTGACTTCATACAAGGCTTCTTAAGTGGGAAGCCCATGCCGGCCCACACGCTGATGGCGCGCTACCTCGAAGACCTCTCCCCTTGCCCTAGCCTTACCCCATTGGCCCTTGCCTAATGTGCACCAAAGGCAGGCTTGATACGCAAAGCCTGCCTGCTATTAAGGCGTTTTTTAGTACTTCGTAACGATTGGTAAAATTTTCGTTAGCAATTGGTATTTGCCCGTTGCATCCTAGCCTCAACCCCATTAAATTTAGCGCCTTTGTTTAGATTAGCCACGCCATCTGCATTAGACCCTATAAATCTAAGGGTATTTCGCATATCACACACAATAAAAACCATTTCTTGCTAATCTTTTTGTATCGGTACTGAAGTCGAGGGCAGTATGTCAAAGCATCGAATCAAATTAGAGATTCCAGGCACACACGGAAAGTTAGCCGCCATTTTAGAAAAGCCCAATCCACACCCAAGGGCGTATGTCTTATATGCTCACTGTTTTACTTGCGGCAAAGATAGCCTAGCAGCCTCGCGCATTAGCCGCGGCTTAGTGGCCCAAGGGTATGCCGTCGTACGATATGACTTTGCGGGCATCGGTCAAAGCGAAGGACAATTTGAAGACACTAACTTCACGACCAGCGTGGAAGACCTGATCTGCGTGTCTAACTACTTGCGACAAAACTACGAAGCGCCGTCAATCTTAGTGGGTCATAGCTTCGGTGGGGCCGTTGTATTAGGCAGCGCGTCCAAGATCAAAGAAGTTAAAGCGGTTGCTACCATTGCAGCCCCCAGCAAGCCCTGCCACGTTATCAAGCAATTTGCCGAGTTTGAAAAAGAGATAGAAGAAAAAGGCCAAGCCGATGTACTGCTATCAGGCCGCCCGTTCGTGATGAAGAAACAATTTCTTGATGATGTGTACTCACAAAACCAAGATGAGACCATTCGCAAGATGAAAACACCATTATTGGTGTTCCACTCCCCCCACGACACCACGGTACTCATCAAAGAAGCAGAGCATATTTACGGCTATGCCAAGCACCCTAAAAGCTTCGTTAGCCTCGATCCAGCGGATCATCTACTGACCCATAGTAAGGACGCAGCCTACGTGGCCGCGAACATTGCTACCTGGGCCACCCGCTACATTGAGGACTAACGTTCGACCCTTGTTTCGACTAGTCGGCTGCTACCGTGCGAGTGGCAGCCCACTCTCTGAGCTTCTGAATCTTCTCGCCCATTAATACGGATAGAGGCTGAGTACGATTCAATTCATCAACAATAATTTCTCCATTTAGCTGAATACTGCGTGCCTGAGCCACATGAATGGCCGATACCACCGCCTGTTCGATTTCAGCACCACTGAACCCCTCGCTCATAACGACAGCCGAACTGAGGTCGATTGCGCTGACATCTACATCGCGCTTTTTAAGATGAATTTCGAAGATAGCTTCACGTACATCTAAGGATGGTAGATCCACAAAGAACACTTCATCGAAGCGGCCTTTACGCACCAGTTCAGCGGGTAAGGATTGGATGTTATTGGAGGTGGCGACCATGAACACCTTGTCCTTTCGTTCACTCATCCAAGTCAGCAACGTACCCAGCAGGCGCGTTGATACACCATTATCACCTTGATCCCCCCCTAGCGCTTTTTCGATTTCATCCAGCCACAAAACACACGGTGACATCATATCAGCCAGTGTCAAAGCATCCCTCAGGTTCTTCTCCGTTTCGCCAATGTACTTGTTGTACAAAGCCGCCATGTCGAGACGCAATAGCGGTAACTGCCAATGTCCAGCAATGGCTTTCGCAGCCAAGCTCTTACCGCCCCCTTGCACGCCCAGCAGCATTAAGCCTTTAGGACGCATAGAAGCATCCCCATTTAAAAAAGACTGATGGCGCACGTTTAACCATTCTTTGACATTCTTCAAGCCGGCCACGTCACCGAATTTTGCGGTGTGATACTCATAAGCCAACACCGAATCCATATTCATCAACTTGAACTTGGTTTCGTTAACGTGAGGCAAGTCTGACTCGGTAATGGCACTGTCATCTGCAATCGCACCGCGAATGAGACGACGGGCATCGGACAGCGTGCACCCCTTCAAATGCTGAATGAGCTGTTGTAAGGTTTTAGGATCGGTTTTCACTTTTTGACGACTATTTTGAGCCCACAAACGTGCCTCTTCCTGCACCACTTTCATCAGCTGAGATTCACCTGGCAGCTGGAAACTAAAGCGGGCACATACACGGCTTACTTCTTGTGGGATGTCTACCTCATAACTCAATAGAATGAGCGTCTTACCTAAGGTTTCATGCTGAATCGCAATGTCTTTTATCAATCTAACGACTTGCGGCTCTTGCAGAAAGGGGTGCATATCGCACAGAACGTACAGCCCTTTTGGAGCATCATTCTTGATGTACTCTAATACATGCAAGGGTTTTTTCGTTTTTTCGCTGTTAGGCTCTTCGCCAAACTGGGTGCGCTTCAATCCATCCGTCAAAGTCCAGTGATACAAACTTTCACCACGCTTCATCGCCAAGCGAGTGATTAACTCTAACGCTCGCTTTTCCTCATAGGTTTCTAACGCAATGATCGGCAAATGTTGATTCATTACCCGATTCAAGTCATCCAAGTCTTGCATACTACTTCCTAGATTTATTTGCTTTTATAGGTGACTGCCACACAAAAACTCGGTCTTGGATTGTCACCACAGAACACATCGAAACGATCTGGATCTTGTGCTTTATTTTGTTTAAGGGAAACATGAGAACCCAGATAAACGGGCCCCTTAAAAACCACATCTACTGTTCTTGGGTATTCACTTTCTGGAATGTGATCAACCCTAGCAAGCTGATCGAGCGCCTGAGCCAGCACCCCAAAGCCATGCGCTATGTCACGCTTGAAACCAAATAGTTTGGCGCCCCATTTAGAAATATGAATGGGATTATAGTCTCCGCTAATCTTGGCATACGTTTTACCACGGGACTCTGGGATATCCCACTGCACAACGGCAGCGGGTTCATTTAAGCTGACTAAATTCCAGTCGTCTTTCGATATTGCCTCGCTAGCCTGGGCAAAACGCCCTGCTTTGAAGTAGCTACTCACTTCTTCCCATACGCATTCACCCTCTCGAATGACTTGCGTCAAAATATCAAACTCCAAGCCTTTTTCTTTAAGGCGACTGTCGCCTAACTTCGCTTGTAACTCAAAACTGTCATCCACGCTTAACGGCGCGTGTTGAATAATTCGGTTAGATACATGTACCGCACCTAACAAACGAACGGGAAATAGACTGTCCGTTAACATGTTGATATGCATGCCCCCTGCGAGAACATGGGGGTATAAAACAGGAAGGTGTGGGCCCGAGCGCAACTCTAATAAGTCGATATACTGACTAATAGCCGCTGCGTTTATTTTTCCACTGCGCCATATGGCGTTAATCGCTGGCATGCCATCTGTGTGGCGGTAGCCTTTACGTGGCCAGGCAAAGGCTTTTATCAAGCTCACTCCCGCTTTCGGAAGCGAACGATATTCCAATGTTCGATTACTCATAGCAATACTGTTTTTATTTTTCTATGGGTTTGTTCTTATTGTTGAGAGAATGATCAGTATCCTGCCACTCTTCTTCTAATATCTGTTCCAGCAATTCGATTTCTGCTTCACTCTCTTTTTGGAAGGCACTCGGCAACAATTCAACACCATAGCGACGACCCAGTGCACATAATGCAGGTAATGTAACGAGACTCCCTGGCGTAATGGCAACCACCAATAAGCCCGCCATCTTATGCACGTCTTTCAACTGCTCAATGGCTTCTTTTACTTCATGCTCTTCAGGCTTACGCCCTTGCGGCAGTTTTTGAGTCAACACACTGAAAAACGTCTTCATCATGAGACGGGTTTCCTCTCGCTCTTGCTTGAGACCCGTTACGATGCTCGACAGCGATTTTAGATAGCGTTTTTGCGACTCTAAATATTTTTTCATAAACCTAGGGGGTACCTACGAATTAAGGTGAACTATTATGGGGCTTGCAATTGGGGCCTGTCTACCACCGTTCATCCCGTGATCACTGGCAACCCTGACAAAACGAACTAAATCGGTGCAAAACACCGTTTCAAATACGATGAAGTCCATTCACTATCCTAGAACTTGCGACTAAAGGCAGCCGCACTATGCTTTAAGAAAACGTTCAAGGATTGAATCATGTCACTATTAAACCATAGCCTCACCCTATTACTCACCTTGCCTCTCATTGGGTTGGCCCAACCGCTCACGTTCGAGAAGTCAGGATTTAAAATAAAGGCATTGGAGGCTCCCCCACACGTGCAAGGGTCTCAACCATTGGCCATGTTACTGCCCAGTGATCAAGGCTTTAGCGCCAACGTTAACGTACAGATTCAACCATTCAATGGCGATATATTGGAATACCGCGCCCTATCACAATCTCAATTTGAACAACTGGGGCTAAAAATCGTGTCAGAAAGCATCAAGCAAAACGAGGTGACGCTGGAGTACAGCGGTGACATGCATGGCCGCGTATTACATTGGTACGCAAAGGCGATCAAGCAAGGGCCTTACGTCTATCTAGCCACGGCCACCAGTCTTGAAATTAATTGGCCTCAAAATCGCTACGAACTCGTTCAGGCTGTAGACAGTTTGGAATTAACCCAATAGAGGTTTTTTCAGAGGGGACACCTCAGTAATCAACACGTCCTCTCAGCTGTTTCTTTTTTCCATGCTGCGTCTTTTTGTCCATACGCTTTACCTGCGAGCGCTTAGAGGGTTTCGTTTCACGCCGCGCCTTTTCCACTTTAGTTGCGCCTTTTATAAGCGTGAAAAGTCGCTCTAATGCCGCTTGCTTGTTTTGCTCCTGAGTTCGGTACTCTTGGCTCTTTATCACAATCACGCCGTCTTTGGTCAGGCGTTGATCTCTCAGGGCTAACAATCGCTCTTTGTAAAAGTCAGGTAAACTGGAACGACGCACATCGAAGCGAAGCTGCACAGCAGACGACACCTTATTGACGTTTTGCCCGCCACTGCCCTGAGCCCGAATCGCCACAAACTCCACTTCGGATAAAGGCAAAGCCACATTCCGAGACAGTACCAGCATATTGTCTATTTTCCTCGCCAGATTCAAAAAAGGGGTTACACCTTGGTTACATCTAAGGGATATTTACACACTCGGATCGAGCTTTTACACTGCCCCTAGATTGTTTGATGTCGACGAATTATGCCTGTTGAAGACCCTAAGGTCACGGACCACACCTTATCCATTGTTACTCAGTACCATCAGGCCTGGGCGAATCGGGATGTGCATGCCATCATGGCGCTTTACCACCCTCAGGTGGAATACCACGATTTTTCACTAAACAAGGTGTTTCTTTATTCTGAGTTGAACGATTACATTCATGCCTCGTTGCCAAAAGGCGAGAATGAAGCGATCCACCATATTGATCGCATTCGCGCCGATGGTCATACCGCATTCATTCAATACGAAATGCTCATTCGTGGGGCCAGCTACCGTTGCAGTGAGGCCATTACAGTAAAGGACGATAAAGTCTTTCGTATTAACGAATACGGCGTGTTGGTCACCCATGGAAAATCAGGGTCATCATCTGCACAGACGCCTTCTGACAATCGACTAGGATTATCCGCGCGCCAATTGGCTTACATGGCAAAAGATCTTGAGGGCTACTTCGAGCGATCACAGCCTTACCTAAACCCGGAACTCACCTTACAGATGGTCGCCGACACGACGGGGTACACCCGAAACCAAATTAGTTACTTTTTGAATCAGGTGTTAGGACAAACGTTTTATCAATACCTGCATCAACTTAGAATTGAAGCACTCATTCAACGACTTAAAGTATCTGCCGAGGCGGCCCCTTCGCATACCTACGACTTAGATCAACTGGCATTTGAAGCGGGCTTTAAGTCACTGTCTGCTTTTTACAAACACTTTAAGCATCACACCGGTATGTCACCCAAGGCCTTTATCAAACAGCTCGCCAACTAAAAATTCCTTCCGGACACGGGAATAACCTTTTTATTTCGGTTCGCATTACCATGCAGGGCATATATTAAAGGGGGGTTCAGCATGCAATCGTGGCGACAAATTAGTCTTTGGATGGATCAAGTGAATGAGAATATCACTCCCCGTCCATCCTTACACAGCACCATTCAAGCGGACATTGCCATCATTGGCGGTGGGTTCACTGGGTTATGGACCGCCTATTACCTTACGGAACAAAACCCAGAGCTCTCCGTGGTCATTGTTGAGGCTCAAACCGTAGCCTTTGGAGCGTCTGGCCGCAACGGTGGCTGGCTTATGGGCGAAATGGCCGGCCAACACAAGCTATTAGAAGCGCTTACGCCACAGGCACGACATCAAGCATTGAACATCGTACATGGCATTCCCGATGAAGTCTCCAACGTGCTTAACAAAGAAGATGTCGACTGTGATTTCAAAAAAGGCGGTGTGCTGTATGTCGCGACACGCTACCCTGAACAACTGACTCGCCTTCAAGAAGATTACAAGCACTACCCGAAAATGGGTTATCAGCCAGATGACATGCAATGGTTACACGGTGATAGTCTGAGCGAAAAAATTAAAGTAGAGGGCGCGGAAGGTGCCATCTTTAGCCCCCATTGTGCTCGCGTGCAGCCTGCCAAATTGGCCCGAGGTTTGGCCGAAGTGTTAGAAAAACGCGGTGTTCAAATTTTTGAACAATCCCCTGCCGTGGAATGGCGTACGGGCCAGGTCATAACAGAAAATGGTCAAATTGAATGCGACTGGGTTGTACCCGCGGTAGAAGCCTATGGCGCGAGCCTGCGCTCCCCTATCGCTTCGTTACCTAAATACCACCTGCCCGTTCAAAGTCTCATTATCGCCACAGAACCCTTGGGTGACGATATCTGGCAGGAGATCGGTTTAGACGCCGGTGAAGTTTTCAGTGACTACAGTAGACAAGTCACCTATGGGCAGCGCACCGCAGATAATCGTATGGTATTTGGCGCTAGAGGCAGCTATCGCTTTGGCGGAAAGATTCGTGAAGATTTCACTCTGACGCAAGACGAGTTCAATTTACGTCGCGACATCATGGTGGAAATGTTCCCCGTTTTAAAAGATGCAAAAATTACCCATGCTTGGGGTGGCAACCTATCCATGGCCCGTCGTTTTCACCCTCACATGGTAAAAGATGCTCAACAACGATTTGCATTAGCCGGTGGTTTCGGCGGCGAAGGCGTAGGAGCCACGAACCTTGCTGGCAGAACCTTAGCCGATTTCATTTTAGGAAAAGACACAGAGCTAACTCAGATGCCTTGGGTCTACTCGTCCCTCAAACACTTACGTACATGGGAGCGTGAGCCCATTCCTTGGATAGGCTATCGCTCGCTCGTCAGTGCGTTCGATATTGAAGACAAAATTTTAAACAACCCCAACAAGCCATCATGGCAGCGCAAATCCATTGAGCGTATCGCGGATTTTGCGGAACGATTTGTTAAATAAACCTAAAAAATCACGATTCATTCAAACACATAATTAAGGACAGACCATGGGTATCCAACATTATAAAAATACGCCTTCAATTGAGCTTACCGATTCTTTTCCGGTAGCCGTACCCATTAGCGACAATGTCTCCGTCATCAACGAGGTGTGTCATACCGACGAGAAAGGTGTAGAGTCTGGCGTATGGGAGTGCTCACCAGGAAAATGGCGTCGCCAAATTAAACAGCAAGAGCTTTGTCATTTCATCAGCGGCCGTTGCACATTTATTCCTGATGAAGGCGAGCCAATGGAAATCAATGCCGGTGATGCCATCATGTTCCCAGCCAATAGCACGGGCGTTTGGGACATTCATGAAACCGTACGCAAAAGTTTTATTCTGCTTTAAATCCTAGAGGTGCACACCATGTCGCTATATCAAAAACTGTTTATCGACGGGCAGTGGGTTGAATCCCAAGGGTCACAACGTTTTTCGTTGATTAACCCAGCCACAGAACAAGTCTGTGCCGACGTGGTGATGGGCACCACAGAAGATGTGGACAAGGCCGTACAGGCCGCACGGCGTGCCTTTAAATCATGGCGCCTGACTTCCAGTGAAGAGCGTGCGCGCTACATTGAGAAACTGGCAGATGCCCTTCACGACCGCCGTGATGACCTTGCTCAAACCATCAGCGACAGCATGGGCATTCCCAAACATTTAGCCTACGACTGTCAGGTGGATGAGCCCATTAACATTTTACGCACCTATGCCTCACGTACCTCGCTAATGGATGAGGTAGAGGTCATCGGCAATGCACAAGTATTTCGAAAAGCCATTGGCGTCTGCGCCCTTATTAGTCCATGGAATTATCCGTTGAATCAGCTGATCGGAAAAATGGCACCCGCACTGGCAGCGGGCTGCACCATGATTCTAAAACCCGCGGAACAAACCTCCCTACAAGACTTCATCGTCGCAGAGTGTATTGACGCCGCTGGGATTCCTGCTGGGGTCGTCAACCTTGTTCCTGGGTATGGTCCAGAAGTGGGGGCAGCCATGTCGGCTCACCCCGATGTAGACTTGGTTTCTTTCACGGGCTCCACTCGCGCAGGTGCTCTTATCGCGCAAGCAGCCGCCCCCACGGTAAAGCGTGTGGTACAAGAATTGGGTGGTAAGTCACCGCTGATCATGGCTCCTGACTGTGACTTAAATGCGGCGATTGAATACGGCTTGGATGATGTCCTTATCAACACAGGCCAGACTTGTACGGCTTATACACGCTGGTTCGTACCGGCAGAGAAACTGGCCGCCGTTGAACAACAAATTTTAAACACCATTGGTGACTACAAAATTGGCACGGACGAATCCGCTTACATTGGCCCCCTTGTGAACGCAGCACAATATGAAAAAGTATTGAGTTACATTCAATTAGGCCAAGAGGAAGGGGCTCGCTTGCTGACGGGGGGTACGGAAAAGCCCGCTGGTTTTAACCAAGGGTATTTCGTGCAACCCACGGTGTTCTCCGACGTTAGAAACGACATGCGCATTGCCCAAGAAGAAATTTTTGGCCCTGTGATTTGTTTGATTCCATATACCACGTTGGACGATGCCATCCAGATGGCAAACAACACGGTCTATGGCCTAGCCAGTTCCGTTTTCGCAAAAGATGCTACCGAGGGTATGGCCATCGCCAAACAATTGGATGCAGGCTTAACCTATATTAATGGTGGCGCGTACAATATCGAAGCCCCGTTCGGAGGCATGAAGCAAAGCGGTAATGGCCGAGAGTTTGGTGATCATGGCTTGCATGAATACACCGAACTGCAAGCCATTCACCTTTAATGGGTTCTCGCTCGCGGTGCCATTAACGCGACCTCAGTCGACACAAAGCATGGCTGAGGTTAGCGAGCGACATTCTGAATGTTTTGCCCAATTCTAAAATTGAACGCCATACTGATTCTCGGGTCTTGCTCATAATGGGGTGCGACCATATGCAGCAAATACCCGGGAAACAAATACAATGTGCCATTCTTGGGCGTATAATTGACCGTTGCGGCGGGCCGATAAGGTGAGCCCACAGGCATGGGGTCAAAAAACAAAATATCACCTGGGCAAATACCGCTGTTTTGTTCCGTTGGGCTCTCATCTACATCAATATAAATGCAACCACTCCACTCACAAGGCAAGTGTGCATGAGGTGCATTCCAGGCGCCAAAGTCATTGATATTCCCCCACAAACTACTCAAATAAATTTGGGTTTCGATTGGAAAGTTTTCGGCATGACGAATGAGCTGTGTACCGACCTGGTACACCTGCTCTGTCAACCACTTAAATTCTGGGTGCTCAGATTGATGCAAGGCGTCTTCTGAGTGCCAACCCCTTTGATTTGAACGATTGATACCAGCGTCTTGCTCGCGCAATTCCAACAAAGCCTGCTTAATCGCAAGTCGATGTTGCTCAAAGTTTGGCAGGCCCGCTTCAAAAATCGGGACACCAAAATGCAATCGGTTTTCAGCTTTGATACTCACACATCACCTAGTCGCGTTATAAATGACACGATTCAACATTATTATATGCGTACATTCTAATTTAGTGCATGCCAATTCATCGCCCTCCAGAAACACATTTCATGGAATTTGCACATTTGGACGCAGGAAAATAGCCACCCCTATGGTAGCATGATCATGCTTTTTTATTAGTCACATTCACCATTTAGAGTGAAGACGCGTCAGGGACACACTTACACTTATGAACACGCATATGAAACCTCTGGTCATTGCCATGGCCCTTGCAACGCAACAAGCCTACGGCGCTTGTGACACCCCCTACAGTGTTACCAAGTCATCTATGGACACGGCGGACACCAGTACACTGGCCGGAGCGCTCACTCATATGGCAGATAACTGTTCTAGTGAGGCTGTCCTAATCACCATCTCGGATTCCATCGCCGGTGAAACACTTTATATGGGAGAATCTACGTTTTATGCCCATGCCGGTGTCGCACTGACCGTGCGAGGCCCAATAACCAACTCTGTGATTCTGCAGCGCAATGCCTCGAACACCATGTTTAGCTCAAATGAGAGCGGTTCCATCGCCTTAGAAAATCTCATTTTAGACGGTGGCAATCTGGCCACTACCTCTCCACTGGTCGTGGCGGATCAAGGTGCCACTGCGCTCACTCTCAGCAATGTGACCATTCGAAATACGGCCGCGGGCGGTGTAGCGAGCACCGTTAAAGGCGCTGCGATCAACGTTGATGGGGCTGCCACCTCGATCACAGATGGTACCTTCAGCAACAATACGTCTGGCGCCGCGGGTGGTGCGATTTATGTCGAAGACGCCAACCTGACCATTGTGGATTCCACCTTCACGTCCAACGCCGTGCAAAATGATCAAGGCAATGCCATCGGCGGTGGCGCGGTGGCCTTTGCGGGCGTCGATAGCTCTGACCACAACCTAACCATCAACAATACCTCGTTTAGCGAAAACAGCACCCAACACGCCGGCGGCGCGCTCTACATAAAAAACGCCGGTGTGGTGACATTAGCTGAGAACACATTCACCACCAACCAAGCATCCAACTGGAGCGGTGGTAACGCTGATAATGCCAAAGGGGGGGCTATCTATCTCGACAATTTCGACAGTGCTACCATGAGTGGCGATCAGTTGACGAGTAACGTGGCAAAACACCAAGGGGGCGCGCTTTACATTTCAGATACCGATGCTGATAGCACATTGACTATTGTGGATACGGTCATGTCATCGAACCGAGCTGACTCGACCTTAGTGGAAGCGGTGAACAGTGACGGTCATGGCGGCGCTTTGTATTTAGCCGCCAGCACCGCCAAAGTGAATGTGACAGCCACAGACTCAACGTTCTCTGCGAACAGCGCCCAATCTGGTGGGGCGGCACTCCTCACGGGCAACCACACCTTAAAGTTTGAACGCAGCCTAATTAAAGATAGTTCAGCCAACTACGGCGGCGCCATTTGGTTGAAAGGCAACTACAATTCGAGTACCCCCGATCTTCAGGTGTTGAACTCGACCATTACGACAACGGAATCCAATAGCGGCGCAATCGCCGTTTCTGGTACCCATGGCGACGATACTTGGATCAAACACAGCACCCTCACCAGCAACTATGCCGGAGTCACTGGCGGCTCTGCCTTGTATGGAGGCGGAGTCTCTTCAGGCAGTGCCATTGAAATCAGCCACAGTATCATCAGTGGCAACAGTGGCGGCGACGGTGCGCTATGCCAACTAGGTGAAGCCAACTTCCAGTTTGCCATTGATCACTCCCTCGTATCAGACGCCTCTTTGACAACGAACTGTCGCGCACTATTGGACAACGGTGGCAACCAACTGGGCACCACCGAATCCCCCATCGACCCTCTTTTGGGAAGTTTGGCCGATAATGGCGGTGCGACCCTTAGCTACCGTCCAGTTACGAACAGCCCCGCAGTAAACGCCGGTGACGCCAACATTGTTGATGCGCCGAATACGGACCAACGTGGCAGCGCACGTGTCGTTAGTGTTATCGATTTAGGTTCAGTGGAACTCGGTAATAATCTGCCGACATTTACAGGGCTCGAAAACTACGAAACCGAAGTAGATGAACAAGTCAGCTGGGATGTGGATAAAGCCACCGACATGGATGATGATGTTCTAACCTATTCTGTCACTGGCTTACCTAACGGGCTCTCGTTTAATGAAAATCTTGGCTCAGTGGTCGGAAAAATTACCGCAGCGGCCTATCAAACCAGTGCCAGTTACACCATCACCATCACTGCCCATGACTGGTGTTGCTCTGTGTCTGAAGAACGAACACTAACCTTCACCAACAACGCTCCGGTTTTACCCGCTTTTGGTAATGTGAGATATGCGGTGGGCGATGAGGTGACCATCGAATATCAATTAGCGACCGATGACGACGGCGTGCAACTGCAATATACGGTGACAGGATTACCTGAAGGCATCAGCTACAAGAACGGCTCAATCTCGGGGGTGATCACTGAAGAGATGAAAGTGCAGTCCCCTTATACCATCACCATCACAGCCAACGATGGCTATGATACGGCGGAGCAAAGTTTCCAACTTTCAATCGGCACCGATAGCAAGAAAGATGATGGCTTCTTAGGGCTGGGCAGTCTCTCCTATCCATTCATGGCTGTTATGGGCTTGTTAGGATGGCGTAGAAAGCGTTCGTAACGTTCAAGCCCACTTCATGTAACCGTCTCCTCCCGTTAAACACCTCGAGAAGACGGTTTTTCTTTTTTGTTTTTCATTAATTTTTTGACGACGCCTTGCACATAAGCCGGTTATTCATTACAACTGATGAACGTGCGAAAAAGGTGCCCCCCATGAAAACCCTCAACCC
>Ga0181590_10001158_pt1 | contig 22359 bp, 20 predicted proteins | sample 071ome_34_FD_132446 | JGI IMG/M metagenome (GOLD analysis project Ga0181590, IMG submission 132446) | Coastal salt marsh microbial communities from the Groves Creek Marsh, Skidaway Island, Georgia - 071411BT metaG (megahit assembly) | ecosystem: Environmental > Aquatic > Marine > Intertidal...
ATTTGAATAATCAACTTCATTTATAACTTCTCCGAAAACAGAACTGAAAACCTATCTTGATCCCGTAACGGCTAATAAGCTCAGTGTATAATTTTACCTCTCTTTGCAATAACCCTTTTTTGTCCCACTGCTCCAGAGAGACTCCATATGTAAAAAAACTAATACTTTCACTTATTCTCTAACCACACAAACAGCGTAAAGCTCTCCAAACCTAATATCAAATTCCACAACTAGAAGATTAGCCTGTTTCATTTCTTGGAAAAAGCTGTCTTTAGTGTACTCAGTATAATGGGTTAAATCTAGACGCCACTCAATGCCGTGGTTTTTTTTGTAGATTGTAATCCAATCTCTATCTAACATTGGGACACGGATTAAAAGCCTTCGATTGTCTTCATATTGCCACTCGAGACTTGATACAATCTTTTTAAGAAACTCCACTCTAAATTCAATATGCTCCAATACATTGCTAAGAGTAACCACTGAAACCGATTTAATTGTTGAATAGTTGTAACTAGTGGCATCTCCCAAAATAAACTTTAAATTATCTGCTTTACACCTTTTCAGAGATTCTTGATGCAATTCTTTCACAATTTCTATGCCGTAGACATATTGAGCTACAGACGATAAAAAAATTGGCAAAGATCCCGAATTACTTCCGATATCCAACACCACATCATCAGGTCCAATATGTTGACCGAACCACTCTTTATATTTAAGAATGTCATGCTTAGGATGCTTATTGTTTTCAACTATTGTAGATGCCTTGGTAGCCAGTCGATACATAAAATTGTGCGCCTTTAATGCCGGCTTAACGTAAAGTCTTGCGGCTATCGGATGAAATAAAAATTTAGAAATATATTTCTTAACCATATATCAACCTACTAAGTCTCTTTTTTAAGAAAAATAAGCGAACATAAGTGACAACATAAAAAACATACAGAAGAGAGATTTTCTTTAGCCTGGTTTGTTCTAGCTGCTCAGATAATACCCTCTGAGAAAAATCACAATACTCATCAAGTACATAATCTATGGAAGAGGTAGATATGTTTTTTTGATACGTTGAGTAATTATCAGAAATTTTGTCAAGTAAATCTGGAATCTCTATCTTATCTTTGAACAACTCGCCCCCTTGTTTGACCAACTCAGGATGACCGCCATCGTTTAGGGCAACAACCGGTAAATTACAATGTAGGGCCTCTATCAGAGAATTGGAGCACGGATCTTTCTCGGAGGCAGTTAAATATATATCATTCTCTCTTAATTCTTCCGACAATTTCTTGGTATTCATAGGATTAATGTGAACTATATTTTTAAAACTTATAGGGGAATTCCCTATAAGTTTCACTCTATAACGAGAAAAATCTAAATTCTCATCTAACCACTGATACGTTAGAAACCCTTTATTATAATTATCCGACCAACTAGTGATCACAACTTTCACTTTGCGGCCCAACGACGAACTAGAAGGTTTGAATAATTTAGGATTTGGGGCGTTCGTAATTACCCTCCAAGGTTTGCCGATATTCATCCCTTGCAAAATGTTTCTCTCCATGCTCCATTTACTCTGGAAAACTATCCCATCTGCTACATGCTCACTTAATGAGTAAAGGATCCTATCCAGAGCCTTATCCTGATTTCGAATTAAAAATATAGGGCCGTCAATTCTCATGATGAACGCCGTACTTGCGTTGCGCTTCTTTATTTTATACAAGGCACCTATAGAAGAGACTATAGAGAGAGGGTTTCCATTAAATATAACAACATCAGCCTTATAAGGATCGCTTTCATAAACTCCTTTATCTTTCATTTCTTCCATCAAGGCTTTTAAGAACTGATTGGCTCCGCCCCATGCTCCTCTCTTAAAAGGGTAAAGTATGCATATCTTCATGGAAGAAGCCCTTTGTACAGTTTCACATATTCTTTTGATATATTAGATATTTCGTACTGTTTAACCGTATTAAGACCATTAACAATCATCTGATCTCTTAATCTTTGATTACTTATGAGGAATTCCACACCTTGCACTACACTCTCCGCCTTATTCTCTACAAGAACTCCATTTTCCTTATGTTTTATCACATCGACCGACATGCCCACCCTGGTGGATATCAATGGGATCCCCATGGCTAGAGACTCTAACACTGCTTTTGGCCCTCCCTCCTCGCTAGAAGTAATTAAATAACAATCCAATACTTTATAGTAATCCACTATAGACTCATAGTCATCTAAATAGACATGAGTATAAGAAATGTTGTGTTTTCTTAGATTGTTTTTTACATATCCTCTTGACGGGCCTGTCAACAATACATGAATATTGAACCTCTTTGCTATTAACCTTAAAGAATCTACAAGTAACTCTGGCCCTTTAATGGTTTTCGGTATATTTCCTTCATTCCACCCCTCTCCATCCTTTTGGAAGGAGCCTATAATCAACTTTTTTCTACTGATATTATGGCGCATGAAAAAATCGAAGGATGGCTCTTTTGTATGTCTAAATAACTGCAAATCCACTCCTAGCGGAATTAATTTAATCTTACTTTTTGAAAAACCCCAATCTACAAACCTACGATACATAATGGTGTTTGATACAACTAAAACATCTATTTTATCTTGACGCTGGAGAAATAATTTTATTCTCCTGTCCATTGATTCATCAATGCCAAAATTACCGTGAAAGAATGTTGCTACAATTTTAGTTTTTCGCCTTACAAGACCCACAGATCGCTCGTTAAATAAATTTGACGATCCGAAATGCACAATAGCTGACCTATGGCAATATAAGTAAGAATCAAAGGAGATAGACAGACCACTTTTTGACAAGCTTTTGCTGATCAAAATCCCGTCTTGTCTAATGGACCAATCGACCGGCTCTACAAGATATGTGCAATCATATTTTTTTTTAAAAAAAGCCCTGTAAAAACAACTGGCAATTAGTTTAGGAATTTTTAACACTATTGAACTGCTCTAACTCTTCACTATAGAATCTATAGTCTTATAGACATTATCGATATTATTGTAACTTTCCACAAGACGTCTCGCATTGACGGACACCTCCTTTCTTAAAGAGTAGTTATTCAATGCACTATTTATCACGTCATATGAATTTAAAAACTTATTGTCCAGAGTCAGGAATACATTTTTTTTATGTTGTAAAAAATACCCACCTCTATTCGCCGAAACTTGCGGTACAACAACCGGGGTGCCGGCAGCCATAGACTGAAGCATAACGGTAAATGCGCCAGTATAAGAATTTTCGTAAACAGGCAACCAGGAAACTTTTGATACGTTTAAGATTTCTCGTATTTCGGATATGTGCACGTCAACTCTCAATAGAACATTGGGCAAAAGAGAGAATCTATCTATAAACTCTTTATGGTTGGAGCCAATAACTACACAAATATCAAGACTCCTGCACTCTTTTGCAAGCTCATAAACAGCATTAAAATCTCTCTTGGAATCTGATCCAATAGAGCATATATCGTATATTCGATCTTTGTCGTGTGTCTCAACAAATGGAAAAAAATCTAAGTCAACGCCGAATCTCATAAACTCTATTTTTCCTTGAAAACTAGAGCCGACTGTTTCAATAAAAAATAACTCCAATAATTCCTTCTCTTGAAGGCTAAAGCAAATGATATGGTCAATATTATTAAGTAATGAACATACGCGCTTTTTCTTTTTCATCTTTAGATGCGACAACCTGTCAACCATCCCAACAGTAATACAAGTGATTTTCCTAGACTTCCTAGGAAAACATTTAACAAAGAAAGTCAGGGGTAGTGTTATAGAGTCACTAGTGCATAATATGCGCTTACTGTTAAATATCTCTTTTTTATTCTCCCATACTATTCTAAAATTAAAGCTTAATGAATACCTTAAAAAAAATACCTTGGAGATTAAAAAAAATATACCTTTTTGAAACTTATTAGCCTGAGACGGCTTGAGCATATTACTATAAACTTCAGAGAATGACTTTTTCAGAGTATTAATTCCGAACAACATATACTCATATCCAGAATCCGCACTCTCTGCACTATGTAACCTTCTTCTAAAAGTTGTATCTTTATATAGTACCAACAAATTCTTGTCACTCAAAACTCTGATCAATCCTATGTTTAACCACCTTAGCCGGGCTTCCTACTGCAATAGAAAAATCAGGGATATCATGCAAAACAACACTTCCGGCACCTATAACAACACCCTGTCCTATAGTCACCCCTGGACAGATAATCACACCCATACCAAGCCAACAATCATTGCCAATAACTATATCTAACCCTTTTTGTATGCCCTGCTCTCTAATTGGAGTATTCACATCAGAAAATATATGATGACTACATGATATTTTAACTCCAGCCCCCATTCTAACATCATCCCCTATAGAAATTCTACTGTAGCCGGCACCAATCCATGAAGAGGCATTTACAGAACACCTTTCTCCAATATGTACCTCACCCCCTTCCCCATCGATAACTGTCCATGGTCCAATTCTAGTGTTTAATGGGATAAAGCATTTGCGTTTAACAATGGCATATCTGTGAATATTCGACTTCCGAAAAGAGGCTATGATTTTTTTAATTTTTTTCAACATATACCTTTATATTACTGCCATCAAAATCTTTTACTTTGGCGATACCATCTTCACATAATTCCTTTTCAGTTATCAGAATAACGCCCTCTGCACTAAATCCAACCCTGTAACACTTTCCTTTATCGTCATATGTTAGTAGAAATTTATCTGATCCCAACATTCCCAAATAATTAGAGTGATGCTGATTGGAATAGTCCTTGTCATTATGATAATATCTAGAGAAACTTAACGACATGTCGTGAATAAACTTTTGACTTGACCTTTCATTCAAAAAATCAGAAATTTCATCATAAGGGTAGAAAATATTATGCCTTCTAGATACAAAGGAGAACCACTTCTGTTCAAGCTCCTTCAAATCATGTATTTGATTATCTGTGTATTTTTTAATAAAAAATACATAATTCCAACTAATCACCAGCAAAGAAAGGGAAAACCCTAAAACATAAAAAACTTTAGGATTTTTTACTTTGTTATAAATGTAAAAAACCGCATACGGCAATGTAACTATGAAAAACATCAGATAGTACTGAGCAGAGTGCCCTTGCATATAAAAAGACCAGACTAAAACAAATGGAGCAAAGAACAACAAACTATTTTTATGGCGCAAGAGCATTTCTCGAATAGCCAAGAAGGAGATAGCCCAAGAAAATAAGGGGAGGAAATATGCATTGATCCCCTTTAAATTCTCTATAAATGACTCTATATTCAAGCCAGCTGATGTGTATCTAGCCTCATACTGCCACAACTGTCCAAAGTTCCTATCGTAACCATAGAACTCATACGCCACATGTGGAATTAAAACAAAAACAATGGAATAATAAATCGCATAGAGTGTCAAATAGGGCGCACTCTCTTTAATTACCAAAGCTGGCTTATTGTGAAATAAAAAGACTAACGCAACAGATCCAGCAAACACAATGCCATTTTGATTAATTAAGAAAATTCCCAACGACAAGAGTGATAAATACTTAAAAACCTCCTTGCCACTAGAATCATTTAAGTCAAATTTTTGACTCTCTAAAATGGACAAAATTGCCATCAGCATTATACAAACATAACTCCAGCCAAAAACCATAGAAAAATAATTAAACGTAGAGCTTGACGCCAAAAGCAGTGAGGATATATTAGCAACGCTATCGCCGAAAAACCTCTTGGAAAATACGTACACGGCAACAATGAGCAACAGTGAAGCAAATATAGTCATAAACCTGTGAGCAAACTCACTCTCTGACACTAAAAGCCCTGGAATCGGCATAATATATTTCAAAGGAGGGTGATATTGGTTTGCAATAGTGATGCTTAACTCTTCAATATCGATATTCTTTACAGAATTAATAATTCTCTCACTTGAGCCCCTTTGACCAACCTCATCATTCCCTACGTATTGACCGTCAACTAAGGGTAGATTACTAAACACGCCTACCAATACTGTAAATACAATCCAAAGATAATTATTCCTACCCCACCGTTCAGGTTTATATTTTTTGAAAAACTGCGCCATATTGCCCTCCAAGTTTTTTCTCCTGACCAATAATTTTCTTTCTGGATATATTTATATTTTTAACTATAAAGCCGTGCTTTTTCAAGACACCTCTAACTTTAGATAAAGATAGAACAAGATTCTTTTCATTGACTCTTGACTCAATTTCTAAATACCCTTTCCTTAAGAACAATTCGAAAAATCTATCCAAGAAATACAAGGACTTTTCACTCCTTCCCTCAGAAATTACACTCTTTCTGCCAAAATATATGCATCCGACCCCGCCTTTTTTTAAAACCCTGGAGCACTCCTCAAGATATTTATCTAATATTTCAATAGACTCCAGATGTTGAAAGACAATAAACGAATACACTAAATCAATTGATTCATCCGATATTGGGAAACTCTTACTCGACAAAGTAACCAACTCAACATTATCAACACATCTTTCTTTCATCAAATTTAGCACATACTCCGACTGATTATGAATGTCCACGCCTATCACTTGCGAGAAATACCTAGACGCAGCACAAGTCAACCTTCCTCCTCCATAACCTATTTCAAGCGCTGTTATCTGATTCGGACATCCTATATAATCCACAACTTGATTAAAAATATGGTATGCAAAGTCCCATTCTCCAGAACGAAAGGCTTCTTGCTTATTTGTTGACGTGTCAAACCAAGATAGAAACTCATCGTCTGTTTTGACATTCCTATCTACCTCATCTTTAAAACCTTGAAAATGTCCGCCTTTTTTTAAAATTATTTTATTGCCTATCATTACAATGTCTTTGTTATCCCCTTGTATGCATTTTCCAGTGCGTCTTCACCATAACAACTGACAAAAGCCTCAAGACCAGAGTTCTCTAAAGTGCTGAAAGACTTTTCATTTCTATACAAACGACCTATTTCTCTAGCTAGCTCAATTGTGTTATAAGCCACCACTCCTACCCCTTCTGGAAGCGGATCCACAATAAATGGAATGAAGCAGATACTATCCCTCCCCACCTCTTGCAACTTAATATGGGTACTAGAAACTCCTACATTAATTACTAAATTTACCTGGCAAATATCATCCTCTAGTGATTCATTATCACTCATTGTAACTTTAATATTGCCATTCAATTGCCTTGCAAATAATCTGTAAAAATCATATGTATCGTTAGATCCAGGATGTGTTCTAACAACCAATTCTACCTCATTAATCATTTCTACACTAGCAATAGCCTTTAATACGTGTTTAATATAATAGGACTTAATCGGAGCAGTATGATTGGCCGAAATGTATAGTATTTTATACCCTGACACCTTATTGGCAGAACAAGGCAAGACCGTAGGTTTTAAACCCAAACTAGGCAAAAGACAACCCGTGTCTACAACTCTCTTTCTACTAACGCCAAAGCCAACCAAAACCTTTTTAAAACCCTCCCCCCAAACATACATTTGATCCGATCTTAATGGAGTAAAAGCTATATTTGAGTAAAATGCATTATCAAAAGAACCGTGTTGAACTTGAATAGTTTTTCTGCTTTGTCTCTTTCCTTCACTTACCATGGCCATAGAAAACGGATGAACGTCTGTTGCTGTTATAAACACCTTGCCACCCTCAAATCTGCGAAAAAATTTCTGCACATCTTTGATTAGACTATGATTAGCCATTATAGAATGTATTATTTCGTCGGAAAAAAATCTAACCGACCCACTATTGTCAGTCCCAAATCGTATTATTTTTCTTATACGCATCAACACATTAATAAATGACACGGGACTAACAAAAGTAGATCCCGCCACATCTTTCTCTGATACTTGGGCGCACTTAATTCCCTTTGCTGTCAAGTGCTCTGAGATGTTCAGAAGAGTGTCTGTATTTTTATCTAATACAAGAACAACATCGCCCTCAACTTTATTTTTCACATTTCTCATTCTGTGAAATAAGCCCTTTAGAAACTTTTTTGCACTAATTAGATAACTCTTAAAAATGGATCTTAGTATATTTTCTCCGCTATCTTTATAGCTAATACACTTATCTTTAACATCCTCTCTCAAACTATCAAAAATAATATCAGATACATAGTATCTGTCATATTTGTTACTAGCAATTAACATGGAAACATTATCTAAAAATAGAAGATAGTCTAGAATTCGATAGAAGAAAGACACTTTTATCATCCCTCCTACAGAATCCCCTCTGTACAAACTAATATCATCACCATTGTGTAAATACCATTGTCCAGAAATCTCATCCGCTAATTTGGCTGCCTCAACCACCCTATGTTTTTTTAATGTGCCAAATTTATTGAGAAACTGTGATAGATCCCTAACGTATTGGTCAAAGAAGAACTGCTCCACATTGTCATATTTTTTCAAAAATTTAAGAGTGTCTCTGGACTGACAACGTCCTATTACAACTGTCTTCACCTGACTTTCTATCTAATTACTTTTTCTTTAAAAGATATATGCTATACATATTTAAAGAAGATGGCACAATAGTAGAAACCCAATAGAAAAGCCTCATCAAATATCGAGACCCTGATTCACCTTGTAAATCTTGCAAGATATTCAAGGGCTTTTCGCTAAGCTGCCTTTCTCCGCTTGCAAAATCCCTGTTATATTTCTTCATATTTAGGTATCTAACGGCTTCCAATGCGCCATACTCAGCAGATAAATGTATTGTTTCATCGACAACCATGCCTGCCTTTTTAACCATGCGGGAGGCGTCTTGCTCTGTAAAATGAACACCCATAAAATCATTGGGTAACTCTATCCTTCTGATTTTCGCAATTAATCTAGACAAATAAATTGAATATTTTAATAGCCAGCTATCCTTCCATACTATAGCCACCACTACCCCATCATCTTTGATAGATTCTTTTGCATTCTCAAGGAGCTTAACCCTATCCAGCTCTTCTTTATACAAAATCAACACTCCGGAAATAATTGCCACATCAAATTTTCTATCATAGTCTAAATTAAAGGCATCTTTGATATGAAAATCCACATGTGGATACACTTCTCTGGAATGTTCTAGGGCTTTTTCAGCATAATCTATACCAACAAAATTTGTCTGCGGAAAAAACCTAGACAAAGGTAAATTTATCCCTGACCCACAACCAATATCGATAACATTGCTTGGTTTTTTTCGTAGAAAAATATTTATCATATGACCATATACATTTAAAAATCTATTTTTCACCAAGTGGTCATGGTGCGTAAACTTACCGCCAAACTCCCTTGTGTTGCTGAATTTTTTATAAAATTCCTTATAGTCGTCAATCTCATGATTGTCATTATGCTGCCTAAAATAATTATTCGTATAAAACATTTTTTTGATCTCTTATTTATATAAATAAAGCCAGTGTAATTAATAAAAGCACTGCACTAAACAACTAACTTCTTTCGATTAAGATATTATTTATATAGATGGCATCTATGTCGCTATTGTCAAATACATAAAATACATCCTGTATTGACTCACATATAGGCAGACCGCTTAAATTTAAAGAAGTGTTTAACAGCGCCCCAACGCCAGTCAGACCATAGAACTCATCGATAAGACTCCAATATTCTGGATTTTGCTCTTTGGTAACAATTTGTGGCCTTGATGTAAAATCCGCCGGATGCAAGGAGCCAACAATATCGTCCTGGGCTTTTTCCGTGGTACGACAAGCAACTGTCATAAAAGGGAAGTCAAACCCCTTCGGATTTACAAGATATTCATTCTTTTTAAAATCAAGAATAGAGGGAGTAAAAGGCATCCAAAAATCTCTTTTCTTAATTTTTTTATTTATTGTTCTCACGATATTCGGCCACTTAGGGTTTGCCAATATCGCTCTATTTCCTAAGCTTCTCGCGCCAAACTCCATTCTTCCCGAAAACCTTCCCACAACCTTGCCATCAGCAAGCAGACGAGCGACTTCCACATTGGTTGCATTGTAGCTCACCTTGTATTCTTTATTCTGCACGAACTCTTCAACCTGGGGCATTATAGTTTCAACCTCATGACTTGTTCCCAAGTACATTGTTTGCAATGGTTGAATCTCATTGCATTTTAATTCATTGTCTAAATATGCATAAATTGCAGCAATACAAAGGGATTCATCGCCTCCTGATGCTGGGACGAATATATTTCTTATGGAGTTTAATTCGCCCACACACATATTGGCCTTAATATTTAAAGACACTCCACCTGATAGCACAACTTGATTTTTGTCCAGCTTCTTTGCCCAATAATCGACCAGACTTATAATCATGTTTTCCGTATACTTTTGCAATGCTCCTGCAATATTATCGAATCGAACCCCTTCCAACCTTTCCTTATAATAAAAGTAACTATCTTTCGGCAGGTCGTGACACTTAATTTCACCATCCGATTTGTCAAAATACCATGTATTTTCAAATACTGAAAGCGGTTCCTTTATAAATTCCTCGTCTGCATTAGGAGCTAAACCCATCACTTTGTATTCATGCTCATTAGGCTTCATTCCTAACAATAAAGTTATATACTTGTATATCCTTCCAATATTAAAATTAGTATACTTCTTGTGGCAGACCATCTTTTCGCCATTATGCGTCCAGATCGACGCATTAGCCTCGTCCCCAAATCCATCTATGGTAACTACAAAAGTATCACCCTTTTCAAGAGGAGATGCATACAGCGCATATGCTGCATGAGAATACTCATGATTTACAAACTCAACCTTCTTAATGCACTCATATTTATTTAACTCTTCTGCGCGCACCTTTTGAAATTCCTCTTTTGGGTTGTTAGAACTATACAGCCTTTCCTTTATTTCTTTTGACAGAACAAGGCTTTCCTCTATCCTATCCTGAAAAACATCTCTTAACTGAACTTTCTCCTCTTGATACAGTTTTTTATACCAATAATCATAGTTCTCCTGTATATAGTCCTGAACACTATACGTACACTCTCTTCTTAATAGAAAATGCTCGAAATCCATATTGATGCTTGGAATTACGGCCAAACTTGGCAAAGGTATATTGGATTTAGCACAGAACTCTAAACACGCCTCAATGGACTTGTGAGGATAATTAGTTTCATTCTTCGTCTTGGTAAAACGTTCCTCACTAACTGCAAAAACAATTTTTCCATCATAATACAATGCGCAGCCAGAGGTTATTGCGACTTGCACGCCTAAAATACTATTCATTAGCTATCACCCGCCTACATATTTTATTTTATTCTTTGCAGACCCGAACCGAGCAAGCATCGTATATCTTACTTCACTAGCCGTCTGAAGACCGCTTTTATGTACTAAATTAAAATCAAAGAAAGCCACTTGGCCTTTTTTTACTTCTATCTGTATTTTTTCAGAGTCATCAAAGTATTTCTTATCGATATATGTAAGGCCTCTCTTGTTCCACTCCATTTCTTTATGCCTCCCCCTCTCATTCTCGACATATTCTAACTTCCCCAACTTGTGAGACCCAGGGACAACCCACAATGCTCCATTACTACTATCAACATCAACCAATGGAATCCAGCACACTAAAGAGCTATCGGGGTCAAAATCTGCAAAATAAGAACTATCCTGATGCCAACCTAAATAATGCTCAGTATTCTTTGGCTTAATAAAAAATTGAATATTTCCTATAATCAAATCCTCTTCACCTGTTCCGACTAAATCAGCAATAGCACTTCTTAAGTCCTTGCCATTAAATGCTGAATTGACGTGCAGACTCATGTTTATTGCATCATATACCGATCCAGCCACATTAGGATAATTTTGATACAAATGCACCAACTTTTTATCAAGAGAGCTTTCTTTATTTAAATCAATGTTATTCTCCTCAATAGCATAATTCACAAGATTTTCTAGTCTTTCCATTATTAAACAAATCTCTTCATTATTAACAAGATTGTCTTGCGTACAAAAACCTCTTTTCTTAAAAGAATCTATATATCCGCTCATTTTTTCACACCCACAAAATAATTCATGCCTTGGCCTAGATACCCATTTTGAATAGGCAATAAGTCCTCGCTCTTGTATTCATTGTTTAGAATCTTTAACTCTAGATCAAAAAGGACTGATGACTCCCTATCCAACCTATCTAAAAAAGTTTTAAAATCCTGCATATCTCTAGATAGACTTTCCTCGCCGCTACACATCCACACTTTCTCCAAGATTTTGTAATACGGCTCATAATAAGCATAGTCAAATCTATTTACCTTAGTCTTGGACCATGGAGATGTCTCGTTAAATAAATTTAAAGTAGGGTAGGAAGAGTAATATTCAATATCGTTTTCGAAAAAAACTTTCAATATATCCTTCAATTTATTAACTTCTATCTGCGGGTTTACGAAAGTATCATAAATAACATTTTCTTCTTCTCTTAATCCATATTTAACAGCTCTATCTAAATGACTCTGAAAAAATTTCTTGGCATTGAAAACTATCTCATTTTCATTTTGAGAACTTATAGATACAAGAAGCCTCTGCAAATACCTCTTAAACCAACCATGATATTCGGGAATTGCAATAACCACAAGAGAGTCTACTCTTACCCCGTCTAAAATAATTTTTAACGCCCTCATAGTATTGTGAGTATGATGAATAACCCCTTCTGCAATAACTATATCAAACTCTTTTAAAATATTAGCGTCCAGATCAAATAAGCTTTTATTAATAACTTGCACATGCAAATTATGCATTCGAAAGATTTCTTTAGCCCTAGAGCAACTAATCTCATTTGGCTCAACAATAGTTACTTTCGCACCATTCATAGCATAATACAAGCTGTTTTCCCCTGTGCCTCCACCTATTTCTAGCACTCTCTTACCCATGAAGAGAAGGTCCGGCAGGCATAATTCATGTAGTATTGCCCTCCTATTGTCCATCTGACTTTTAAAAATATTATCACTCTCTTCTATTTTTCTTAAACTGGGATTTACCCTCTTGTATACACCCAATACTTGATTCTCTACGTCCTTATGTAGCAACCTACTCTCCTATTTCCTGAGGACGGTTAATATAGTTCATGATACGAAACTCCCTGCCATTCACTTTTGCAGTTTCTCCAGACTCCGTCTCTCTTGGTATGTAACACTTTTTACATGCTGAAATTCTCTTAAAGCCATCCTTTTCCAAATGAATCTTGCGGATTCTATCTAATTCAACACCTTGCCAAATATCTAGCACGCTGTCCTTATTAACATCGCCCACAACATGTTCATTTTCCTCGTCGTTTGAGCACATCATAACCAGGCCGTCTGCGCCAACAACAAGTCTTTGATAAAGTTGTGGACATACAAAATTATCTATATACTTAATATCAGTATCTTTTTGCAAATAATCAATTACAGGATTAAAGGCAATCAAATCTGTAATAGGTTCAAAGGTATTATAAAACTTCTCGGGATTTTTCCTGATTGCAGGCCATAGCGATTGCACCTTTATTACTGGCTTGCTAATCCCCTGCTCTAGCTTATATGTATTTATTTGCTGCACTCTTCTTAAGGTGTCCTTAAACTTTAAAGGCCTTCTAATCTTGTCATACTCCTCTTCTAGCCCGTCTATTGAAATTGTTATCCAATCAATACCTGCATCAACCATTTTTGCAAAATAATCTAACTCCAATTTTTTACCATGAGTTAGAGTAGAAACCTCTTGTATTCCATTTTGTTTAGCATATTTTATGCAATCAATAAAATTTCTATTCAGTGTAGGCTCCCCCCTTAAACTAAGCCGAATGGCCGGAACCTTTCCGCCAATTTCATCTATAATTTTTTTAAATAATGCAAAATCCATATGTCTTGCATTAACCTTCTCTTTAAAGCTGTCTGTAATTGTGTAGCACATTGGACACTTGAGGTTGCAAAGTGCAGATAACTCAATATCTACCAGCAAGGGATATTCTCCAACTATTTGTTTCTCTGCAAATCTTGTCCAATTGGCTCTATATTCTTCATACTTCTTACTCCAGCCGCAACCCCTCTTTGCCTCAAATAGCCTCTCCCTTTCCTCTGTTTCAAAGCTGCTATAGTTGCCTTTGTTAATAGGTATATTTTTCATGTTAATCTATTCCTTATATAATCGATAGTATGGGCTAATACTCCCCGAAAACCCTAACTTAAATTTTCCCCTATTGGGACTATTAATCCCCTCTAAGTCTACCTCCAATACCCCAGCATCTGACAATAATGAAAACCCCTCAAAGAAGGATATTGTCCCCTTGTACCTATTGCTAGACGCAGGATTTGGCGCTCCAAATAAATAGTATGCTCTTTTTGCATCTAAACCGTATAAAGTAATATACATAGGCATGCCTTTAGGATCTAAGCTTGTGACCATTAGTGCGTTATAGTCATTAATCAAACCGTTCATCAGCCTCTTCATTCTTGCTAATTTTTCAGAATTTTGGACATTTCCCTGTCCATCCAGCAAAGTCCGATAGTAGTTTATGAATAGATCTATGTTGTTCGTAAGTTCATAAGTTGAGCCGTCTTTTCTTGCCTCTCTAATATTTCTCCGTCTTAATGTATCGAAATTATTAAATAATGGCGACCTATCCTTATCATCAACACAGCTTAATGACGAAATATCAACATAGCTTGTATACCTTAGATCTAAATGATACTTTTTGCAGTCTGGCAAATGAAAATTGTACCAAAGAAATGGTCGCACATCTAAAAATTGAGGGGAAAGAGTCAAGTCGATACTGTTAAAATTATCGTCTAACCATTCTGCAATAAATGTTGTAATTTCAAAATCAATATTTCTAGCTTTTGCCTTATTTTGCTCGAAATGCTCTTCGAACATCAATCCGTTATGAATAACCAGATCATCCGAAATAACTGCACTTCCATCCTTATTTAACACTAGAATTAAACCTGCTTTAATTTGCTCACCTTTTTTTACCCAATATGCCACCCAGTTCGCCGTCGCTAAGTTCAAATAATATGAGTATGAAAAAAGCGTTCCTTGAGGGGAGCGGTCGACAAAATCATTCCATTCTTCAAAATCCGTTACTATATTAAGCTTATATTTATCCAAAACTCAACACCTCTTTGCTAAGTAGTTTCTTTGCTACCACCTCAAGATCAGAATACCCTACACCTAACTTACGGGCCACATCCCGGAGGGTGTTACTCCCATCGCACCAAAATAATAACCATAGGATTAAGTCCAGCTCCGACCTGTCGCCCACCTTTGGCAACTGCCCACCTCCAATTACCGGGTATAGATTATGCTTGGATAGCATGACCTCACAGTATGGATAGTTATTCCTGTAGACTGGGACATCTAGCTGCTTGCTTTTTTGAGGCTCAGCCCACGTGCCAAAATCAGACTCAAGAAAATTTAATGAATCCAAGTAGATTTCCAACGATTGAAAGATATATTCAGCTTTAACAAAATCCAAATTATCAAAAGATGTGTGATAGTAGGGATACTCATAATATTTGTCTTTGGTTATCGACACTATATTAATCCTAAACCCCTGAGAACTGTATTGCCTCTCATCGCTACCATGAATATCAAAAGGATAGCGTAGAAAATTAATATCTCTTGCCTTGAACGCCCTTTCAACTATGGAGTTGATTTCATGACTGTCATCATAGCTTTGCTTATATCCGAAATCACCAGGGCCACCAACTGTTGTAATTACAAATCCGACATCAATCTCCTTCATTGAAGCCTCATTCATTGAACAATATGACACGGCGCCAATAGTCTCCGGAACCCAGATAATTCTATAGCTATACTGCAAACCATCCTTCTTAAGAAGCTCTCTTGCCAAAAATGCAGTCATTAAAACACCACTTAAATTGTCGTTAGCTAGTGACGGGTGGCACATATAGGTTGATATCAAAATCTCCTTCTCGCTCTTACCAGAAATTAACAACTCCCCAATTGTAAGACTACCATGCGAATTGAATGAGCTTTCAATCTTTACATGTAAAGGTCCGTCTGCCTGTTTTAAAGCAAGATATTGACTATTTTTTACACAAAACCCCCAATTTTTCTCATAATAACTGGTCCTATAAGGAATTGCCTCTGGAATTTCGCCATGAACATGCAAATGGCCCTTTAAGTCCTGAAAATTCATACTTTTATCAACTGGGGTGCTATATCCCACCAAATGGACATTATTTTCATGAAAATCAACTATTCTAGAGCCGTTAACATCCTCAATCCAGGCGTTACTCACTTGCCACTCGTCCGGAATCTTCCAATCGTACACTTCAGTTCCGGAAGGATACTCAACTATATTTATTGGAGCAATCTCCTGCAGAGTTTCCAATGTTTCTCGATTCCCTTGTCCGGTAATTGACCTATAAATCGGAAACAGCCGATCAAGATACTCTTTTATTTCTCTGATGATTCCTGTGTTGTTCAAGACAACATATTCCAATCTATGGGTTTATCTCTCTGAATGTCAATTAGCGCAGTTTTACCAATAACACTCCCTATGTACTTTGGGCTAATACCTATGGCTGGGCGCTTCCAGGTCAGATGCTTCTCGGAAATCACTTGGCCTTTACAAATATTAACCGATGACACCAGGCTTCTCCTGGCATTATTGATGGCAGAGCTTTCAGACGGTATAGGACGCTTCTTGCAGCTGCCAAAAATTCGACAAACATCATCTATTCTGCCGCAAAACCTTTTTAAGTCCAACACGTCCATTGCATGATAGTGATCATTTCCAGGCAAACTCTTATCATGAGTAAAATGTTTTTCAATAATTCTTGCCCCTAGTAAAGTAGCAACCTCCAATACCTTCATATCTCCCGGCAAAGTATGGTCTGAATAGCCAACTACCGCTTCAGGAAATTTCTTTTGAAGATCCAATATCATTCCTAAATTGGCATTATAATTTTCTGTTGGGTAACTCAAAATACAATGTAACAATGCGACCGGAACTTCCTTTAACCCAATCCATTCGACTGCCTCTTGCACTTCGTGCATATAGCTAGCTCCTGTAGACAAGATTATTGGTTTGCGAAAATCGCATAAATATTCTATAAATGGCTTATTGGTTATATCAGAAGATGATATTTTAAACACATTCACCATATCATTAAGAAACGTAGCGGACTCTTTGTCAAAAGGGGTGCTCATAAACTCAATTTCAACCTTGTCACAATAAGATTTCAACTTCTCATAATCACTCTTCCAAAATTTATCGTATTTTTGAAATAGCTTATATTGGCTATCAGTAGGCTCTTTACAGGTGTCCCAATACGCTGGAGAGTTCTTAATTGCTATTTTGTCTGCTTTATACGTTTGAAACTTGACAGCATCTGCACCCCCTTCTGCAGCATCATCGATTATTTTCCTTGCTGTTTCTATACTCCCTTCATGATTCACCCCAATTTCTGCAATAATATAAGGCTTCCTCAATTCGCACTGCCCATCAAACTTACCTGAAAATAATTCAATAATATTTGCCATTTTCTAATCCTCAATTACGGCCTTGATCATCTTTTTCACTCTTGATCTTCCACTTCTAACATCCCTCTGTGCCATCATTTTATTCATACGACTCCTAATTGCATAACTCTCAGAGAGTTTAATAAACTCCTCTCTTATGACATTACACTCAAGCGACTTGCCTTCGCCTAGATTTAAGAAGCCGTTTTGACTATAGCCAAACGTATGACTCAACTCTCTTTTATTCTGAGCCATTAATATTGCTGGAATCCCCAAAGATGTAATCTCATAGACTGTTCTACCCATTGCAGAAAAAATAATGTCGGCCTCCGACATAAAGTCTGAAATGTTACTCACATTGTTATAGATATCAATCAAACCAAAATCAGATAATGCCTCAGTATTGTCATATCCTAGACCTAAAACTACTTTTATCTTGATTTCATTACTAGCGCAATAACTATAAATACTATTTAACACTTTTAAAGTAAGGTTGTTTGGATCGGTCCCCCCGAACGCTATCAAGACTTTGGAAACCTTACGGCTCACCTTCTCAACAACTCTTCCCAACTGAAACTCATCTCTCAGTAGGTAATATGAAAAACCATAATAATGGTTTTCTCTAAAGGTTTCTGAAGTGTAAATTGCATTTATTACCATATCCGCATACTCGATCCCATCCCCTAAGTCTTCAAAATTTACTGTCCGGACTCCACTGTCTTTCAATGCCATCATATAATCAGATGAAGTATTTAGTCTATCATTAATAACCACATCAGGCTGCAGTCTTAGTACATCGTTGACAATATTATCATCCTCTTGCATGTATACCTCGTAATTCTTACTTTGAATAACTTCGTATCCCAGTCTACTATCCTTCTCCACCAAGAATACAAGGTGATGGTTTGTAATATCATTCGCAATAATCAATGAATTATATATATGGCCCAAGCCGAAACGATTGTTTCCCTTTACAACAAATACAACTTTTTTTTTCTTTAGATAGTATTCACAAATTCCCCAATCCACATAATCATCAATATCGATCTCCTCCCCGTCGCCTAAAAGGAATAAGTCTATATTTTTGCCCAACCTGCTCTGCTCTGTTAAAAAAATAGACTTTGTAATGACAAACCCTCCTGTTTCTCTATATACGCAATCCAGCTCTTGCCTATTAAGTCTCTTTGTGTAATTAGGAACAAATTTGTTATCGACCTTTTTCCACGACAAATGAGCGTCCTTTGCTGCTGATATCATGGTATCAATATCGTTGTCGAGCATCTTTTGAATAGCCGAGTCTAAAGTACTGGACTTTAAAATTGGAGAGGTTGGCTGCAAAGTAATTACCAGAGCGTATTTTTTTCCTGTTCTGGAGCCAATATCTAAATAAGCATCATATACAACTGGATCCAAAGTTACTTCACATCCAGACAATTTTTCTGACCTTTTATGCGTCTTTGCCCCTAACGTCTTAGAGATTTGTAGTATTTCGCTGTCATCACTGGAAACATATACATCAATATCAAATCTTGAATTCAATCCTGTATTAATTGCATAATAAACCAATGGATTGCCGCCCAAATCCCTTATATTTTTTCTAGGTATACCCTTAGAGTTTCCCCTTGCCGGTATGATTAACAAAATTTCACACAAAATAACTTCCCCAAAAAAAATATTTTAAAACTTGGTTATTGCTTGCTTCTTTATTATTCCATCATTTAATGCATAGACAGAATCACATCTGGACAAAATTTTAGTATTATGAGAAATTATCACAATTGTTTTTTGGCCAGATAGACTATATATCGCCTCCATTATTAATTCTTCAGTATGACTATCAAGTGCACTTGTAGCCTCATCAAAAATCAATAGTTCTGGATTTTCATATAATGCTCTCGCAATTCCGAGTCTTTGTTTCTGACCGCCACTTAATCTAACTCCATTCTCTCCAATATTGGTATTAAGACCTTGCTCTAGAGAATTTATGTATGAATCAATATTGGCCATCCTTACTACCTCTCTAACTCTGTTTATATCTGGCTCTTTATCAGATAAAGTAATATTATTTAAAATTGTATCGTCTAACATGTGAAAGTCTTGCGAAATGTATCCAATCATGCGCTGCCATGAAGGTATATGTCTTTCGCTTAGCCCAATACCATCTATTTTTACTTCACCACCACTAGGTTTGATCAAGCCCAAAAGAATATTAATAAGTGTAGTTTTTCCCGAACCAGTACCCCCAATCAGTCCTACCGTAGTATTTCTCTCAATCCGAAAATTAACGTTCTTGAGCACAAGAGCATCATTCTGCTCATATTTATAATCAACACCTAAAATCTCTATAGACTCACTAAACCTCATTCGGATAGAGTCCGCAGCTTTATTCGAACTTAACTCAATATTTTTCAAATTTAAAGCTAGTGAGTTCAGCGACGGTATATTGAATCTAAGTCTTGTAAAATTTGAATACAACTGTTGTATAGCTGGAAGCAATCGATACCCGGCAAGAATATACAAAGATAGGATTGGCAGGGTTTTATCAATACTGTTATTAGCTACAGCGTACACAATCGTTAATATAACTCCACCAAATGCAATAGATTCTACAAAATATCTGGGAATTAAAGAAATAAGAGAACTAGCCGAAAGATACCTAACACTCCTCGAAGACGGAAGGCTAAACCTATCTATAAAAACACCTTCCTTCCCCTTAATTCTTATTTCTTTTATTAATTTTAACGCCTCATTTACAGCCTTATATCTATCGGAATTTATGGCTCCCAGCCCACTTCCCAATTCCCTTAGAGTGCTGCGAAATACAAGATAAAAAAGCCAATATCCAAGTCCTAGCACTAACAGAGTTGCAATTGAAACAAGCGGATCTACAAAGATGAGTAATACAAAGATAAACACGATAACAACAATTCTTGCTACAACTTGCATACTTGGCAAAATAGCCCCTCCAACTGCTCGATTTACCTCGGACAAAATACTACTGCTCAGCTCTGAAGTATTTCTTTGTATAAAAAAATCATACGACTGAAACATGTAAGCTGTCATAAGTCTAACTGATAAATTGTGGACCTGCTCATTTGTAAATCGCACAATTCTCCACTGAACAAATGCACTAAATGCATTTGTCAAAATTAACAAGGTTAATACAAAGAATCCAAGATATACCTGAAACTGACTTTCATCTTGAAGTTCCAATATCGAATATATTTTACTTAAATAGATATTAGTATGAATTACTTCAGGATTAGACACTATTGACACAAAAGGAGCTACAGAGGCAATTCCTACTACCTCCATAATTGCCATAACAATCACCAGAAAAAATAAAAAATACAATTTTTTCTTTTCTCTAGCTAAAAATAGAATATCAATTTTTTTAGGCCAGTTCATATCGCTTTATTTGTCTATTTTTCAAAAGAGTTGGAATCTATGTCTTAATGAGTAACAAACACTTTTTTAACGATTCTTTCCATGTAGGTAAGTTAATGTCATATTCTTTCATTATTTTCTTTTTACTCAACCAAGTATTTTTTGGCCTCACCGCCCATGTTGGATATTCCTTAGTTAATATTTGGTTAACTTTACAATCAACTCCAGCTGTTTTGAAAATTTCCCTGGCAAACTCATACCAGCTACATTTTCCACTATTTGAATAATGATATACTTGAGTCTTTTTCCCTGAAGTCATTTGATGCATTATTAGCAAAATAACCATTGCCAAGTCAGTTGCATAAGTTGGCGACCCCACTTGATCATCTACTACGTCAATCTCACACCCTTTACTTGCCAAATCTAGCATGGTATTTACAAAGTTCCCCCCGTATTCGGAGAAAACCCACCCACTTCTAACAATAACTGCATTGACCGGCATAACCTCCTGTATAGCCTCATCCGCACACAATTTAGTATATCCATAAAAGTTAACTGGGCTCTTTGGATCACTTTCAGAATAAGGCCTAGCATCTTCTCCATCAAAAACATAGTCTGTTGATATATGAATCAACTTAGACTGACATTTATTCGCGATTTCTGACAACCGTTTAACAGCTAGACAGTTAACTTGTTTTGCAATATCTCTTTCTTTCTCAGCCATATCTACAGCTGTATAAGCAGCACAGTTAATAATGACATCAAATTTGCCATTATTACTAAAATAATGATCGATTTTCGCCATACTGCTAAAGTCCAAATCACTCCTGACAGTGAAGGTAAAATCATCTGATTGATACTTATTATAATTTTCAGTGATAATTTTTCGAAGACTTTTCCCTAACTGTCCATCTCCTCCGGTAATCAATACCCTCATAAAACTATTAATAACCCTCAGACCACGGACTTAATTAACTTACATGCTTTAATCTCGCTTTCCATCATTTCGTATACCATATCTTGTAAAGTTGTCTTAGGCCCCCAGCCCAATTTTTCTTTGGCTTTTGACGGATCACCCAGCAATGCTTCAACTTCTGTAGGGCGAAAAATTGAGTCAGTGAGATCGCCATAATGCAAAATAAAATTACGGCCAGCGATATGCGGATCTTGATATAAGTGATCAATTCTTCCAGTATTAAACGACGAAGATCGACGCTTAATGCCATGGACAATATAACCTTTATCTAAAAGAAATTCAGCCAAATAGGCGCCATCTTGCCCGGTTATGCCTGTAATAAGTGCCACTTTTTTTGAGCTATCTTTTTGTTCTTGAATAAAATAGATTAATTTTAATGACAATAACAATCATTTTGAAATTAATTTTCATTTAAAATTCTTCAGCTCCAAGGATCTAAGCCGCGCTCTATTTTCTTCTAAAATTTTTCTATTGGTGGCAATTAGCTCTGCAAAAAAGCCAAACAAAAAGGTTTGAAATCCAATAATCATAA
>Ga0181590_10001162_pt1 | contig 22315 bp, 19 predicted proteins | sample 071ome_34_FD_132446 | JGI IMG/M metagenome (GOLD analysis project Ga0181590, IMG submission 132446) | Coastal salt marsh microbial communities from the Groves Creek Marsh, Skidaway Island, Georgia - 071411BT metaG (megahit assembly) | ecosystem: Environmental > Aquatic > Marine > Intertidal...
ATTATTGAGTTTAATAATTTAATTAAGTCAGGTATTACAGGAGATATATACTCTGTAGAATCAAGAGTTGGACAATATCTTCCTGATTGGAGGCCAGGAAATGATTACAAGAAATCTGTATCTTCGTCCAAATTACTTGGTGGGGGAGTGCTCAGAGAACTAAGTCATGAGATTGATTATCTATCCTGGATTTTCGGTCCATTTGATTGGGTTTCCGGCAATCTCGGAAAAGTTAGCAGTCTTAAAATTGATGTTGAGGATAATGCTAAAGTTGTGTTTGGATATAATTCTTCATATTCTAATTTGCCCACAATATATTTAGGGTTAGATTTTTTAAGGCAAGACACCAAGAGAGAGTGCGAAGTTATTGGGAGTCTTGGTACCTTAATATGGAATGGTGTAGATCACTCAGTTAAATTTTTTTCAAAGGGTAAGAAAAAATGGAAGGTTCTTTTTAAGTCAAATCCAGACACTGATTATTCATACGAAAAAGAATTAAATTATTTTATAAATCAATTACTTCAAGGGAAGTCCGATCTATCCTCGATTTCTTCTGGACTCAAGATTGTTTCTTTAGTGGAGTCAATTGAGAAATCAAATAAACTCCAAAAAAGGATTTATCTAAATGAATAAGATCTTTCTAATTTGTGCAAGATCTGGCTCCAAGGGGCTTCCAGGTAAAAATATTAAAAATCTTTGTGGACTACCACTTATTGCCCATTCTATTTTAAAGGCTAAGGAATACGATAGCTCTATTAGGGTTGTTGTTTCTACAGATTCCATTGAAATTGCAAATATTGCCAAAAAATATGGCGCAGAGATTCCGTTTATCCGGCCTGCTGAATTAGCTGCCGATAATTCTCCAGAATGGTTTGTATGGCAACATGCGCTTGAATTTTTGACTGATAGGGGGGAGAAAATAGATTACATAGTGGTGCTTCCAGTGACAGCTCCTCTTAGGGCAGTTGATGATATAAAGAACTGCATCGATCTTTATGAAAGTAAGAACTTTGATTCTGTTATCACCATCACTTCATCCAGTAGGAGTCCATATTTCAATATGGTTGAAGTCAAAAATAATACTGTTAATTTATTGATGCATAACTCTGAAAATAAAAAAATATTTCGCAGACAAGATGCTCCTGCTGTTTATGATATGACAACTGTTGCCTATGTTGTAAAAGCTTCTTTTGTAAGAGATAATAATGGTATCTTTGACGGCAATATTGGCTATGTAATGATTCCAAAAAATAGGGCTGTTGATATTGATGATAAATATGATTTCATAATTGCAGAAGCACTATTCGATAAAGGGCTCTAAATTTTGCTTTTAAAAAATAAAAATATTGTTGTTTGCGGCGGGTCAGGTCTTATTGGCAAGGACTTAGTAAAGGGCATAATTAACAGTGGCGGCAATGCTATCATTGCTGACTTGCAAGACCCAGAATGGAGAAAGTTTAATAGTTCATCTTTCATTTTGACAGACTTCAATTCCCCAGAATCTGTAGAAAGCTTAGTTAATGAATGTCAAGAAAATTTTAAGAAAATTGATGGATTAATTATTTCTATTTATCCCAGGAATAAAAATTACGGAAAACATTTTCAAAATCTTGAATATGCAGACTTTATTGAAAATGTTGGGTTGCATCTTGGGGGCTACTTTTCAGCTTTAAAATATTTTCTTACGTTATTTAAGTCCCAAGGACATGGAAATATTATAAATGTTTCATCAATTTATGGCTCATTCACGCCAAGTTTCGAAATATACAACGGCACTTCAATGACAGTTCCGATAGAATATATATGTGCAAAAAGCGCTATTGAGTCTATGACAAAATATTTGGCAAAGTTATACAAACAAAATAATATTAGAATCAATAATATAAGCCCTGGAGGAATTCTAGACAACCAGGATCCAATTTTTTTAGAAAATTACAATTCCAGATGTGCATCAAAAGGGATGCTAGATTCAATTGATCTAGTTGGTAGTGCTATTTTTTTATTAAGTGATATGAGTGAATTTATTAATGGGCAAAATATTATTATTGACGATGGATTTACTCTGTAAAGCTTATTTTAAAAGTTAAAATATACAGATATTTCTCTTCTGTGGATAATTGAAATTGAATAGTCCTAGAATCATCGCAAAATTAGACGTAAAGCCTCCATATGTCGTAAAACCAGTTCATTTTGAAGGTTTAAGGAAAATAGGCTCTCCTTTATATCTTGCGGAAAAATACTACAATCAAGGCGCAGATGAGATAATTTATCTGGATATAGTTGCATCTCTATATCAAAGAAAAATTATATTCGATGATATTAAAAACACATCCTCTGAGGTATTCATCCCCTTTGCAGTTGGAGGTGGTGTAAGATCTATAGATGACTTTAGTAAATTGTTCCATTCTGGAGCAGATAAGGTAGCGGTTAATACTTTTGCTTTACAAAATAATCCAAATATTATAAATGAGGCAGCCTCGAGATTTGGAAGTCAAGCAGTTATTGTAAATATTGAAGCAAAAAAATGGGATAGTTATTGGGAGTGCTACTCTGATTGTGGAAGAATTAGATCATTTAAGGATGTCATAAATTGGTCGAAGCAAGTTGAAGACAGAGGGGCTGGTGAAATTCTATTGCAATCAGTAGATAGAGATGGAAGAAATACTGGCTTTGATTTAGAATTGATTGCTCAAGTTGTTGAAGCAGTTAATATTCCAGTAATTGCTTCAAGTGGGGCTAGAAGTCCTGAGGATATAAAATTACTTAACGATTATTGTTCTCCCAGCGGAATAGCTATTGCTAGTCTATTGCATTATGATAAATACTCTGTTGCTGAAATAAAGCAGTATCTAGGTATCCCTTTATGAAAAAAACTAAGGTAGGTATTGTCGATTATGGTTTATCTGGAAACATTCAGAGTGTAATTAATGTTGTTAATTTTGCAGGAGGTTTGCCAGAAGTAATTTGTAAAGCTGAAGAGATTTCGAAGTATGAAAAAATAATAATTCCAGGAGTCGGTTCCTTCAAAGATGGTATTAATGAACTTACAAAGAAGAACTTTACAGAAGAGATTAGAACTTATTCTGGACATATTTTGGGCATCTGTTTAGGAATGCAACTTCTTGCCAAGAAGGGGTTTGAATTTGGGGAGAATAGAGGACTAGATATCATAGATGCAGAAGTTAAGCTTATAAAGTGCGAAGGAAAAATTCCTCACATGGGTTTTAATAAAATTAAATTAGTGAGAAATAGCAAGTTACTTGAAAATTTAGAAAATGAGCAGTTTTACTTCATGCATTCCTACGAATTTATCAACTACACAAGTGTTGTCGCTTTATCTAATTATGGCAATCATAACTTTGTTTCGGTAATTGAAAAAGATAAGGTTTTTGGAGTCCAATTTCATCCAGAAAAAAGTAGAAAAGCTGGTATCAAATTAATTAAAAATTTTATAAATCTATAACGAATTATGGAAACTGGAAAATACGGATTACCACTCAAAGTTCAATTTTGCAAAAAGTGCACAATGAACAATCAAAGACCCTCTTCAACTGTGGAGTTTAAACAAAAAGCTAATGAAAAGAAAAGAACTCTTGCTTTTGACGAAAATGGTGTATGTGAAGCATGTAATTATGCGGAAAAAAAGAAAACTATTAACTGGGATGATAGAAGAAAAGAGTTAGCCGATCTTTGTGATAAGTATAGAAGAAATGATGGAAGGTATGATGTAGTTATTCCTGGTAGCGGAGGCAAAGACAGTGTTATGGCGGCTAATATCCTGAAGTTTGAATTTGATATGAATCCAATTTTAATTACTTGGCCACCAGCGCTCTATACTGAAATTGGTTTTAAGAATTTCCATAATTGGTTAGATTCTGGGTTTGCTAACTATACATACAACCAAAATAGACAACTTCATAGATTTCTTACTAAGAATGCTTTTTTGAATTTAGGGCACCCTTTTCAGCCGTTTATAATTGGGCAAAAAAATCTAGCCCCTAGACTCTCGGTTTTGTTAGATATCCCTTTGGTGATTTTTGGTGAAAATGAAGCTGAATATGGTAATGCTATTCAAGATAATGAGAAACCTCTGCGGAATCCAAAATATTACTCTGCAAAGTCAAATATTCATGATTTGGTCCTTGGTGGAATTCCTGCAAAAGAGCTCATTAAAGATTTTGGTTTCAAACTTTCTGATTTAGAGGCATATTTTCCAGTTGACTATGATAAGGTTCAGAAAACAGGAACAGAGGTTCATTACTTGGGATACTACTTAAAATGGCACCCTCAAGAGGTCTATTATTACTCAGTTGAAAAAACAAGTTTTTTACCTAATTCATACAGAACTGAAGGTAGTTATAGTAAATATAGTTCTATTGATGACAAAATTGACTGGCTTCACTATCATACGACAACAATAAAATTTGGTTTAGGTAGGGCCTCATATGACTCTGCTCAGGAGATAAGAAACGGTGACATTACCCGTGAAGAGGGAATATCGCTTGTGAAGAGATTTGACGGGGAGTTTCCAGAATTATACTTCGATGATTGTTGTAAATATATGGGTATTTCTCATCAAGAATATCATGACGCCATTGAGAAATTCAGAACTCCTCATTTATGGGAAAAGAAATATGGGCAATGGCAGCTTAAAAAGCCCATTTGGAATGAATAAATGTTGGATTTAGAAAAAATTCTGATTTCTCCTGACTATTCTATTAAAGAAGTAATTAATTCTATGCAAACAGGAAGTCAGAAAATCCTATTGGTTATTGATAAAGAAAAAAAATTACTTGGAACTATAACTGATGGAGACATAAGAAGAGGGTTAATTAATAGTTTTGATTTAGATATTTTCGCTAGAAATATAATGAACCCAAACCCAGTTGCTTTTAATGAAAAAGCTGATAAAAAAGAAATTTTTAATGCCATGAAAATCCATGATATAGAGCATATCCCCCTTCTTGATGATAAGGGAGTGCTAATGCGATTAGAAACTCTGAATCATATTAATTTTGAAACAAAAAAAAATAACCCTATATTGATTATGGCCGGAGGTTTTGGAAACAGACTAAGGCCTCTAACTGATAAAATACCAAAACCGCTCCTAAGAGTTGGCAATAAACCTATACTAGAAACAATTCTGGAAAGATTTATTGATTCAGGGTTTCATGATTTTTATATCTCAACACATTATAAAGCTGAGCAAATCATAAGCTATTTTGGCAATGGTTTAAGATTTGGAGTATCTATTCAATATATCCATGAAGATATTCCTCTGGGTACATGTGGAGCTTTAGGTCTTTTGCCAGAAGGAATATCTGATTTACCATTAATAGTAATTAATGCCGACATACTTTCAGAAGTTGATTTTAATAATTTGCTAGAGTTCCATAATAAAACAAATTCTGATGCAACTGTTTGTGTCAGAGATTTTGAGTTTCAATTACCTTATGGTGTAATTACTACTAAGAACAAACAAATATCAGAAATCAGGGAAAAGCCGGTAATTAAACATAATGTAAATGCCGGAATATATGTAATCAGTAAAAAGCTATACTCAAGTATTGAGAAGAATGTTTACAAAGATATTACAGATTTTCTTAGGGAAAATATCGATATTGCTAAAATTAGTGCTTTTCCCATATATGAATACTGGATCGATATTGGAAGAATGGAGGATTTTCACAAAGCTAACAGTGAGCTCTGTGAAAATTTTAACAGCAGAAGTTAATGTCCAATAATTTAGCTGAAAATTTTTCTGAACGTCAGCTATGGTTTCATAATAGAGCTAATGCTGTATTTATGTGCTATGTTAATTCAGCTAATGACAATATCTTAGTTTTTCAAAATTATTGGCGATGGAAAAATAACAACAATGAAGTATCTTGTGTTATTCGTATTAGATATGAAGATGGCAAACTTCTTGATACAAAGAAAATAACGATTGATGAACATAATGAAATATCAATAAAACAACTTTTTAATTTAGAGAATTTTATTGGCTCTATTGACGTCGAAATATTATCTACAAACAATTTAGGCTTTCCCTTCCCAGCAGTTCTTTGTTTTTATAAAAATATTAATGCAATCAGTGTTGTTCATTCCGCAGGAAGAATCTTAAATTCCCATGAAGAAAATACTTGCACTGAGTTTGAAGAGTCAAATTTTCTCTCTAGATACGATGAAAATTTTGAGCCTTTTATTCATTTATTTTGTGGAGCCTATCCAAAGAATAGAAAAATAACTATCTCTTTCTTTGATTATGACAATAAACTCATTTTGAGTAAATCTTTGTCTGGTTTTCTAGAAAAATCTTTTTCTTCAAAAATTCTCAGAATATCAGAGATATGTTCTAACGAAGAGATAGAATTACTTTACTCAAAAGAGTTTTTTATTGTTTTAAAAACTGACATTACAGGAATTTTTGGCAGATATTTGGTCGGCGTTTACAACAACAAGATTGATGCTTATTTTGTCACACATAGTTTTCGAAAAATTAATGAGGATAATACTGATTTTACAATTGCTAGTAAGGACTATGATGCGACAACTTTTTTGCCAATTGTTTGTGACAACCCTTTACAAGTAGAAGCAATTTCCTATCCAACAAACGCTTATTCGGAGATTGATTTAAATTCAAAATCTTCAGGATTAGGTGAAAATTTAATTGATAAAGAAGAGATTTCAAAGCTTATTTCCGGTGGTTCTAAAGGCCGGGTTTTTAGAAAAAATATCAAGGGCGACGGTTTTTTATTTCTGTATTCAAAGCTTGATGCTCCAAGTAGAATTAATGTAAATTACAATTACTCTCTTCCAAATTCAATTTTTCCAACTGATATTGCTACTGGGTTTAAATCTTATGTATATCCACCGAAAGTTAATCATTGGGGCTCAGGATATAGCCCAAAACATTTTGAGACATTTATTTTTGTTAGAAACTGTTTACATAACTTCAAAGAATCTAAGGCGTCAGACATTATTCTTGAGATTTTTACCAATTCTGTGAAATTTAAAAAAAAATATGTAGTAGGTGCTAATTCTGCAATTAATATTAAGCTTTCCGACTTAAAAATTGATTTTGGGTCAGAATCTTTTTTTTCATGGAGAATAAAATCCTCTCAAATTTCTGTTGAAACTTTTTGGATTTCCTTTAGTACAAATTCGGGACAGATATGTGGTGAACATGGATTCTAACTTTGCTAGGAATGTAGTACACATAGGTCTTGGTAAGACAATGACTACTACTCTTCAGAATGATATATACCCAGAATTATTAAGAATATTAAAATTAAACTGCAATAATGAAATCAACAAAGTTGATTTGGCGGCCCAAGCTGTTGATGACCTTACCTTTGACTTTAAAGATTTAAAAAAAATCAATGGCGGATTTTATTCTTGTGAAAGTTTATATGGCTGGGACCCTGATTTTTGGCTTAGGGGATCAGAAGTAGTGGATTATGTTTTTGGCAAGGAAAGCACAATAATCATTACATTACGAGACCCTAAAGATTTATTGAGATCTGTATATCAGCAGTCATATGCTGTAGGCCACTATAAGAGTATTGATGATTTTTTTGATCTTGAAAAATGTAGAAACATTTCAAAGTATAGAAGATCGGATGAATGTTTCTGTCTGGAAAAATTTTCATATGAATATTTAATAAATATTTACAGAAAAAAATTTAAAGAGGTTTATGTTATTCCTTATGAGTTCATTCCATCTCTAAATTTTTTGAGAGATATCTATAATCTCGACGATATCACTCACAGCATATTAAGAGATAGATTTAAGAAGTCAAAAAAAAATAATTCTTCATATTCAAATATCTCGATGAAGTTATGTAATTTGAAGGCCTCTTTGTATAAAAAAATTAACTATACAAATCAAAGTTCTTTTGAAAAAGAAATCTGGAAAAAATTTCTTTTAAATTTTATTGAGCCAATTTTTTCAAATCAATCAAAAAGATTTGAATTAAACATTGAACATATATTTGACGTAAATAAAAGTCAGGTTCTTTATCAAAATATTGTCAATAAGTCTAAAATAGATGGTTTTTTAGCTTACAAATAGATAATTATATTTTATGTGTAAAAATCAAATTAATGAAGATCTTGTAAAGTTGTATTTTGAAGATAATGCTTCGCAATGGTCTAGAGATGGCTACAAAAACTATGACTATAACTACCCAGTAGGGTTCCATCGAAGAAGGATTGTTAAAAAAATAATTTCAGATAAATTTAATAACCCCATACTTGTTACTGATCTAGGTTGTGGAGCCGGTGATGTTTCAATTGCTCTAGCAAAAAATGGGCACCGAGTTATTGGTGTTGATCAATCAAGCAATATGATATCTTTGTGTAAAAAAAATGCTGTACGAGATTGCTTGGAAACTGAAATCAATAATTTGAGATTTGTTAGAAGTGATGTTTTAAATTATTCCTCAGAAGAGAAGTCTGATGTAGTTATTGCTATGGGTTTAATTGGTTATATAAATAATGAAAATGAGCTGTTCCAAACAGCTCGTGAACTTTTAAAGCCTGGTGGAATTTTTATTATTTCTTGTAGGAATAAATTGTTTAATTTTTTTAATGGAAGTAAGTACTTTTCAGACGAGTTTTTAAATAAGGATAACAAGAGCCTGGTTCGAGAACTATGTGATATCGAATCATCAATTCCATCTAACAGTGTTTTAGATTTTTTAAAAGAGTTATCAATTGCTTCTTCAGACATAAATAAAATTTTCACAACTAAGAAGGAAATAGACATTTCTATTAATGAAACTAATAAGGATGAAAACTATGACTTCTCTTTTTCTTGTGACGACAATAAGCAACATAGTCCGAAAGAGCTTGACAATATTGCAGAAAGTGAAAATTTTGAAAAATTATCTTCATTCGGTATTCATCCTCATATTTTGCCAGCGAATTTAAATAAGCATCTTCCACCCGGAGTTTTTAATAAACTCTCAGATTCTTTATGTGTTCTAGAATCATTGCCAATCAGTTTAAAGTGGAGCTCAGTATTCATATCTGTTTATAAAATTTCAGAAGATTAATGTCTCGAATTTATAAATGCTTTCCTGAATCAAAAAAGATAAATTTTGATATTGGTGTAATTACTGGAGTATATAGATCGGGCAAAACATTTGCTGGAACAATTGTTGGTTCATTCAATCACGTTGAGCATATTGATGAACCCTGGCTTCCTTGGACTTTGCCAGTTATGCATGGAAGGAATCTAATTGCAACTGATTTTGCTAAGGATATGTTTAGATCTTATACTGAAGAACTTTTTTATGAATTAATTGCCCTGAGACAAGGCAGTCTCAAGCCATTTGATTTAAGCTCTTATTGGAAAATTAAAACAAAAAAAGAAATCCTTCATCGTTTGAAGGCGATAAATTCAAGAAAAGATGCTGAGATATACTCCAATTCTCATAACTCTATGCTGTTATATAATTTAGGAGGGTTATTACCTTTTTCGACTTTCATCAACGAAACTTTTCCTAAATCAAAAATTGTAAATATTGTTCGGAATGGTTTCCATGTAGCAAAAGCAGTAATGGACAAACAATGGTTTTCTAATGCAAGCCTAAAAAAACCATTTGATAGTCATTTATTTACTAATTTTATCGATACCCATGGTGAAATTTATTATCTTCCATGGTGGGTTGAAGAAAATTATGAGGCTGAATTTCTTAAATTAAATGACTTCTCTAGAGGTTTGTATTTTTGGACTAGAATTCTTGAAATGAATAATGAGAGTGTTGATAAGCTCAGAGAAACGAATCAATTGATAGACCTAAAACTAGAAGATATAATCGAAAAACCAGATAAGAGTGTGGAAATACTTGAACAATTTTTTAACAGAAGTAGAACAAAAAAAACTCAGGATGTTATTTCAAGTATTTACAATGAAAAGAATGAGTTGAGAGATTTCAAAAATCCACATGACATAAAAAAAACTTTTAATGTGCCTGATGATATCTACATAAAATCAAATTTATTTTTAGAAAAATTTAATTATGTCTAAATAAAGTGGAAAGAAATTTATTTGTTAATTTTTGTATTGATACAGAGGGCCCTTTATATGAGTCTTTGGATGCAACGTTTGAAAGGTTGGAAGATCTTTTGCAAATAAATGTTCCCAGAACAAAAGAAAATTTAGAACTAATAAAAAATAAAAAAATTGACCTTAATGGAAAGGAGAATGAGGCTGCAAAAATTCTCTCAGGACATCTAAATCAATATAATACAAATTGGAGTGAAATTGATAATATGCTCTCCAATGTTTTAACCAAAGAATTCAGATCTAAATTCAAAGATAGTCTTGGCAATAATTTAATACTAAATTGGTTTATCATGGACCACATTGGGTATGAAATAAACCCAAGACGAAGAGATATAGGTTTTCATAATATTTATGATCACTATATTCAGATCCTTAAAGATACATCATCTTATGAAGATGGCTTGTTTTGGCACTTTCATCCAATGTCTTTTTATAAAGAGGCTCATAGATGCGCAACATCCTATACCAACTCTATTTATTTGTATGAGGGCCTTGCAAGAAAAATTATTGAGAGGGAGTGGTTTCCAAACTCTTTTAGAGCTGGCTTCCAAACCGAGAGACCAGATTGTAATTTATTTTTAGAGCAATGGATACCTTATGATCTTTCTAACATGTCAAAGATTGAAAATTTTACAACTTCAGATATGGAGGGTGGAAGACTCAACGATTGGAGGTGGGCCCCAGATGATTGGAGTATTTATCATCCTGATCATGACAATTATCAATTAATTGGTAATATGCGAAGGTATATAGGAAGGTGTTTAAATATATTAAATCGAGTTGGAAATATCGATGAAGATGAGGTAAGAAAAGCGTTTGATAGAGCACAGCTTGGAAAACAAACTATGCTGTCGGTTGCTGGCCATGATTGGAGAGATATTAGTATAGAAATTGAAGAGTTTTATAGATTGATTTACAAGGTTTCCAAAGATTACCCAGAGGTAAAGATAATAAATTCTAAAGTTGACAAATCATTTTTAAATTGCATTCCAAATAAAAATAATAATTCAAATGATAAAATTGATTTAAATATCAAAGCTTATAAACAAGGCAGCACTAGGCTAAAATTAGAAATTAATACAATTTCTGGAAAGGTATTCGGCCCCCAGCCTTTTCTGGCAATTGAAACATCATCAGGAAGGTTTCTACATGACAATTTAGATTTAGGAGCAAATTTCAGTCAATGGACTTATACTTTTGATGATGAAAGCATAAGAGTTGAAGATCTTAAGAGAATTGGGATTGCTGCTAATGATGCCAATGGCAACACATTTGTTAAAGTATTAAATTATGAGGAAATAAATTGCAATGAGCAACTTTGATTTTTACCAGAAATATTGGGATAAAAAATTCGACTATTTTGTTGATACAGAAGGGTGGGATCATGGAAGAGATGATGTTCCAAGAGGAGATGTGATTTATAACTTTATAAATTTATTAGATATTCAAAATAACAATAAGATTCTTGATATAGGTTGCGGACACGGGAGGCTTTTTGAAATTTATTTAAAAAAAACAAAGAATATTTTTGGATGCGACATTTCAAAGAAGATGATCTCATTTGCGAAACAAAAATATTCGTTTCTTGATGAGAATTTATCAGTCCAAAATATTGAGGACTTGAAATATGATAAAGAAAGCTTTGATAGGATAATTTGTTATGGAGTTTTCGATGGAATACTCAATCAAAAAAAAGCATTAAATGAGCTTGCTAGAGTCCTAAAGAAAGATGCCCTTTTACTTTTATCTGGAAAGCATAAACCCTATGAAGATAAAGATTCTGAAGCTTTGTATGCTGAGAAAAAGGCTGAAGAGGCAGGACATCCAAATGTTTTTTCATCTCTCCAAGAATTATATGAGCAATTTCAAAACAAATTCAATATCCAACATGAGCTTTTTTTTCAAATGAGAGGCGATATGGCAATTGGTAAATACACTGAAACTCCACCAGAAAAATTTTATGAATTCATCTTTATTTTAAAAAAGATCTAACAAAATTGTGGCAAAAGAATATGCATATATAGTCGCTTCTAACGATCAATATCTTGAGTTAAAGACTACTTATCCAAAGGCATATTTTATAAAACTCGACTCATCCATTTCGATTAACTTAAATCAGGATTTAGATGTGTTTGTTAATCATGTCCCAAAACACATAAACCCATATATTGGCGCTGAGTTTGCGAGAATTTGGTACAGAGATCGATCAAATTTTGATCATACTTTTATTAATGGATACTCTATGGGTAATTTTCTCGAGAGAAGGCTAGGTATTTTCTTCACTTATTTATTAAAGTTTTACTTCTCTGCAGAACATTGGCATAAGAAAAAAATAGCAATTAGAGTTCCGTTAAAAATTCCATATCCGCTCAAGAGTATTTTAAGAATTTTTGATAATTTTGAATTTATAGATATTGACTCTAGTTATCAAATAGATCTGGATCTTATGATCAACAGGGCCAAGCCATCACCCCTAAGAATTCATTGGTCGACCCCAATTTTTAATTCCATCCAACGACTTTTCTTTTTTTTGAATTTTAAAAGAAAAACAATTTGTTTCAGTGATTGGACATATAAAGGGATATCAAATTCAAATTTCATTTTTTCTAATAGTAAAAATCCTCTCAAGGGTTTTTATTTTCAAAGGCCTGAAAAATTTAAGATAAAAAATAAAGTCAAATTTAAAAGAGAAATTGCTTTAGAAAATCTAATAAATTTCTCTTTTGAAAATAAAATTTCTTACGCCAGGGAGTTGTCTTTGGTTCTTTTGAAAAATATTGAGAAAGAAATTGCCGATTGTTTGCCAATTGCTGAAAAGGGTTATGAAATTCTGTTAAAAACAATAAAAAAATACCAGCCAAAAAAAATTATTCTGCCTGGTAATTTGTACTCTCATTATACCTTGGTATTGCATTTGTCAAAAAAACTAAAAATACCTGTTATTGTTGTTATTGATGGCTATACAGTAAGATATAGCAAGTATGAATTTTTTCTTGATGAATATGGAAACGATTTTCTTGTGAGAAACTTTGCATCTATGGGTACAGATTTTCATAGTCTTATATCTAGTAAAGCAAAAAATAAATCAAATTTGGTAGAAATTAGAGCCCCTATCTTGCTTCATCTTAGAGAAAAGAGTTTAAGTCAATATAAATATGATGCAATGATATTATTGTCATATCCAAACTTATTAAATATATTTAATAGATGGGATAAACGCTTTGAAAGCCTCAAAGAGTTAATATTTGTATTACAAGAAATAGGCCTTAAGAATATTGCAATAAAGGTCAAAGAAGGATCATTGAAAAGTCAGAATATTGCCAGTTTAGTTGGTTCGGATCTTGTTAATATAGATTTTATCGATGGTCATTTGCATAAGTCAATTCATCAGGCTAGGTTAATTGTCGGTCAACTTAGTACCGCTCTAGTTGAGACAACATATATTAATAAGCCATATTATGTCTTTGAGCCTTTTGAAAACGGACTTACAGAGCAAGATATTAAAGATTCAATTATTGATCCAAACCTAGTCTCTAGAGATTGCAATAGCCTTAGAGATAATATTCTTAAAAATAATTACTTTAAAACTAGTCCAACATCGCTAGAAAGTGGAATTAAAATTGAGCAAATTGCATCCGATAAATTATTTGTCTAATGATTTGAGCCTGATATATGAGTAGGTTAAAAATTTACCAAATAATAATAATTCCTTTAAGACTTATTTCTTTTTTTTTAGGAAATATAGTACCTATAAACAGGCAAATAATTCTTCTGCATGGCTCCTCATTAGAGGTTTTCAATGAAAGTAGTAGATATTTATTTGAACATTTAGTTAGAAAAAATTTATTCAAAGTTTTTTGGATTACATCATCCGATGAGGTTTATTCATATTTATTAAAAAGAGATTTGCCTGTTGTAAGAAATAGAAGTTTTAAAAGTATATGGCTCTACTTAAGATCTGGAATTGTCATTGGAAATGGAACTTCTTATCCTAATTTATTAAATTTCGTTGGTAGATCTACTATCAAAATATGCCTGAATCATGGAACTGGAATTAGGTCAACTAACGCTATTGACCCCAATGGAAAAATGAAAAGTCAGAACGAATTAATAAAGAAATTAAACAAATATGATTATTTTAATTTCACATCAAAATTTTCTTCTGTAGCTATAGGTAAACTTCAATTTCATATTCCTGATAATAAAAGAATTGTATATGGACTTCCAAGGTGCGATCATCTTTTCTTGAAAAGCAAATGTGAAATCTCTCTATTCAAAAAAAATAAACTTAAGCAGTTGTATCCTAATATTAAGCAGGGCGCGAAAGCTGTATTATATGCTCCTACTTGGAGAGAATTATCCAGTAAATATAATTTCCCACTTGAATATCTAGAAGGCTTTGAGTTAACTAGATTTAATGAATGGCTGGAAAAGCATAACATTTTTTTCTTTATTTCAAGCCATCCAAAATCAAACTTTCCAAAAGATTTATATACATACAACAGAATAAAGCCTTTATCAAATAATCCTCAATGCGATATTAATTGTTATCTTCCTGAATTTGATGTTCTTATTTCTGACTATTCGTCAATCTTGACAGATTTTATGATTATGAATAGACCGGTAATTTTTGTAATGCCTGATTATGAAGACTTTTTGTACTCTAGAGGCTTGCTAGAAGATATCAGATTAAATCTCCCAGGTTATGAATCAAAATCATTTTTGGATTTAAAGAAACATTTGCAGGAATCCCTCAGTAATAAAGATAAATATAAAAAATCAAGGGATATATATTTATCTAAATATTATGATTTAAAAAACAAAAAGTCCTGTGATTCTTTTGAAGAACTTATTAAAAGATTAATTTAAGGTTAGGATATGTGCGGAATTTTAGGCCAAATTCATTTTGAGAAAAAAAATGAATTTGATATAAAACTATTTGAAGAATCTTTGAATCTCCAGAAACACAGAGGTCCAGACGCATATGGTATTTTTTCAGAGAACAATTTTATATTTGGCCATCGGAGGTTGAGTATCATTGACTTAGCAGAGTCTTCAAACCAGCCAATGCTCTCTAAAGATGCGAGCGTTGTTGTCACATTTAATGGTGAAATTTATAACTTCAAAGAATTAAGAAAAGAGCTAAAGAGCAAAGGTTATTGTTTCACAACTAATGGCGATACAGAGGTAATCATTAATAGTTATCTTGAGTATGGAATAGATTGTATACAAAGGTTTTTGGGCATGTTTGCCTTTGCTCTATATGATAAAAAACAGAATAAGACTTTTTTGGTGAGGGATAGATTGGGAGTTAAGCCTCTTTATTTCAGCAACTCAAATAAAGATTTCACTTTTTCATCAGAGATAAAATCTATTTTAAAGCTAAAAAAAATTGACAGAAAGCTTAACATTAAAGCTGTTTCATCATATCTATCCTTCCGATATCCAATTCTAAATGACACCTTTTTTGAGGGGATTTTTTCTTTGGAGCCTTCCCACTTTCTTGAAATTGATGGAGATGGTTCAATAAAAAAAAATCAATACTGGAATCCGGCAGAATTTCTTTCGATGCAAAAGATTGATAAGGGGGAAGATTTTTACAAAAAGAAGTTGATAGAATTGATTACTAATTCAGTAAATTACAGAATGCTTTCTGATGTTCCATTTGGTGCCTTTCTTTCAGGTGGTTTAGACTCAAGTATTGTTACAGCTTTAATGGCTAAAATTTCCAAAAATCCTATAAAAACGTTTATTTCTGGATTTAATGACAGAGATTATTGTGAATTTGAATATGCTGAATTAATACATAAAGCTTATAAAACTGATCACCATGAAATTACAGTAGATTATCAAGACTACATTTCTAGGTTAGATGAGCTAATTTCTTATAAAGATGCACCACTATCTGTTCCTAACGAGGTTCCAATTCATATTATGTCAAAAAAGCTTAAAGAGCACGCAACAGTAATACTCTCAGGAGAAGGAGCTGATGAGATTTTTGGCGGTTATGGAAGAATTTTTAGCTCCCATTACGATCTTAAGAGGAGGAAAAATATAGACAATTTTTTTCATAATAATTCTGAAAAAGATGACTTTATTAAAAAATATTATGCAAAGTATAAGACTCATTCAACTAGCGAAGTTGATCATTTTATGAGCATTTATCCTTATGTTAGCTTAAAGGAAAAAAAAGAATTACTTGACCCTCTAATACCTCTAGAAGAGATAGAGATTGATTTCATTGAAAAATTTAAAAAAATCTTTGATGAGGTTCATGACTCAAGTTATGCAACAAAGATAATGTTCTTATTTGAAAAGGTCCATCTTCAGGGATTGTTAAGTAGGCTTGATAATTCAACTATGTCTGCCTCAGTCGAAGCAAGAACACCATTTGTAGATCATAGAGTTGTTGAGTTTTCACTTGCAATTCCTGACAAATATAAAATTAAATGGCTGGAAGATGAGAATAGTGAGAAAATTTTGGGAATGATGAGTCATGAAATATCTGAGAATTACAATATTCCAAAATATATTCTCAAAGAAACCTTTTCTCATATTGTCCCGAAAGAGATCACCAATAGAAAAAAAGTTGGATTTCCAGTTCCTATTAGTAATTGGTTTAATAAAAAGTTCAAAAACTATGCTAAAACCACTTTATTGAGTGACTCCGCAAAAGAAAGAGCACTTTATAATACCGAAAGAATTAATTCAATATTAAACTCCAAAAGTATCACCAATGAGGAGGCAATAAAAATATGGATGTTATTAAACCTCGAGGTATTTATTAAAAAATATTTTGATCAAGATTTATATTGCTAGAGATATGTTTTATGAAAAATAAAATAATCGGATACACCTCCGGAGTTTTTGATTTGTTTCACATCGGTCATTTAAATCTTCTTATGAATGCTAAGTCAATGTGCGATAAGTTAATTGTTGGGGTGACAGTTGATGAGCTTGTTGCATATAAAAATAAGAAAGCCGTTATTCCATTTCAAGAAAGGTTAGAAATTGTAAGAAGCATAAAATATGTTGATGCTGCCGTCGCCCAAGAGAATATGGATAAGTTTGAAATGTGGGAAAAATTAAAATTTAATTTTATGTTTGTTGGAGACGACTGGTTTCAGACACCGAAGTGGAAAGATCTTGAAACTAAATTTCAAGATGTAAACGTGAAGATTGTCTATTTTCCATATACCAAAAATACATCATCAACTCTGTTGAATGAAACTTTAAAAAAATTAAGATCAAAGTGAAAGATTACTATGAAAGATCATTTTGATAACAAATATTACGATGACATTAATCATGACATAGAAAATAATTATTTCACTCCGATTATTAAACATCTAATTGCTTCTAAAAATTACAAAAAAATTTGTGATATTGGATGTGGAAATGGAATTTTTACATCACATTTAAAAAAATATTCAGATACTCAACTTACTGGGGTCGATGCTAATAAATATGCGCTAGATCTCGCTTCTAATTTAAATTTTGATGAATTAAAACTTGTCAAAGATTTTTCTAAAGATGTTCAGCCATTTGCTGATAATGAATTTGATTTGGTTATTTGTAAAGATGTATTAGAGCATTTAATAGATCCAAGTTTCTTGGTTGATGAAATTTACAGGATTACTTCAAAGGGGGGTTATTTCCTAATGCATGTTCCTAATCACTTTCCTATTTGGGGAAGATTAAAATTCTTTTTCACAAATAATATAGATACCTTTAATTTTTTTCCAGATTCAGAGAGATATGATTTTCCTCATATTAGATTCTTTACCTATAAAAGTGCCACAAAAATGCTTGAAAGCAATGGATTTAAAATAGTTGAAGACTTATCTTATTTTTTTGCTCAACCGCCTTTTTTTCATAGATTTTTTTCTCTAAAGATGATGAAAGCTATAAATTTTTTATCAACTGATAATTTTTCTTTAGGAATTACACTTTTAGCTAGAAAAGAATAATTTATTTTGAGAATTTTAATTTTTTTAGAGAACAATCAAAATGGTGGCCTTAACACTTTCTGCTCTAGTCTTTTAAACAACTGGCCAAATAAAGACGATAAATTTTCGTTGGTATGCAATGCTAGCCATCCAGGCATAAAAAATCTTTTAAAAACGATAAATGTAAAATGCGATTTTAAGTCTCATAATATCCCTATTAGTTGGGTCATATCCGGTACATATCTAAAATTTTTACCAAGACTTATTGCAAAGGCATGCCAGCCATTTTTGAGAGTTTTTTTATTTCCAATTCAATTTTATTTATTAAACAAAATTTTTAAAAACGATAATTCAGATGAGTTAATTGTTCTCAATGGGGGTTATCCTGGCGGAGAGACCTGCAGACTTGCTAATATTGTATGGAACTCTATAAAACAAAAGAAAGGAATACATAACTTTCATAATTATGCTGTTTCTCCAAGATTTGGGTTTGGGTGGTTTGAAAATTGGATAGACAAGAAAACAATAAAAGCAACAAAGTCATTTATAAGTGTTTCCAAATCATGTTCTAACTCTATTTACACTAGAAAGTTGTTTAATAAAAATGTAAATGTTGGTTACATATACAATGGAGTGGAAATTGAAAAGATGAACACTTCTGGGTCATACAGAGATAAGTTAAATATTGGAAATTCTAATTTGTGTGTTATGTTGGCTAATTATGAAACAAGAAAAGGACATAGCTTTGTTTTGGAGGCATTTTCATCTGTTTTGAAAAAACATCCAGATACTTACCTTGTTTTCGCTGGTGGTGGAACAACAAATGATATTGAAAAGATTAAGTCACAAAATAATAAGCTTGCTATAAATAAAAATGTATATTTTTTGAATTATGTTCCTGATGGTTTAGCGTTAATATATGACTCAGATATAGTTTTGATTGGCTCTCAGTCATTTGAATCTTTTGGATTAACTGCTGCTGAAGCAATGCTTTTAAGAAAGCCTATAGTCTCAACTAATGTTGGTGGCCTTGCTGAAGTAATTGGCAGTCAAGGAGATTGTGGATTTCTGGTTGAAAAAGATCAGCCCCAAGAATTTGCAATGCAAATTATTTCCCTTATAGAAGACCAAAACTTGCAAAAAAGAATGGGTGATAAGGGATACAAAAGAGTTAAGAAAATGTTTAGCGCAAAAGAAATGTCATATAAATATCATCAAGAGCTTACTAAAAAGTGAGTTCTCTATCTAGCAAATCTCAAAATCTGAGAGAGATTAAGAATATATTGTCAAAATATTGGCTTACACCAATTTTTATTTATTTTGTTTTAGAAATATTTAGATTTTTACAAAGAAGAGTAATTTCTAGGTATCCAATTCTGCATAAATTTTCTTATCCCAGGGAATTAAAAAATCTTGTTAAAGAACTAAATTTTGGTAAGAAATATGCTCATGATATTAAAAACTCTAAAACATCACCAAATAAAATTTTTACAATCGAGCTAATCACTTTTAAGTTAAATTCTGAAATTAAAGATATTTGGAAATTATCTTTTGATGATAATGAAGAATTCTTGTATTTACACAGATGGCACTGGTTATTAAATAATTCTTCTATTAAAGAAAATAATAAAGAAGATTTGATGATCTGGGGGGGTTATCAAATTAGATCTTGGATTAGATTCCATAAATCCAATAGAAAGTTTCCCCCAATGGATGCATATTCGATTGGAGAGAGAATATCTAATTCCCTTTTATTTTTCAGGCATTGCTCTGGAAGTTGGAACAACGTACCGGAAGATATAAAAAGTAATATTACTCAAATGGTTGGTGATTTGGTTACCAGAATTGAGTACTATCCAAATGATTTAGGTGGGAATCATGTTCTTAATAATGCAAGAGCAATAATATTAGCTTCATACACTATTCAAAATAACAAACTCCTAGAAGTAGGTAAATTTATACTATTTGAACGGTTAGAAAAAATATTTGACAATCATGGCTTCTGCAGAGAAGGCTCCTCTCATTACCACTTTCTTCTTACAAGATGGTTATTAGAAATTAGAATGGCGAGTGTTGAGTTCGATGATTTTGATCTTGTGGAAAAGATAAGTGTTTTTATTAATAGGGCACTTAAGGCCTTTGAATTTTTTATAGTTTCAACAAAAAAAAATGTTTCATTTCCTCTTTATGGGGATATATCCCCAGACTGCCCCCCAGACTGGTTGAAGAATTTAATTTTTTCAAAATTAGTAGGATATTCTAAACATTCAAATTCTTCCGATTGGGCATCTCTATATAAGAACTTTAAATTACCAAAAAAATATGAAAAATATAAAGATAAAGAAATCACTAATAATAAAGAGTGGACAAGAGTAGATTTCAAAGGGTGGAGCCTTATAATTCATCATGAAGATACAAACCATAAATCCATGGCCTCTCATGCTCACTCCGATTTTTCTGCTTTTGTCCTGTACTATCAAGGTAAAGAATTGCTTATTGATCCAGGTAGATATTCATACTCTGGCTCTAGAGAAGGCTTTTCTAATGAAGCTTCAAAATCTCATAACATAATAAATATAGATATGTTTCCACCTTCACTTTCTAAGGGAGATAGGCTAATCCCCAAGGAATATAAAGATAAGAAATTCAGCATAAAGATTACAAAACTCAAAAACAAAGTATTGGTAATTCTGGAGCACACTGGCTTTAAAAGACTAAAATCTAAAGTTAACAAACACAAAAGAACCTTTGAGATTTATGAGAATAAATTTGTTCTCATGGACAATATAAGTGGCGATGGAATTCACCTAGTTGAGCAGTTCTTTCACTTTGGTGATGAGTTGTCCAATAATAACAACAATCTTTTTGAAAAAAGTTTTTCTTCATATCCTAGGCTTAACCGAGAATTAATAAACTTAACTTCTAAAAGATCTAATTCATATCTCCATTGCAAACCTTATTTTTTCTCATCATTTTCTGGGCGAGTAAAATTACCGTTTAAATCTATTTTCCAAATAAGAAGGATTTAATAAAGTTAATGTGTGGAATTTTTGGAATTATTAATCTAAATAATAATGATCATGTATCGAGAACTGATTTAGAGTCTATGTCAAATAAAATGATCCATAGAGGTCCAGATGATTGCGGAATACATATCGATAAAAATATCGGAATAGGAATGAGAAGACTATCCATTATTGATATTGATGGAGGCCATCAACCTATTAGTAATGAAACCGATGATATTCTTATCGTTCTGAATGGGGAAATATATAACTATAAAGAGTTAAGACTTGAATTGGAAGTACTAGGACACAACTTCAAAACTAATTCAGATGTTGAGTCTATAGTTCACTTATATGAAGAATATGGTCCTTCTTGTATCAGTAAAGTAAATGGAATGTTCTCATTCGCTTTATATGACAAAAGAAAGAATCTAATATGGATTGCAAGAGATAGATTAGGAATAAAACCACTTTATTTTTTTCAAAACAGCAAAAGATTTATTTTTAGTTCTGATCTACTAGCTTTAAATAAAATTGTTAATCAGAAGGTTGATGAGTATTCAGTCATTCAGTATTTAGGTTATTCATATATTCCTGCTCCAAATACAATTTATCAAAGAATATTCAAAGTATTACCAGCGCAACAAATAATTATTCAGGGAGATAAGGTAACAAAGAGTATTTATTGGAAGCTTGATGGAGAGGTAAATAACTTCCTAACAGAGAAGGATTCTAGCGAAAAATTGGTTGATATTTTAAGTAATTCTTTGAAAATTCAAACAAGAAGCGATGTGCCAATAGGCTATCTATTAAGCGGCGGAGTTGATAGTTCAATTGTTGCTGCATTCTCTAGAAAAATTAGACCAGATATTAATATAAGCTCCTTTACTATAGACTACGATAAAAAAAATAGCGATGATGCAAAATATGCAAGAATCATTTCAAAAAGGATTGGTTCAAAGCATAATGAAATAAAAATAGATTCAAAAAAACAATTTGTCGAATTGCAAGATTTAATAAGCAAAATAGATGAGCCTATTGCAGATGGTGCTGCGATTTCTACCTTTATCCTATCAAAATATGCCAAGAAAAAGGGTGTCAAAGTTTTGCTTTCTGGAGCTGGCGGGGATGAAATATTTGGAGGTTATTCTAGGTATTTTTCAAATACTAGATTCTCTGCTGAGTGGATAACTGAACTTCCATCAGTGATTAAGTTTCCAATTTTGCTTCCATTGTATTTTTTTAATAAAAACATGTTTTGGAGACTGTCGAAAACTAGCCATAAC
>Ga0181590_10001166_pt1 | contig 22273 bp, 4 predicted proteins | sample 071ome_34_FD_132446 | JGI IMG/M metagenome (GOLD analysis project Ga0181590, IMG submission 132446) | Coastal salt marsh microbial communities from the Groves Creek Marsh, Skidaway Island, Georgia - 071411BT metaG (megahit assembly) | ecosystem: Environmental > Aquatic > Marine > Intertidal zone...
AATTTAAATGATTTGAAATTTGTAAGAGTTAGCGATAATAATACCGTTGAAGGTTGGGATCCTTTATCTTATATTAGCAGAAGAGTAATAGAAACAGTAAATGAAGTTGAAACAGAATACGATTACGTTTACAGATTAACTGGCGCAACGAGTGGTCTTACTGCTGAAATTATTTCTGCAGCTCGAGGATTAGAAACAAGACCGCCAGATCTTAATACGTTTTTTATTAGGTATCTAACAACAAACGACCCAGACGCCGTTACACCAATTAAAGCATTCCAGGCCGGTGAAGAATTAAATATTACTCTATACAAGTACAAAGTAGGAGAATTGGCATTTGGCGAAACAAATCCAGTTGCAACTATCCCCTTGCCTTCGGCAACAAATAGTGTTGACGTAACCGCCTTAGCCGGTGTAGATCCTACTGGTAATTCATTTGGTATTCAAGTATCTCCTGGTATTATTTTTCAGCGCGGGCATTTTCTTTATTCAGAACAACAAACTTTAGTAGTTGCAAAATACACAAACAGACCTGATGGTGTATCAGTTGGTTTCGATGTTAATGAAAACTTTATCAATGCACTACAAGATGACTCTTTATACGATAACGCAAACGGTTCTCAAAACGAAAATGCTCCCGGTGCAGACAGATTAAAACTTACGCCGGTTTTGACCGTTTTTGATACTGCGGTTGGAAATACAGAATCAACATTCTTTGCATTGCAAAGATACGAGAATGGTAACGCGGTACAGTTAAGAGACGTTTCGCAATATAATGTAATTAATGAAACCTTAGCAAGACGTACGTTTGAAGAATCGGGCAATTATATTTCAAAGAATTTTAAATTAACAACTGACAGAAGAAACGGCGATTTAAAGTTAATCGTTGATCCAGGAGTTGCGTATGTTAAAGGTTTCCGTGTTGAAAATAATGCGCAAAGAGAAATAGATATTGATGACGTTACTGGAACAAAAACAAATTCAAATCAACCAATTTCATTTAATTATGGTGGGTGGGTTGATATTGATGCGTATGCAGGAACAATTGGTCTAGGACACAATGATGTAACATTGCAAAATGCCGGCGGTGCAATTAATATCGGTACAGCGTTTATCGTTAACGTAACACCAGGAAGAGTATATCTTGGTGGTATTGTAATGACTGGAAATTACAAGTTTTCTGAAGTTGAAAGAATTTTTGATCCAGGAAATGGATATATCCAAGTATCAAATGCTACTTTAAAAGAATCAACAAAAAGTGCATTAGTATTTGATACAGGGATGCGTAATTTAAAATCAACTACATCAAACACAATTCCTGTCAGGAAATTTCAAGTTGTAACGCCTTCTATTTCTGGCGGCAGTCCTGATACTATTACTTTAACTCCGCCAGTTAACAGCAATTTTGCGACTGATCAAGATGATCTTGTTGTGATTGACCAATCAGGAATTAGATTAATTCCTACAAGCGTTTCTACCGCACCTAATTCTATAATCATTGAAATTGCTGAAGGCACAACAAGCGGGGATTGTCGAGTTTATTATAACGAAAACTTAGTAAACGTTTTACCTCACGCAAAAGTTGAAAGGGATACGTATATAAAATTTGATTTTGATTCGATTAAAACAAAATATAACTTAGGATTTCCTGACGTATACCAAATTGTTAGTGTTACTAATGCATCAGGAAAGGATTATTCTAGCAGCTTTAGATTAGTAACAAATCAAAAAGATGCTTATTATGATCTTTCTTATTTAGAATATATTAAAGGAAGAGATCTTCCCGCGAATGGAACTTTAACCGTTAACCTAAAGGCGTTTGAAGTTATAACTTCGTCAGGAGAATATTATTTTACTATTTCAAGTTACCCAACAAATTTAGCAGCTGGAACAATACCTGTTTACGAAGCTGAAAACGGTAGCAAAAAATATAATTTAAGAGAGTGTTTTGATTTTAGACCGCACGCCGACAAATTGCCTGCTGCAAGTTATACCGCAAACGCAATTACAGCCCCAACTATTAACGACCTCGTTGGTGCGCAAACGTTAACCTTTAATAATAACGGTACTCCTTTAACACCAGCGGTGAATTCCTTTGGAACATCGGATATTGAATTTTATCTTGGCCGAGTTGATGTTTTAGTTGCGGATTCTTACGGTTCAATTGAATTGATAAAAGGTGAAGAGGAAGAATTTCCAAGACCAATTAAAACAGATGATGATCAGCTAGTCATCGGTGAAATTACTGTAGGTTATCCTGCCTTGTCTCAAAAAGAAGCTTCTGAACAAGGTAAAAGACAATATGCAGTTAAAGCAGTTCAAAAAGGTATTAAGAACTATACAATGAAAGATCTTCATAATTTAGAAAAGAAGATCGACAAATTTGCTTATTATATTTCTTTGAGTCAATTAGAAGCTGAAACAGCAAACCTTGATATTCGAGACGAAAACGGTCTTTCAAGATTTAAGAATGGATTTGTTGCAGAACCATTTAATGATTTCAATTTAGCAAATATTAGAGATCCAGGTTTTACTGCGGCAATTCATCACAAGCAAAAGATTTTAACTCCGTCATTGCAAACGTTTCCAATTAATTTGAAATATGCATCATCGAGTGGCGCAAGTTTGTTCCCTTCTTCAGGAACTCCTGAAGTTGCAACATTGGAACGAAATAATCATATTGCAGTTATTTCTCAGCCTTATGCAACAAATTTTAGAAATTGCGTAAGTAATTTTTACAATTATTCTGGCACGGGCCAAATTAGTCCAATCTATGATGCCGCATACGATACAACAACAAACCCGGTTGTCGTTGACATAGATACGACCGCGGTGATGGAAGACTTCGTTGATAATATGCAAGAAATTTCGCCGATCACTGATTCTACAACGACGGTAACTGGTGACGATCCTGTTACAGGCGGTGGCGTTGAAACGGTTACAACAAGATCTCTTGAAATTACTGGCGAAGAAGTAACCGAGCAATATGTTGGGGATTTTGTACAAAATGTACAGATGAATCCGTACATGGCAGGAAAATCAATTAAAGTATTCATGTCAGGTTTGAGACCAAACACTAGACATTATTTTTATTTCGATAAAATTAAAGTTGATCAGTATGTTAAGCCCGGTATTTTACCAGGTGGACCAAATGCAACTATCGGGAGCATTAGACCCACAGGTAGCGCTGGTGATTCTGTAATTACAGACTCCGAAGGAACTTTATCCGCGGTTTTTGATATGCCTGAAGGAACATTTTTGGTAGGAGAAAGAGTTTTAGAGATTTATGACGTAGATCAATATTCTTCAATTAAGTCTGCTTCAAACTCTGGTGGCTTTATTGCATATAATGCATATAACTTCTCTATACAAAGTTCATCAGTTACAGTTTCAACAAGAACACCAACGTACGGCGTTTCTGAAACAACGACAACTAGGAATTTGCCAACTCGAGAAGCTCCAGCTCCAGTTCAACCGGTTGAACCAGATCCTGCTCCAATTATTGAGCCTATTATTGAACCTTGGTTCAGAATTGGAGATCCTTTGGCTCAGACATTCTTTATTAAAAATGGTATGGGTCGTGGATCAAATTGTATTTACGTTTCTAAAATTGATTTATATTTTAAGAGAAAGTCTAGCACAAACGGCGTAAACGTAATGATAAGAGAAGTACAAAATGGTTATCCTACTGCAATCATTTTGCCTTTCTCAAACGTTAATTTAAGACCAAGCGAAGTAAGTGTTTCAGATAATGCGTCGATTGCTACGACAGTTGAATTTCATGCACCAGTTCGACTTGACGTTGAAAAAGAATATGCTGTTGTAATTATGCCAGATGCAAATGATCCAGATTATTTGGCGTTTACATCAAAAGTTGGTGGGAATGACTTGACTCCAGGTGCGACCCAAGGAAAGGCTGTCGTACAAGATTGGGGTGATGGAGTATTATTTACCTCGACCAACAATCGTGCTTGGCAATCGTATCAAGACGAAGATGTTAAATTTACTTTATACCGGCATGTATTTTCTCAAACGACTGGTACTGTTACGTTAACTAATAAAGATAATGAATTCCTTACAGTAGAACAAAACCTAGGAATCTTTAAACAAGGCGAAGACGTTTATACAATTTACCCATTAAGTGGTAGTACCGCCTCTAGTGTTTCAGTTGCAACTAATAGTGCAATTGTTACTGGCACGGCACTGTCAGACACGTATGCGGCCGGTGATTGGGTATTGTTTACTGGCGGTGGAGGAGAAAAGGAATTCTTAAAAGTTGCGTCAATTGATGGTGCAACCCAAATGACAATGGAAACTCCAATTTGGTTCCAAGCTTCAGTAACTGCAGCACCGGTTGTTAAAGGAGAACTATCTTATTACAATTTCCGTTCTCCAAGTATTATTCATCTTGAAGATAGTACAGCAAACGCAGTTAGAGCTTTTTCAGGCGGTCAAACAATAATCGGCGCATTGAGTGGAGCAACGGCTGTAATTACTTCGGTTGATAATATTGAGCTTAGTTACTTCCAACCGTTTATTAGCCGAGCGAATTCAACCGCAACAAAAACAACATTAAGTGGAGAGTTTGTCGATCCTTTGGATAACCTTGTAACATATACAAGGAATTTGAAATTTTCAGATAACAATTATTTCAATACCAAAGGGGCAGCTATCTACAGTCGTTCAAATGATGTTACAAGGTCTAAAAAGTTTGAGCTGACGGTTAATATGGAGAATAAAGGAAACACAATTACAACCCCAGTGGTTGACGTTGAAGTTTCGAAACTGATCGGATACAAATTTAAATCAACGAATAATCCAGCCACAACAACAAGATATATTGGAAAAAGGATTGAATTAGCTTCAGACTCAGATGCAGATGATTTGAGTGTCATTCTCACTGGCTATCGCCCATCGACAACTGATATCAGGGTTTATGTTAAACCACAAAACGTATTCGATTCCGATACATTTGATTCAATTCCTTGGATTGAACTTGAAATATCAGAAGGTAAGAATCAATATTGTTCTTCATCAAATATGAATGATTATCGAGAGTTTGTTTACAAAGTACCTGATGCAAATAAAAACGCCGGTGTTTTGACTTATACAAGTAACGCTGGTGATTTTGAAGGGTTTAGAAGATTTGCGATTAAGATTGAATTATTGTCTGATACAAGTTATATTGTTCCAAGAGTGAAAGATTATCGAGGGATTGCATTATCATGAGTTATGTGAAAGACCCAAACACTGGGGCAGTTTTAAATACCGACACGGCGGCTTTAAATAAATATAAAATGGAAAGATCCTACTATCGTCGTGTAGATGCACTTCACAACGACATCATAGAAATTAAAAAAAGTTTAATTTCAATTAATGAAAAAATAGAAAAATTGGAAAGCAAAGAAAATGGCTAAAAACATCGGGGTCGTCGACGAAACAACCGCAACATTTCAAACATGGTTAAATAAAACGAACCAAATTGCGGGTTTAGTTGGAAGCTCTATATTAACTGCTGATTCTGGAACTGCAGCTGGTGATAGTACAACCGGAAATTTAACGCTCGTTGGTGATATCACGCTTGAAGGTCTATATTCCAATGAATTAACAACTGATAGCATTGGATCGACAACAGCTGCAACAACAATCGGTTTTTCTGCTCCAATTCAAATCGTTGGCACTTCTGCTACTTGTGCATCATTTAGTTACGGCGCAGGTGGTGGAAGAACAGTTTATACTGACAGCACGATTTCATGGACCGTTGGAATGAAGGATTCCAACCCTGGTAATTTTACAATTTATGCAGGAACTGGTGCAACTCCAGTTGAAATTTCAACGGCTGGTTTATTGACTGTTCCATCTCTCGCAGTACAAGGCAACGTTACAGTTGGCGACGGTGACGATACAGTTACAATCGACGGCGCATTAACGGTTACAGGCGCAATCACAGCCGGATCAATTGCAGGTTTCACAACTGCAAATGTTCCAGAAGGAGCTGGCGCAACATCTGATAATGGGCAACAATATTTTACAAGAGCGAGAGCACACTCCGCGTTTGTTGACGGTGACGGAATTACTTTTACAGACACTAATGGCAACAAAGAAATTAGTTTAAATTATACTGAGGTTGCTACTGGAATCAGTTTGTCAAATTATGCTACGACAACCGCTCTTTCGAATTATGCGCTTTTGACTGCGACTTCAAAACAAACCTTTGCTGATGATATAGAAGCTGACATAATTACTGGCGCCACCGAGTTGCGTTCAGAAGATGGCATTAAACTTGAATACGACGACGCAAATGGTCATGGATATCTTACACCCGTTGGCGTAAATCACGCATGGAAAATGGGTGTTCGTCATAGTGGTACATCAGTCGACTATGCAGAATTATCTCAAAGCGCTTTTAAAATCAAGGCTACCAACGGTCTAATGGCCCAAGATTGTAATATAAGTTTAAGAGACGGGACTGATACAAAAATTTCGTTATTTCATTCAAGCGGTAGTATAATTGCTGAAGGGGATATCACTGCATACGGTACTGCATCAGATATTAATTTAAAAGAAAACATTAATGTTATTGAAAATGCGTTAGATAAGATTACTGAAATCCGCGGTGTGACTTTTGCATACAAGGATAAACCAAAAGAAATAATGACCGGCCTCATTGCTCAAGAAGTTGAAAAAGTACTTCCTGGTGTAGTGTATAAAGTAGAACAAAACGGCCACTCCCACAAGGCCTTACGTTATGGAAACGTTGTTGGTTTGCTTGTTGAAGCAATTAAAGAACTGACACAAAAAGTGAATGATTTGGAGAATAAATGCTCGTGTAATAGCGAACAAAAATAAAAATTAGTTTTGATATTGTTGGTCATATAAATAATAAGATAAAGGTATTTGCAAGGCTGAATAATGGCTAAAATTTCAGAACTAGGTCCAATTACAGGCGCTAATACACGCTCCGAAGACCTCTTTGTTATCGTTAACCTTGTCCAAGGTGACGATGGCACAAAGAACATTACTCGTAAAGAATTAGTTCAAGCGATCCAATACGAAATCTTTGATCGTATTACAATTACTGGGGGTTCAATCTCTGGTGTTGTAATGTTTGACTCTGTTATCAGGGATGTCTTAATTGATACTTCTGATATGGAAGATTCGTTTATTATTCGTACAGATTTTAACCTAGGTTCGCTTCGCAATTCAACTGGTGAGACATTAGAAATCACCGATTCTGATTATCAAGAAGGAACAATTAGCGATACCGTTGCTAATACGTTAACGATTACACAATCAGATTACAGCGATGGCACAATGAGTTTTGTTGTTGCCAACAATCTTACAATTACTGAGTCCGATTATCAAGACGGCACAATGAGTAACGTTGTTGCCAATAACTTGACAATTACTGATTCCGATTATCAAGACGGCACAATGAGTCAGGTTGTTGCGAACAATCTTACAATTACCGAGTCTGATTATCAAGATGGTACAATGAGCAACGTTGTTGCTAATAACCTCACCATCACCGAATCTGATTATCAAGACGGCACAATGAGTGATGTTGTTGCTAATAACTTGACAATCACTGAATCAGATTTCGCCGCAGGTACAATGAATACTGTTATCGCAAATACGATGACGATCACTGTATCTGATTTTAGTCAAGGTACAATAAGTCAAGTTATTGCTAACACAATGACAATAACTGAGTCTGACTATAGACAAGGCACGATGAGTTTTGTCGAGGCAAACAATTTAATTATCATTGATTCTGATTTCTCCGCAGGAACAATTAGTAATACTATTGCGAATACAATGGTAATTACTGAATCCGAATTTAATGATAGTACTGCAAATAATATAGTAATTACTGATTCTCAGTTTAATGATGGAGTTGCTAACAATAACCTTTATACGAATAGCACTCTTGAAACTGGCACCGCTAATAATTTTACGATTACGCAATCGTTATTTACAGACGGCCGAGTTGACGATTCAACTGGTAACAATAACATTCTTACAAACACGGTACTTGAAACCGGTACTGCAAATAATTTTGCAATTACAGAGTCTACTTTTTCGTCTGGTGTAATTGACGAATCAATTTTCAAAGATGGCGAAATTAATTCTTCTTTAATTTCAGATTTTGAAATGGATCTTGATAATGTGTTTGATCCTAGTATTGATGAAGAATCGTGGTTTGCATTAAAGAATGCTAAGACTGGTCAAACTGAAAGAATTACATATCGACAATTTTTTGATGAATTGTCAAAAACTGTATCAAGCGCCTTAAAAGTTCACGTTGATGCGTCAAAAGGAAATGACGATTATCCCGGTACATTATTACAGCCAGTTAAAACTTTGGAAAGAGCTTGCGAGCTTGCTCTCGAAAAGGCTGGCGGTGTTTATGATCGTAACGATGTAAACAATGCAGTACATATTTCTGTTGGTCCAGGCACCTATTATACGAAGGGTAACCTTGCAATACCAGACGATTGTTCTGCAACGTCAACATCAGGTCAATACGCAACCGTTATTGAGGCGCTTCCAGGATATGAAAATAATAACTGTTGGCTCGTTGGTTCAGGCTGTTACCTTCAAGGTTTCTCTTATACTAACTGGAAAGTCGATAATTTCGATTATCCTGAAGGCGGTTTTGCCGTCGCATATAGACCAGGTGCTAAGTTACGACGATCTCCATATCTTAGAGACTCATCACAGCTTTCTAACTTCTTGCGAGCAGACGTCGAACCACCATTAAATCCTTTTAATACAAAAGGTACTATTTTGGATTTAGGAATTGAGTTTTTCCTAGACCCATTAACTGTTCTTGGAACATTTACTGTAGGCGATTATTGCGAATTTTCTGGTGGCGGCCAAGGGTATATTTCAAATGTTGACGACGTAGCAACTTTAAATAAAGTATACGTAAGAAATCTCAAAAACGGATTTGGTTACAAAGTAGGGGATACTCTTACAACAGAAGGTGGCGCGTCAGGCGTTGTCCAAACAATTGGTATAGATGATTTCCCAAACCCGCTCGTTGGTCGAGGAGGCGGGTGTCTACTTGCAGATAGGCGAGTATTAGATCCTGATTCACTTTATACCTACGTTCTTTGTTTTGGTTTTACGCCTCGTACTCAAAACGGTATCGGATACGTAGCAAGAGACGGTGCTGGTGTTAACGGTATTGGTTCTTTGTCAATTTTCACGCGTTGTGCATTTTATGCATTGAACGGCGGTCAGGTTACTTTGAACAACTCGGGTTCTCAGTTTGGTGATATCTCTATGAGATCCCGCGGTACTACGGAATTCTTTGCGCCGAAGGCAACAAGCGCAACAATTCAAGGAGACATTCCATTTGCGCAGACAGTCCTTGATAACGCAAATACAATTGTTGAAGAAGTAGTAAGTAACTTAGAAGCACTTGGTTATACTGGTTACGATGCAGCAAAATGCGAAAGAGACTCAGGTATTATTTTAGAAGGTGTTGGTTACGACATCGCATTAGATTCAAATTATTGGTCAAGATTAGCTGGCATTACGTATCGCAGCCCTATTTCATATATTGTAATAAACGATCAATTAGCCCCAACATTAGGAGCAAACCAATACTTACAAGGGCGCGTTACAAATATCTTTAATTCTTCGCCTAACCCAGATATTAATGTAAGAGCTAATTATTCATTTAATGAATTGTTTAACATTCTTGAATACGGCGAGCCTTATGCAACCGATATCAAGTTTACGGATACAGGTACGCCGTCAAGAACAAACGCAAGAAAATTGTTGCAAGATAACAAGACATTAATTCAAGATGCTCTTTTCGATTGGATTGACAATAACGACGATTTCTTTTCTTATGATAGCGTAAAATGCCGTAGAGATACTGAAGAATATATTATTCCGGCTGTTCGTTATGATACGATGCTTGAAACAAATTATAATACTTTGACCGCAGCCGGTGCATATTATATGTCAACCGCGGCTAAAGTAATTCAAAAACAAAGAGAAGAAACTGTTTCGGCTTATACTCGTTTGAAGAGTCAAATAAATGAAGCAGTTGATGGGATTTCTTCTGTTGCAAGTTTTAGAACCGATTCAGGAATGGATAATATCATTAACATTCTTGATAATAAAGGTAAGAAATTTACTCCAACTGATTTTAGCTACGACCCTGTATCTGGCGTTGCGGTTATAACAATCGGTTCTCATACTTTACAAGTTGGTCAAAAAATTACAATTGCTCCAAACTCAATTAAATTTACTTGTCAAACAGACGGCAATACAACAACTATTACGCATCCTCGAGAAGGCGAAAGAATATTTAATAAGCCTGTTTATATTGATGCAGTTACATCATCCACAATTACTGTACAAGTTGGAGATGCAGGCGGTTATACCGGAGCTCATACTTTTGTTGAAGCCGAGGATGATGCAATAACTGTTGTAGGAGATGCATTAACATTTAGTGACAATGCGGCAATTAATGTAAATCAAAGAAATGCAAGAAAGCAGTTACAAGCAAACAGATCTTATATTCAAGATCATCTTGTCGGTTGGTTAAATGATCATTATTTCACATATGATGCAAATAAGTGTCGCAGAGATCAACAAGAATATATTATTCCTGCAGTAACAAACGATTTGCTATTAGGAACTAATTTTAATTCTATTCAAGCAGGTATTGCATATTATATGAATACCGCTGCAAAAGTAATTAGCGATCAACAAGTACAAACGTCAGGCGCGTTTAGTCATCTTAAGTCTGAAGTTGCAACTTTAATTGCGGCAGATGCCCCATCAGTTGCACGAACAAATGCAGCCTTTGACGAAATTATCGACATTCTTAATAATGGTACAGCGGCAGCAGATACTATTGTTTGGTCAGATCCTGCTAGTTCTGGAGTTACAACTGACGGTACAAATGCAAAGAATCAATTGCAAGCTAACCGCGAATTTATTAAAGAAGAAATTATTGCATATCTTGGCGATACGTACTTTACGTTTGATGACGATAAGTGCAGTCGAGACACAGGGTTAATTTTACAGGCAGTTGCTAGAGACGTTGCAACTGGATCTAATTACAATTCAATTTTCGCTGGTCTTGCTTATCGTTCAGGAAATGCTAGCACTTCCTTAGTCATCGCGGAACAATTAACCGAAACAGTTGGGGCTATTACATATCTGAAAGGCCAAATTGGTGCTAAATTAACTGGTGGCGCGTTAACTAGATCAAACGCTGCATTTGATGAATTAATTGATATTCTTAACAATGGAACAGGTAATGCAGATCCAATTACATTTGGTACAACCGCTATTGGGTCTCAGGAAAATACTGCAAGGATTGCTTTACAATTAAACAAGACATTCCTTCAAAAAGAAGTAACTGCATTCATTGCAGAAAATTATCCAAAACTTGTTTATGATACAGCTAAGTGTGAAAGAGATGTTGGTTATATTTTGGATTCTGTTTCTTTTGATATTCAAAACGGTTCTAACGGCGCTTCAATAAACAACGCAAGATTATATTTTGATAATGCGGTTGCAATATTACCTGAAGATCAACGTGAACCTACAGCTCGAGCTTTTGATCATTTATCCAAAGTTGCAGGACAGGTTGTTAGAGATGAAGCTGTTATTGTAACAACTGGTAACGTTCAGGCGCAGGATCTTACTCAAACAGACGCTGGGATTGTTGTTGCAGGAAAAGTTCGCGGATTGATTGGAATTATTTCAGAAGCAATTGAAAAAGAAAGATTTGAATTCCCAGAGATTGTTGAACCAGTTGCTGAATCAACAACATATGAAACTGCAGTTACAGAAATTAACGGTTTGACGCAAACTTTACAAGATGATGTAATTACGTATATCATTAACACCTACAACGGTTTACCTTATAACGAATCGAAGTGTAAAAGAGATGTTGGACTAATTATTGATGCAGCTTCAAAAGATATCGAATATGGTGGAAATGCGTCATCAATTGAAGCAGCAGAATATTATTTCTTAGGTCGTCAGGCATTTAGGCCAGACGATGGTACTAAATATACTCGTTACGATAATATTTTACCAGAAAATCAAAGAGTACAAACAAAAGCTGCGTTTGTGAGATTAGGAGTAATTGTTTACAACGTAATTGCTGGCTTGGCGATTCCTAGTCCTTCAGCAAACAATCCATTATCGCAAACGTTTGGGACTGCGGCGCCATTAGGTACAGCAACAACCGCTCAAGGCCTTGTAACAATCATTTCAGATCAAATTGATTTGCCATATATTGGCGATTTGCCAGCCCTTATAAGTCCTGTATATGATCCAAATAAGACAGTTGCAAGACAACAATTGCAGGCCAATAAGGCATTCCTACAACAAGAAATGATTAGCTTTTTGGATAATCATTACTTTACGTACGACGGAGACAAGTGTAGTCGAGATACCGGGACAATATTGGATGCGGTATCAAGAGACGTATTAACAGGTTCTAATTTTAATTCAATTTTTGCTGGCCTTGCATACAGAGGTGGAACTGCTGGATCAGACAAAGTTATCAATGAACAACTTACAGAAACAGTTGGCGCAATTGAATACGTAAGAGACAAAACAGTAAATTATATTGGTGATTTGGCTGGCAAAGCTGCAGCAACAGATGCGTTTGATGAAATTATTGATATAATGAAAAATGGTTCTAGCGCTGCTGATGTTATTAACTTTGGCGCTCAATCTTTCGATGCAAGCCATGATACGGCCAGCGCATTAATTCAAGCCAACAAAACATTCTTACAAAAAGAATTGACAGCATATCTTAATGATAATTATTTCACGTATGATAATGAAAAATGTTTTAGGGATGTAGGTTTGATTCTTGATGCGGTTCAATTAGATTTGTTGTTAGGTACTAACTTTAATTCAATACAAGCTGGCGTTGCTTATCACACTGCAACCGCGGCGAATACAATCGCAAATGAAAAGTCTCAAACAATTGCAGCGTTTAATGAACTTAAGCGTTTGTTACTTGATGATATATCGGACGCTAATTCTCAAACAAGAATCACGAATTCAATAGACGAAATCAACGATATTATTGATAACGGAACTGCGGCAGCAAATGCATTAGTTTGGACAGACCCAGGAATTGCAACTGAACGTTTATATGCAAGACAACAATTACAAGCAAACCGTAGTTTCATTATTGAAGAAATCACTAGATGGATTGAAAATAATTTGCCAGAATATGACCAAGTTAAATGTCAACGAGACATTGGTTATATTCTTGATGCTGTAAGAAGAGATTTGACATTGGGTACAGATCATAACACGATCACTGCCGGGGATGCTTACTTAAGAACTGGATCTGCATACGTATTAAGCAATCAATTAGAATATACGATTGCCGGAATTAATCAAGCAGAACTACTTGTAAACTCTATTGCCTCTGTCGTATCGGCCGGTGTAACAGGTGTTGTTAGTACTTTATTCAAGAGAGTAACTGATGTATTAAACGGAACTGTAACAACTTATACGCAGCCAACTTATCCAAATTCTCCAAGCGCGACATATCAAACAGCCGATCGTATTGCAGCAAAAGATGGATTGCAAAATAATCGTCAAGCAATTCAAACTACATTATTATTAGAAATTACTAACAATTATCCGACTCACAAATACGACGTTGCAGATTGCGAAAGAGATACAGGATATATCATCGATGCTTTGTCTCACGATATATTGTACGGTGGCAACTCTGCAATTATACGTGCGGCTGATGCTTATTTTGTTGGTACCGCTTCTCAATTAGGCCCTGACGAAATACCGCCAACGATTTTTGCATATTCAAAACTTAAAGAAATTATTAATGAATATGTAACAACATTCCCAGAACAGTCTGAAATTTCTGCATTGCTTGACATTATAATTGATGTTATTTCTGCAGGATCTGTTGCAGGTTTGCCAGCCGTTGTTGAACCGGATTTAACTGGGTATGTAACAACAGTCCATGACGATATTCAAACATCAACTGCAACAATTCAAACTGGAGTCACTACGTTTATTGATAGCAATTACCCAGTATATGATGTGGCTGCATGCGAAAGAGATACAGGATATATCATTGATGCAATTTCTCACGACGTTCAATACGGCGGTAATCGTGCATCAGTTGCGGCCGCAAAAATTTATTTCAATGTTGATGGTACCAATGTATTACCGTTGAACGATCAAATTTCAACTGCAGCTGCATACGAAAGATTGGCTGAAGTAATGTCGCAAGTTGTTACTGAAACTGCAGTAACTTCGTCTCCTGGCGTTTTGTTAACTCAAGACGTTTCTGGGAATCCAGCGACTGCAACAGAAGCTGCGTTTGTTCTTGATCTTGGAACGATGTTTGCAGAGATAATTAACGATGCAACTCCTGAAAACATTCCTGCTAAGGTTGAGCCAAATACAACGTTTGTTGCATTACAATATCAAACCGATCACGCAACAGTTGCAAATAACAGAGAGACATATCAAGGCGCAGTTGTTGATTTCTTGTCAATTGATTACACAAACGAAATTTGCGAAAGAGATCTTGGTTATATTGTCGATGCCGTTCGTCGCGATATTGGTTTGGGTACAGATCATAACACAATTACTGCAGGGAATGCGTACTTACGCGATACTTATACTGGAGCAAGGAAAGAAGAAGAACTTGACGTTATAGATCAAGTTAGACAAGCTATTAATGCATTGCCTTCAACTGGCGCTTCAATTGATATTCTTTTTGCAAGAATTACTGATGTTATTAGTGGCTCTATTACCACTTTGCAATCTTCAACATTCCCGACGACCGCTGGTGCAACATATCAAACAGCAGATCGCATTGCAGCCGCAGACGCAATAATTGCAAACAGATCAACAATTATTTCTGAGTTGTCAACTTGGATTCAGACAAATCATCCAGAAATTTATTATGATAACACCAAGTGTACTCGAGACCTTGGCTATATTATTGATGCGGTTCGTAGAGATTTGTTGCTTGGCACTAATCATAATACAATTACAGCAGGTAATGCTTATCTCCGACCTAATAGCGGATACCCTGCAAACGACCAAGTTAATGCAACTGTTGCCGCTGTTAATTATGCAAGAGATCTTGTACAGCAATTACCTAATGTAACAAGTGTTGGCGAAATTGGAGATTTGTTCCGTAATGTTACTCAATTTATTGATGGAACTGTTACGACTATTCAACCTTCTTTCTTCCCTGCAACTGAAGGCGCAACATATCAAGACGAAGATCGTCAAACCGCTGTTGCACTCATTGCAGGAAATCGCGGAACTTTAATTAATGATTTAACCGCCTGGATATCGGTTACATATCCAGCGTTAACTTATGATGTTGCAAAGTGTGAAAGAGACACAGGATTTATAATTGACGGCGTATGTCATGACTTGTTATACGGCGGAAATAGTTCTTCAAGATTAAATGCAGAATCTTATTTTGAAGGAGCAACATTATTGTTAGGAACCGGTGAAGAAGGGCCAACCGCCGCGGCGTTCACAACGTTGCGAAGCGCTATAGCAGATTTACTAGTTGATTTGCCAGCGCAACTTACAACCGATTCAAACGCATTAGTGCAAATAATAATTGATGTTATAAATGCAGGCAATTTGACAGGCCTCCCGGCAACGGTTGAAATTAATACAACTGGTTTAGATACAACAGAATTTGATGAGATTACAACAAACCAAGCAACTGTTATTTCTGATACAGTAAGTTGGGTTAACGTAAATTGGCCAACATACAACGTTGCTGATTGCGAGCGTGACACTGGATTTATTCTTGATTCTTTAACACACGATATTAAATACGGCGGCAACAGTTCATCAAGACTTAGCGCAATTGCATACTTTGATGGCGCAGTTAGTCAGTTAGGAAGCTCGGAAGAAACAACAGCTTCAATTGCTGCTTATGGTCAATTAAAAACAATAACTAATACTTATGTTGTAACTTCAGCTGAACAAACAAGAGTTAACGACTTATTGGACATTGTCATTAATGCGTTGACTGCCGGCAATATTTCAAGTATACCTGCAACTATTGAACCTGACTTTACTGGATCGGCTACGGCTGGACAAGCTACAGAAATTGCTACTAATCAAACCTCAATCATTACAAATGCAATTTCATATTTAAATACAAATTACCCAAGGAGTTTGGGTTATAACGAGGCTAAGTGTGAAAGAGATGTTGGATACTTGGTTGATGCTGTTACTTGGGATATCAAACATAACAGCAATGCTGCCTCTAGGTGGGATGCTGAAATGTATTTTATCAATGCAACTAGCGTATTACCTGTTCATCAAAGAGCTGCAACTGTTGATGGGTTTAGGCACTTATCAGCAATCACGGAATCAATTGCAAGAAGCCAAGCAGTAACCCCAACAACAGGAAATTCTGAAACACAAGTTACTGCCGGAGATGCTGGTCCTGAGGTTGCAGCAAAAGTTAAAGGTTTGTTTGATATTACTCCAAATGTGATAGCAGCAAATAGTCTAGATGGATTGCCAACCTTACAAGAACCGACTGCTTCAATATACGGCGTTTCAAATTCCGTTTCTTCTACGGTGATATCAAATGTTAAGCCTGAATTGCAAGAAACTGTAATTACTTGGCTGGCTGAAAACTTTAATGGCTTAGGTTATAATCAATCTAAGTGTTATCGCGATACAGGATTTATTGTTGATGCGGTATCACACGATATTCAATACGGTGGCAATTCAGCAACTGTTCAAGCGGCCCAAATTTATTTTGAAAACGCTATTAACGTATTGCCTGAGTTGCAAAGAATTCCAACAAAGAGAGCATTTACTCACTTGGCTAGAGTGATGAATGAAATCACTAGAGAATTTACAATCGTTCCTTCAGAAGGAAATACTGTTGCGCAAGACTTTACATACGTTGCAGCAAATCCAAATACTGGCGATGCAGTTGAACAATTAGCATTAATTGTTGCGACCGCAGCGCAAAACTTAGGACCTACAGCAATACCTGAAAGGATCGATCCTGATACAAGTTGGGTTGCACAAACATATATTGATTCAAAAGAAACTATAACACGACAAATTTCTACATTAATCGATTCAACAATTGTTTATATTGCGGAAAACCTAAACGGACTTGGGTATGATGAAAAATCTTGTCGTCGTGACGTTGGGTTTATTGTTGATGCTCTTTCTCATGATATCCAATACGGCGGTAATACAGCAACAAGAATCAATGCTCAAATTTATTTTGAAAACGGTTCAAGTGTATTGTCCCGTGGAACTAGAGTACAAACCGCGGATGCTTACGAGTATCTTGGTGAATTAATTAGAAGCGTAATTATTAAAGAAGACGTACAAAATTCAGCTTATACTTCAACTCCACAAAATTTTGCTGAAGATGCTGCATAAGGCGTTGAAGGTGCTCGTGGTTTAGAATTAGTAAGAATCATCGAAGATTGTATTAGAAACGAAACTATTGATACTATCCCAGAAATTGAAGAACCTGACTTTAGCTGGGTTGATGCATCGATTGTAGAAGCTGCTGATGCATTGGTAACAAATACTGCAGATTTATCAAGCGACCTAATTTCCTGGATTGCAAAAGAATTTACAGTTCTTGATTACAACAGGGCAAAATGTCGTCGTGACGTGGAATACTTGGTTGATGCAATGAGTTACGATATGAATTACGATGGAAATATTGCATCTCGATGGAATATTGAATTTTATTATTGGAATAATGAATTACGTTTGCCTGAAGATCAGCTTGAAGCAACGGCAAGGTCTTATAGAGAATTAGGTAGGATTGCTTCAAAAATTGTAACTGGGGATTATCCAAACCAAGTTATCAATAGCGGTGTTGGCGGAGAAACAGAAAGTAAGAAAGCCTTAAAGATAGGCCAAATGTTTTACGAGACTTTGATAAATAATGATACAAAATACCTTGATGTAAGAGAAGAACCTGATTTAGATTGGGTTGGAATTGATTATACAAACGCGTTAAATGTATTGAAACAGCGTAAGATTGAATTATCATTTGATGTTGTCAAATATGTTAATGCGACGTATAAGTATATTGATATTCCTTTAACAAGAAGAGATACGATTAATTTCTTGACTGCGTTTACAAATGATTTCTTGTATACAAATCCTTCTGCAGGGACAACTGGAAGTCAACAGGCAACAAGAACTTTTGCTGCATCTTTCTTTGATTACAAAGGAGATCATGTATTCCCAGTATTTAATTCAAATACTCCTTACTTAAAGTTCAAAGGTACTAAGGCAAATATTGGAGAATTGCCTGGAATTGGACAGGCATTAGTTAATGATGCGTATATTGTTGCTGACGATATTTCCGTTAGCTATTACAAAGGAGATATATATTACTGGAATGGCGCAATTTGGTTTAATGATGGACCTAATAATACTAACTTGTTGGACGCGTTTGTTAGTTCATTTGTAAAAATTAGAGATGTAGTTAGTACTTATACAGTGGACCCAACAACAATATTAATGATTCAAGGTTTAATTGATGATTGTATTATTGATAATTTGTTAAGGCCAGACACATTAGTATTTGGATCCTTGGTCGAATCAATTGCCCATCAGTTTAATGGCGCGTCAGCCGGTGTTAACAGGAATGCATTGCCTCTTAACTTTAGAAACTTGGGTAGTGCAATTTCAGCTTTAGCATCTGTATTATATGAAGATGGTGGCAGGGTAAGATGGTCAGGTTCAGACGAATTAAACAACCAATATTTTGCTAGAGGATTGAGAATTAACGGTAGAACAGGTAGAATCGAAGGAAGACCGTTTACTTCATCAGTAAGAAAACTTGCAAGACGTGCTTCTCAAAGTAGAGCATTTGTATAAAGGATTAAAAAATGTCAATTACTACAATCGTAACATCGCAGGCGCCTGACGCAAAACCAGTCGCCAAAAATTTAATTTTGTCGACTAATTGGCAAGAAATTATCAATGTGCCAAATTATGAAGTCCCAGAATTAGTATTTGGCGGATCTACGACTGTTGAGCCCGGTGTTGCTGAAGTTATTTCACCATTAATTTTATGCAACACTACAGCTAGCACAGTTGTTGTTGATGTTCAAGTATATCGTTATGATCTTAATACGACATTTTACATTATTAGGAATTTGCAATTACCTGCATATGAAACAATTCCTATTTCATTAAACGGTCAATTTTTAAAATCTGGAGATATTTTAGAAGCTAAGGCTGATGTTGATTTAGCCGTTCATACTACCTTATCGTTTACGTTAGGTCAGTCTGAAGAAGATGACGTTGTATAATTGGAGATCTAATTAATGCCTAGCGGGTTTAGAACAGTATCAGGTAAAACGCCTACAATTGGCCAAGGTGTACCTCAAGCGTTTCCAATTCAATTGGATCCCGCTCCATTTGAAGGTGCTATCGTTTATGCAGATGATGGTACTTTAAAATATTCAGACGGTACACAATGGTTAGACCTTGGCACAGGCCCTCAAGGCGTTCAAGGTTTACAAGGTAACACAGGTACACAAGGCATACAAGGCGATTACGGTCCTGGTTTTACAATTATTGGTTCCGTAGCTGATGTTAATTCAACTGGTGATCCTCAAACACTATTATCCACAACCTTTCCAACAGCAAATATTGGTGAAGGTGTTATCGATGATTTATTAGACGAACTTTGGATTTACGATGGTACTAATTGGGTTAATATTGGTTCTTTCCGCGGAGTACAAGGGTTTCAGGGTGTACAAGGTAATCAAGGTGTCCAAGGTCAATTAGGATACGAAGGTATTCAAGGTACTCGTGGATTCCGCGGAGATCAAGGTGTTCAAGGTCCACAAGGATCAACTGGTATTCAAGGAGATCGCGGTTTTCAAGGTACCCAAGGATTTATTGGGGCGCAAGGACCACAAGGTCTTACTGGCCTTCAAGGTGATCAAGGCGTACAAGGATTCCAAGGTGCTCAGGGTATACAAGGTCCTCAAGCTTTTCAAGGTGTTCAAGGCTTGCAAGGACCACAAGGTCCTCAGGGGTTGCAAGGTTTGCAAGGTCCCCAAGCTTTTCAAGGACCACAAGGTCTTCAAGGTTTACAAGGCGTTCAGGGTTTACAAGGACCGCAGTCGATCCAAGGACCACAAGGTCTTCAAGGTTTACAAGGACCACAAGGTCTTCAAGGTATTCAAGGTTCGACAGGACAAGAAGGTCTCACTGGCGGTTTGACTTTCATTTTTAATTATGATTATGCAAGTAACGGTAATACAACAGATCCAGGAAATACTTATTTTTATACTAGTGTTAATGATTTACAAGCCGCTGGTACATTTACTTTATACATAGACGACTTTTCCGCAATTGATGGGCCTGCGGTTGCAACGGTTTCAGGTGCGTTTGCAAATTTACAAGCTCGAAGCTCAAACCCAAAAGCTTTTATGTTAATGAAACAACGGGCAGACGCTGCAAGTGATAATGATTACACTTGGGTTGAAGTCGATTCTTTAACAGATCAAACTACTCACTGGGAATTAACTTGTACATATGTCGATGGCCGTGCTGATTGGGGAACACAAATTGGGGTTTATGGTCAATTATTTGAGCTTAATTTCAATTTTGTAGGTTTAACAGGCGGCACTGGTATTCAAGGCGCGATTGGACCGCAAGGCAATCAAGGTACAACTGGTTCGCAAGGCCCGCAGGGTCTTCAAGGTTTACAAGGACCACAAGGTCTTCAAGGCACTCAAGGACCGCAGGGTACTCAAGGCACTCAAGGCCCGCAGGGTCTTCAAGGTTTACAAGGACCTCAAGGTGTTCAAGGAACAGATGGCGAATCTGGAGTTCAAGGCGCAACTGGGTCTCAAGGTTTACAAGGTAGTCTTGGTCTTCAAGGGGAACAAGGTGAATACGGCGGCTTGACTTTCCAATGGAATTTTAATTCAAATACTACGCAAGGTCTTGATCCAGGCGTAAACAATTGGAAATTAAATTCATCCGATCCGGTCCTTGCAACACAACTGTATATTGATGACATTCCTGACGATCAATATAATACTGAAATTGATGACTTTTTAGATTGGATCGACGGTCTTGCTGGTGGGGCAGGTGTTCGAGGTTATCTAAAAGTACAAGCGCCGGCGAGTGGAGTTGGCGCTGGTGGTCATCATTGGTTGGTATACGAAGTTAACGATTGGACTTGGGATGGCGTTGGCAAAAATTGGGGTTATTTTACCGTATCACATATCGACGGTAACGTTAGCAATTGGAACACTATTGTTTCTTCTCACGGCACTGAAACATTAATTACTTTTATACCAATTGGTGCACCTGGGGTTCAAGGCGCGACTGGTATTCAGGGTGGCGCTGGCGTGCCCGGGCCAGTTTCTTTAGGTCCTCTTGACTTTGGATATCAATTATATCACGTATCGACCGCATTAACTGACGCGTCGAACGCTGCAAATATTGTATTAAACAATGCAAGTTTTACAAGCACAACACAGATTGCAGTTAATAGATCTTGCTTTGATAATATTGAACTTAACTTTGGCGCTGGTGTTCATTATGTCGGCGACATATATGCAGAAGCAGCAACTCGTCAAACAACCCCGCTAGGATATTTAAAGATATTAAATTATAATAATCCTGATGAATATTATGCATTATATTCATACAGTTTTATACAAGCAACGGATCAACCGGCCGGTGGTGCGTATCCTGATGATTATTATGTATTTGACGTAAATCACATATACAGTCAAGGTGCTGGTACTACCACGCAATGGTATAATGACAACGGTGGCGCTGCCGCTGCCGGATCAACTGTAATTTTTGCAATTGATCCATCAGGAGATCGCGGATTACAAGGTATACAAGGTCCTCAAGGTCCGCAGGGTACTCAAGGCACGTTTGGTATTCAAGGAGATTTAGGCCCACAAGGTGTACAAGGACAAATAGGTCTTCAAGGTAACGAAGGCGAAGGGCAGCCTGGTGGTTTTACATATTTGTTTAACTTCAGTAATAATACAACTCCTGGTACAAATCCTGGAGTTAGTTATTTCAAGACAAATAATAATCTTGATAATTTAGCTACTGTAATTACTATTGATGATTTGCCTATAGGTGAAAATAATGACATTGATGATTTTTATGATTACCTAATTGCAAATCCTTCCGATCCAAAAGGTCATTTAATTCTTCGGCTTAAAGACTCTGTCACAGTCGATCTTTTTTATGAAATAAACAA
>Ga0181590_10001167_pt1 | contig 22267 bp, 22 predicted proteins | sample 071ome_34_FD_132446 | JGI IMG/M metagenome (GOLD analysis project Ga0181590, IMG submission 132446) | Coastal salt marsh microbial communities from the Groves Creek Marsh, Skidaway Island, Georgia - 071411BT metaG (megahit assembly) | ecosystem: Environmental > Aquatic > Marine > Intertidal...
AGAAAAGAAGAAAAGACTTAATGGATATGGGTTACGATACCTATATGGTTTTCGTAAATACAAACTTAGATGTAGCTATGGAACGAAACGAAAAAAGAGATAGGGTAGTACCAGCAAGTATCGTAAAGAAAAGTTGGCAGGATGTACAAAACAATATGGGAGCTTTTCAAGGTTTGTTCGGTGGTTCTAACTTTATGATTGTTCAGAACAACAAAGTTCTTTCAGATGCACAGATAAAGAAACATTTTAAGATGTTGGTTAGTAAGGGTATAGATAAGTTTCTAAAAAAACCACCAAAGAATCCTATAGCTAAAAAGTGGATAAGAAGGGAAAAGAAACATCAAAAGATATTCAAAGATCCTGGTCAATCTAGATTTTTTGAATCCATAAAGATACCAGTAAAGGTTGGTGATACAATACTTACAGGTAGGTTCAAAAATAAAAAGGTAACAGTAAAATCAATAGGAACCGATGACCACGGTATGCCAACTATCAATGGTAAAAAAGTTACTACATTTCGTTTATTAAAAGGTGAGAGTTATAAAAACTTTACTTTTGGTCCTGATTGGATACCAACATCCCTTGCACAACGTAAGAAAATGAAAAAATTACATAATAAACCAAATCGTAGTATGAGAGAAGCTCCTCGTGTACCTCGTAAAAAAGGACAACATCGTGGTTCAAAGTCTCATTCAGATTTATATACTGATGAGAATCCAAAGGGTACAATAAAAGGTTTAAAGTTTGCAACTGTAAAAGATGCTAGAGCTTCTGTATCTAAAATAAAAAGTAGTGGTAGGTCACATGCTCATAAAATACAAGCTGCTGTTGCTATGGAACAAAGAGCTAGGGAGATGGGTAAGGCTTCACAAGCTGCTGTCTATCGTGCATACATCAATAAGATGAAGAAGAAGACCAAAGAGAAAAACGAAGGGTGGTCTGATAAATATAAGAAAAGTATTGATTGTAACAATCCAAAAGGATTTAGTCAAAAAGCACATTGTGCAGGTAAAAAGAAAAATGAAATTGAAATACCATCACCAAGTCGTAAAGGTGTCGAGAAGATGAAGAAAAAAGGCAACACTTCAGTTCCTTATGGTAGTGGTTATGAAAAAGTAAATGAAAGTAAAAAAACAATTGATTCCGTACATAAAATTTTGATAATGCTTGGAAAGTCTCCGAAGAAAGCTTCTGCTATGATTAAAAAGAATTATAAAAAAGTAGCAAAAAAATTTAAAGGAGATTCTGATAGAGATTTAGCAGTGGCTCTTATAGGGTATGATGTTATAGGGGAAAATAATAAAGCTGAATTGTATAAATTATATAGTAAAGCTATGAAAATGATGCCTGGTTCACCCAATCAAAAAAAGATTCAGAAACAAATTGGTATTCTACGAAAAAAATTAGGAATGAACGAAAACAAACAAATTAAAAAGGTCATAGGTGTATTCGGTGGTAGATTTCAACCATTTCATAGTGGACATCTAGCTACGTACAAGTGGTTAGCAAAACAAGTTGACGAAGCTTATATAACTACATCTAATATTAAACAATTACCAAGACATCCAATGGACTTCAAAGAAAAAGTTCGTCACATGGTAAAGATGGGTATTCCAAAAAATCGTATTGTCATGGAAAAGTCACCATACGTTGCTAAAAATTTATTGAAAAAATTTAATTCAGATACTACAGCAGTCGTTTATGCTTTTGGAGAAAAAGATGCTGGTAGATTAAAAGGTGGTACAAAAAAAGGTGGTGGTAAAACTTACTATCAAGAGTTCAATAAGAATAAGAAAAACCTAGAGGGTTTTGAAACACATGGATATATCACAACTGCTCCACAATTTGGTAAAGTTAGTGGAACTATGATGAGAAAATTATTAGGTGACCCGAATGTAAGAGATGACCAAAGGGTAAAGGGATTTAAAAAGGTATTTGGATACTATGATAAAGGTATCTACAATATGATGACTAATAAATTTAGAAAACTATTTGAGGTAATGGATGATTTTATCAAAAATAATGATATAAAAAATATGATAAGTGAATCAACTACTGCAGGTAGTCCAACGGATGATGGCCCACCAACATTTTACAGAGGTTTTAGTGATTACAAGAAATTTTCTAAAAAGTGGTTAGATGAAATGTACAGAGATACTGGTTGGGAAGTCGTACAATATATTTTAAGTGATGGTGCTACAAATCCAGACTTTGATTATACCTTGAATTATAACGTAGTACCTGCGGTTGCATATGGTCACAAACAATCTGGCGAATATGGAACTAGATTTGGTACAAACAATCCAATAAAATCTTACAAAGATTATATAGAGGGAACTGTACTACATAACATAGGTTATGAGTTGGTAAAATGGATGGGTATTACACCAGATGGTAACGATTATACTGGTGTAGCAGTAGAAACACCTGTCTTACCTGGTATTGGTAATGATAATGTAGGTAATACCGAAAAGAAAAAACTAAAAGAATCAATTAATTTAGATGAAGAGGTAAAGTTACTAATTGAGGGTGGGGCTTATGGACACCTTAATCATCCTTTTGATGACAAAAATCTTACATTTTCAGATTTTAAGACACTAATTATTAATACCTTACAAGGTAAGCTTGATAGTGAGGGAGCAGTTACAGAAAAAACAGATGGTCAAAATATAATGATAAGTTGGAAAAATGATAAACTTATCGCAGCTCGTAACAAAGGACATATTAAAAATCATGGTGCTAATGCTCTTAGTATTGGTGGTATAAAAAGTATGTTTGCTGGTAGGGGTGATATAGAATATGCATTTGTATCTGCTATGAGAGACTTACAAAAAGCTTTAAAGGGGTTAAGTAAAAAACAAAAAGACAAAATATTTGGTGAGGGTAAAAAATTCATGTCATTGGAAGTAATTTATCCTAAAACAGCAAATGTTATACCTTATGATAAATCACTATTACAATTTCATGGTACAATTGAATACGACGCTGCTGGTTCTCCTATTGGTGAGGACAGAGGTAGTGCTAGAATGTTGGCTGGTATGATAAAACAGATAAACCAAAACATACAGAAGACGTATAGTATCACAAAACCATTCATAACCAACTTACCAAAAGTAAAAGACTTCTCAAAAAGACAAAGTTACTTTTTAGGTAAGTTGAAAAAGTTACAAAATCAATATAACTTAGGTGATACTGATACTTTGTCTGATTATCACCAAGCATATTGGATGGAATACATATTTAATGGTGCAAAACAAACTGATTATAAGAATCCATCTAATGAAATTTTGATGAAATTAACAAAAAGATGGGCATTTTTTGATAAATCTTACAAAATTCCTCAAATTAGAAAAGATTTAGAAAAATATCCTAAATTTTTAGACTGGATTTTAACTACAGATAAGATTGACCACGCAAAATTACAAAAACAACACATTAGAGATTGGGAAGTTCTGTTTTTTGAGTTGGGTGCTGAGATTTTATCCAATCTTAGTGACTTTATAGCAGCAAATCCATCAAAAGCAGCTCAACAGATAAGAAAAGATTTAAAATCTGCAATAAACAAGGTAAAAAAGTCAAAAGACCCGAAAGTTTTGAACACATTGAAGACTCAATTAGATAGATTGAATGCAATTGGTGGTTTAAAATCTGTCGTACCATCAGAGGGAATTACTTTTGTGTTCAAAGGAAAATTATATAAGTATACTGGTGCGTTTGCTCCAGCAAATCAAATATTAGGAATGTTAAAATTCGTATAGGAGTAGGTTATGGCAGGATATAGTAAAGAAAGTAAAAGACAAAATGATGCATTGAAGTCAATTTTAGACGGAGGTGCACCAGAAAAAAGAGTACAAGTTGGTTACGAGGGTAAGAAACAAGCTAGTGGTGACCAAATAAGTCCACTATCAGATGTAATGAAAAAAGCTCGTATGCCTTGGTTTTGTCCTAAGTGTGATAAGATAATGAAAAGTAGACATGATAATAAAATGTGGTTATCATTTGGACATTGTTTCAATTGTCAGATAGATTTTGAAAATAAACTTGCTGTAAGTGGTAAACTAGATGAATGGAAAGCTGATAAGGAAAGAAAAAATAAATTAGCGTGGATACGTGACCAAAAAGAAAGTATAAAAGAATTTAAAAAACAAGATGCACCTGAATTTTATCAACAATTTAGACCAGATGGTCATTCTATAGATAAAGAAAAATGGGATATAGACAAATCTGCTATTATCGAAAAAGCAGATGAAGCATTGGAATATTTACAGAGTTTAGAGGATAGTTTAACATAAGATGAATAGAAACAAACAAGGACAATTAAAAGAAGTAATAAAGAAAGAGTACATCAAGTGTGCCTCCGATCCTATTTATTTCTTAAAAAAGTTTTGTTTCATACAACATCCAATAAAAGGTAAAATTCCTTTTAGTCTATATGATTTTCAAGAAAAAACTATAGAGGATTTTGTACAACATAGATTTAATATTATTTTAAAAGCTAGACAATTAGGTATATCTACAATCACAGCTGGATATTCTTTGTGGATGATGACATTTCATCAAGATAAAAACATATTAGTTATTGCTACAAAACAAGAGGTGGCAAAAAACTTAGTAACTAAGGTAAGAGTAATGCACGCCAACTTACCCTCTTGGTTAAAACAAAAATGTGTTGAAGATAATAAGTTATCATTACGATACAAGAATGGTTCACAGATAAAAGCAGTGTCAAGTGGTGAGGATAGTGGTCGTTCAGAAGCTCTATCTCTATTGGTTCTTGATGAGGCTGCTTTCATTGATAAGATTGATGGAATATGGGCTGCAGCTTCTCAGACACTATCTACTGGTGGTCAATGTATTGCACTATCTACACCAAATGGTGTTGGTAATTGGTTTCATAGAACATGGATGGATGCAGAAGATGGATTAAATGATTTTAACTTTATTAAGTTACATTGGACTGTACATCCTGATAGAGCAGATGAGTGGAGAAAAGAACAAGATACACTTTTAGGTCCTTCACTAGCTGCTCAAGAATGTGATTGTGACTTTATCACTTCTGGTCAATCTGTAGTTGATGGTATTATATTAGAGGAATATAAAAACACACAGGTAAAAGACCCGATAGAAAAAAGAGGTATAGATAGTAACGTTTGGATATGGGAACCACCAAACTATACAAAAGATTATATAGTATGTGCTGACGTAAGTCGTGGAGATTCAACAGATTATTCAGCATTTCATATATTAGATATTGAAAGTTTAGAACAAGTAGCAGAATATAAAGGTAGAATGTCTACAAGAGATTTTGGAAACCTATTAGTGAACATTTCTATTGAATATAATGATGCTTTACTAGTTATAGAGAACAACAATATTGGTTGGGCTACTATACAACAATGTATTGATAGAGAATATCAGAACTTGTTTTATATGAGTAAAGATTTACAAGTGGTTGATGTACATAGACAGGTAAATAATAAAATTAATCGTGCTGAAAAACAATTAGTACCAGGATTTACGGTAACACAAAAGACAAGACCACTCGTAATATCAAAATTAGAAGAATTTTTTAGAGAAAAGTTAGTAACTGTACGTTCAAATCGATTAATTGATGAGTTGTTTGTATTTATATATAATGGTAACAGAGCAGAGGCGATGTCAGGATATAATGATGACCTTGTAATGTCTTACGCCATGGGATTATGGATACGAGAAACAGCTTTGAGATTAAGAGCAGAAGGTATAGAACTACAAAAGAAAGCAATGAATAGTATAACATCCAATCAAGGTGTTTATACACCAACAAATAACCAAAATGATTCTTGGACAATGGAGATAAGAAAAGAAAAAGAATCATTGGATTGGTTATTATAATATAGAGGTATAAAATGGCTGATACAAGTTTATTTAGCAGACTACAAAGATTATTTTCAACTAACGTTATTGTTAGAAACGTTGGTGGGAGAAAATTAAAAATTAGTGATACTAGTCGTACACAATCTATTTCTAAAAATAACTTAATAGATAGATATCAAAAAATATTTACAGGTGCAGGTCTTAGTGGATACTCAGATGCATTGATGACGAAATCTATGAGACTTAATCTGTTTAAAGATTACGAACAGATGGATTCAGATGCTATTATATCTTCAGCACTCGATATATACGCAGATGAGTCTACAATGAAATCTGAGTATGGTGAAGTATTACAAATCAATACAGATAATGACCAAATAAAAGAAATACTACATAATCTTTTTTATGATATTGTAAACATTGAATTTAATTTATGGCCATGGATTCGTAATATGTGTAAGTATGGTGATTTCTTTTTAAAATTAGAGATACATGAAAAATATGGTATTACAAATGTAGTTCCTCTACCTGTCTATGATGTATCAAGATTAGAAGGAATAGATCCTGAAAATCCTGAATATGTAAAATTTTTAATAGAAACCTCTACAACAGAAGCTAGGTATAAACAAGAACAATCTTCTACTAAAGAAGAGTTAGAAAATTACGAAGTAGCTCACTTTAGATTGTTATCAGATTCTAATTATTTACCTTATGGTAAATCTCAAATAGAGGGTGGTCGTAAAATATATAAACAATTGACTCTTATGGAAGATGCTATGTTAATTCATAGAATAATGAGAGCTCCAGAAAAAAGAGTTTTTAAATTAGACATTGGTAATATACCACCATCAGAAGTTGACAACTACATGCAACAAGTTATCAATAAGATGAAGAAAGCTCCTGTTGTTGATGAGACTACTGGTGATTATAACTTAAAATACAATATGCAAAATATTACTGAGGATTTTTTCTTACCAGTTCGTGGTGGTGATAGTGGTACAAATATTGAGTCTCTTCCAGGTTTAACATATGAAGCAACAGAAGATATTGAATATTTAAAAAACAAACTATTATCTGCACTTAGAATCCCAAAAGCATTTTTAGGATATGAAGAGGGAATTGGTTCTAAGGCAACATTAGCTGCTGAGGATGTTCGTTTTGCAAGAACAATCGAAAGAATACAAAGAATAACTCTTTCTGAATTGACAAAGATTGCAATCGTTCACTTGTATGCACAAGGATATCAAGATTCAGAATTAACTAATTTTGAATTAACTCTTACAAATCCATCTACAATTTATGAACAAGAAAAGATTGAATTGTGGAATAATAAAACTTCTCTTGCAGAGTCAATGGTAAGAGATGGATTGGTTTCTACAGAATGGATTTATAAAAATATATTTAATTTTACTGAAGACCAAATAAAAGAGATGGATGAACAGATAACATTTGATTATAAGACTAAGTTTAGAAGACAACAGATTGAATCTGAGGGTAACGATCCTGCTAAAAGTGGTGAATCGCAAGGTACACCATCTGATTTGGCTTTAGGTAGAAGTGGACATGAACTTGGTGATGAAGGTGGAGCTCCAGAAGGTGGTTTTGAAGGAGCTGGAAGACCAAAGGAACCTAACAAGTACGGAAAAGATAGTGGTGCTAGAGGAAGAGATCCGTTAGGTGCACATGATATGAAAAAAGGTGGAAGTGGTTCACCTAAATATGGTAAAGCTTTAGCGTTGGCTCATTATGATTCTCTCAAAAAGTCAATGACATTTAATCAAAAAGAGAGAGAAATCATAACTGAGGTGTCAGAACTAGAAGAAGAGTACAAAAATGAAGTAACTTCTTTTAGTAATGACAAATCAAATGATTAATTATTGTTTAACTTTATATTTATTTATGAGTAAATATATATACATATGGAGTAATTTGTAATGGCTCGAAAACTAAAACACTCGAAGATTAAGAATACTGGTATTCTCTTCGAATTATTGACAAGACAGATAACAGCTGACGTATTGGCTGGTAAATCAACCAAATCAGTTGGAATCTTGAAAAAGTATTTCAACGAAAATACTGAGTTAGGAAAAGAGCTTGAACTATACAAGTTACTTTCTGAAAAAAATTATACATCAGAGCTTAAGGCTAATGATTTATTGAATGTTGTAATTAAACAACGTCAAAAACTTAGTAACTCTAATCTTCGTAGAGAGAAGTATAATTTGATAAGTTCTATTAAAGAGAATTATAATGTAAATGATTTCTTTAATGGTCGTATTCCTAATTATAGATTACTTGCTTCAATCTATAATGTATTCCAATCAGAAACTACAGACGAAAAATTTAAAGCTGACCATATAGTCAACTCTAGATTTACTGTTTTGGAACATATCACTCATAAAAAAGTAGATGAAAAACAATTTAAAGAAAAAGTTTTAAAAGAATATTCTAAAGAGGATAAAGATTTAAGACTTTTAGCTTATCAAATACTTGTGGATAAATTTAATTCTAAATACAAAGCTTTAGATGAATCTCAAAGAAAACTTTTAAAGAATTACATAAATAACATTAGTAATACAAATTCTTTAAGAGAATACGTTGATACTGAAGTTGTAAAAATTAAAAAAGAATTAGAAACACAATTACCAAAAGTAAATGATAAGATTACGAATATTAAATTAACTGAAGCTATAAACCAAGTTGAAAATTTAACTAAAGGTAAGATAGTAAATGAAAAACAAGTTTTAACTTTAATGAGATATTACGAACTTATTAAGGAGATTAAGAATGTCCACAAGGGATAAACTCAAAGAGATTATCAGAGAGTTAATCAGACAAGAACTTGAAGAAGTATCTGTAACAGGTGCTATTGATGGTGGTGAAGGCCCACCTAGAACACCTTATGCATTTAGTGGTGGTAGAAAGAAAGATAAAGACAAAAAGAAAAAGATAACTCAAGCAAGTGGATATGAAAAAGTAAATGAAGGTAGATATCACGACTATAGAAACGATGAAACTATGACTCCAAAACAGAAGATAGGTCGTTCTATGAGAGAGATTAGAGATAGTCTTAATAATTTAGATAAATTAGTAAAGATGAATGTTCGTCTTAAAAATGAATTGAATGTAGATTCTAGGTCATATTGGAAAAATACACATAAGGCTCTAAACAAGATTAGCGAAAGGTTAGTAAAGTTAGCGAACAAGGTCGGTCAATTACAGTAGGTTTAGAGATGCCTTTTGAAGATAAAAAGAAATCCTATATGGATACTCTTTTTAGTATTGCTACATTGTTAAAAAGATGGCAAGTAGAAATACAAAATAAAGATGTAGATAAGAATTATATGTTAAGAAGACTTAACCAATGGATAGAACAATTGGAAAGTCTTAAACACGAAATAATGATGGGAAGAGACAAATGAAACAACTAATAGTAGATTATTTACCTTTTGAGGTAAGACCAGAACAAATAAACGAATCCATGAAAGAGAATAGTGGTAAGTTAATTGTTAAGGGTGTTTTACAACGTGCAGAAGCTAAAAATCAAAATGGTAGAATTTATCCTCGTGAAATATTAGAACGTGAGGCAGATAAATATACATCTGAGTTTATAAAACAAAGAAGAGCAATGGGTGAGTTAGACCATCCTGAATCATCAGTAGTAAATTTACAAAATGTTTCTCACAATGTCAAGGAAATGCATTGGGAAGGTGACAATCTACTAGGTACAGTTGAAGTTCTTGGAACACCAAGTGGTAACATATTAAAAGAATTATTTAAGAGTGGTATCAAGTTAGGTATCAGTTCTCGTGGTATGGGTTCAGTTGAAACTGTAAACGAAGGGGATGCACAACAAGTACAAGATGACTTTGAACTTATTGCATTTGATTTCGTATCTAATCCATCTACACATGGTGCTTTTTTACATCCAACAAATGAATCAATAAATGAGTCTAAAATAGTTGGTAGAACTTGTGGTGATTATTGTAAAGTTGAATCAATAATTAACGACATAATGAGGGGAAATTAATTGATTAAGTTAACAGAATTGATAAAAAAAGATTGTAACTGTGGTAGTTCTTGTTGTGGTGTAAATGAAAGTATTGAAGACAAGAATAGAGCAAAGAAAAAATTTCAATCTCTTGCAAAATTTGAAGGTGGATTTAGAGACAAAATGTTTAAATTAGAGCAAGCATTTTTAGCAGATGCAAGACCAGAAAATCGTGAGATTGCAAAACAACTTAAAAAAGCTTATAAAGACAATGTTACTAACTTTATGAGAGAAGCTGCTAAATTGACGAAAAAATTAAAATAATGCCATCAGTATCTAAAAAACAACAAAAGTTTATGGGTATTGTTAGGGCTATACAAAAAGGTGATGCTCCAGCATCTAAGTTTTCTAAGAAAGCTAGAGATGTTGCAAAAAGTATGAAAGGAAAAGATGTGAAGAAATATGCTTCTACTAAACACAAAGGTTTACCTACTAAGGTAAAGAGTGAAAACAAACTTTTTGAAAACCCTGCAGCTATTGCAGCTGGTGTTAGAGCAGCTATGGATAGAGCTAAAGAAAAAGAAATCTCAGCTGGTAGTGGTAAAAAAGTAAAAGTCAAAACAGCATTATCTAACAAAAATCATCCTCAACACAAACAAGCAAAGGGTATCATTAGTAGAATAAAAGACAGAGCAAAAGCTATGTTATCTAAAGCTAAGAAGAAAAAGTCTGAACCAAAGAAACAATCAAAGGCTGATGCAAACTTTTATGCAAGACAATTTGGTGGTAAGACTGAAGGTTTTGGTGGGGAACTCAAGGGTTCACAAAAGAAAAAATTTGAAAGAGCTAGAAAAGAAAACGCTGAACAACTAGGATATCAGCTTACTGGTAAAAGTGATGTTAACGAATCCGTAAATGAGAATAAGGGTAGAGAAATCGATAAAGTATATGGTGATTTCGAAGTTTTACTAAGAGACTTTGAAAAAGAGTTTATTAGTTTATCAGCTCAAGCAGGAAGAGCAAACGATAATAAGGCTGATGAGAGAATTTTGTTAAAAACACTTAAAAAACATATAGTTCCTCTTTATAGTATGGTTCGTTCTTGGAATAGGACTAGTAAGCGTGATTAAGTTAAAAGAATTACTAAACGAAAGAATGTCTAAGCGAGAAGCTGGTGAAATGTTAAAACAACTAGGTGGTAACAGATTTATTGCTATGACTGGTGCTAAGAATTTTGTAGTAGGGCCAAAGGGAGCTGGATTTAAAATTGGTAAAAATGCTAAGAACGTAAACTATGTAAGAATAGATTTAGATAGAGGTAAAGACTTATATGATATGTATTTTAATTTTGTATCTGTAAGAGGAGTTAAATTAAAATCAAAAGTAAAAGGTGTTTACGCTGACCAATTACAAGGAATGTTTACCAAACACACTGGTATGTATACTAGTTTGTAAAAAATTTAATAAGTATATATTTATATTAAAACAGAGGATTAGATATGTCTAAAAAAATTAAGTTAAAAGATTTATTAGAAGAAAATTTTAGTATTGTGGGTGGTGTCGTTTCACAAAGTCCATTTCACAATAACATGAGTTTATCTAAGATAGTAAAAGAGAAGTATGGTGATATTGGTGAAGATAAAATAGACGTAAAAGGTCTAACTACTGAACTAGCTCAGTATAATGATATAGGTGAAGCTATATTCGGTAAATCAAATATATCTAAAATCTCTGAAAAATTAAGTTGGATTGCTTCTCAAGCTAAATCTCACACTCTAAGTGAAACAGAAGATTGGTTTGATAAGATTACAGTCAACCGTAACATGAAAGAACTTACTGGTTTATCTAAACAATTTGGTAAGATTGCTCAAGAGTCTAAATCTTTACAACAAAGACTTGGAGCTCTATATGAAGATATGGGTAATATACTTGGTAGATATTATGAGATTGGTGAGAAACACATACCAGGTCATGATTCAGATGATATTGAAACTGCTGACATAGAAGAAAATGCATATGAAAAATTCTTTCAAGGTGCAATGAAAAAATTTGGTATTAGTTCACCAGATGAATTAGATGACGATAAGAAAAAAGAATTTTTTAATTATGTAGATAAAAACTACAAAGCAAAAAAAGAAACAGATTAGGGGGATACGTGATATACGTAAAGGTTTATAATAACAACATTGAAAAAGCATTAAGTAAATTTAAGAAAAAAGTCAAAGAATCAAAATTAATGGTAGAACTAAGAGAAAGAGAGTTCTACACTAAAAAATCTCTCAAACGTAAAGAAAAGATAGCTAAGGCTAAATTGAGACGAAAAAATCGTATCGAAAATTAATTTTTTATATATTTATATATACAAAAAACAAATACACTACGGTCTTTCCGACCATCTTGTAGTGTAATCATGAATGTAATTCTATTATAGTTCCTAATAACTATATTAATTCCAAACGGAGAAATAATAATGGATGATCTTTTAAAAGATGCCATTGCTGATGCTAAAGCTGTTCGTGAAACTGCTTTAGAAAATGCTAAAATCGCTCTAGAAGAAGCTTTTACTCCTAGACTACAATCTATGCTTTCTAAAAAGATTCAATCTGAAATCGAAGTTGACGAAGGTGAACACGAAGATGATGAAGATGTTGAAGAAAGAATGGATGACGAAGACGAAGTTGAAGAGAGATCTAAAATGCGTCGTGACGGTGATGAGATTGAAGATGACGGTATGCATGGAGATGACGAAGATAAAGTTGATGAAGAAGAGGAAGAAGAAGTTGAAGAGGGTATTATCGAAATCGATGGTGTAAAGTACGCTCCTGTAGTTTCTGAAGAAGACGAAGATGAGATGGAAGAAGGAGAAGAAAGAGGCGAAGATGACGATATGGATGAAGACCTTGACCTTGACGAAATTCTTAAAGAATTAGACGAGGAAGAAGACAAAGAAGAAGTCGATGAAATCGAAGAAGTTGACGAAGACGTTGATGAAATCGAAGAAAACGATGTATCTTCTGGTGTAGGTAAAGGTGATAATTCACATGACAAGAAATCTGGTGATTCTACTGATATAGGTAAAGCTGGTAAAGCTAAATTTGAATCTGTAGAAGCAATATCTGAAGAAGAAGATGATGAAGATAAAAAAGACGAATCTGTCGAAGAAGATATTGACCTAGAAGAAATTGTTAAAGCACTTTCTGAAGAAGAAGATGATGAAGAGGAAAAGAATGAAGTCGCTGAACTTCAGTCTGAACTCGATGAGCATCGCAATGTCGTAAAATACTTACGTTCCAAATTAAACGAAGTTAACCTGCTTAATGCAAAACTACTTTTCACAAATAAACTATTTCGTTCTTATGGTTTAAATAATGACCAGAAGATGAAAGTTGTGGAAACTTTTGATAGAGCACATAACTTACGTGAAGTTAAATTAGTTTATTCTACTTTAGCTGAATCATTTGGTTCGAAACAAACTAAAACTGAAATTAAAGAATCTAAAGGTTCGGCTTCTAAAGCTGTTGCCTCTACTAAGTCTGAAAAACAGGAAGTAATTTCTGAAGGACATGAGTTGAGAGACAGATTTAAGAAGTTGGCTGGTATTCTTTAATATTAATTGGAGAAATTATAATGTCAAATCATAAAAACCTCGGTGCAGTCGAGAAATTGATGGATGGATATAATCCTTACCGTCAAAGACAAGAGGAAACTCGCGGCTTGATTAAGAAGTGGGAACCTACCGGATTGTTAGAGGGAATTAGTGAGGAACAGAAAGTAAGCGGAATGGCTGTACTTCTTGAAAACCAGGCTCGTCAATTAATTGATGAATCTAGTCATACAGGTACTTCAGCTAATTCTGAAGAATGGAGTGGAGTTGCTCTACCATTGGTTAGAAAAATCTTTGGTGAGTTAGCTGCTCAAGAGTTCGTTTCTGTTCAACCTATGAACCTACCATCTGGTCTGATTTTCTATCTTGATTTCAAGTATGGAACAGCTCAGGCTGGAATGAATAGTGGTGACCAAGTATTTGGTATCACCTCAGGATCTGGTGACGCTAGTCAAGGTCTATATGGTGCTGGAAGAAGTGGATATTCTATCAACGACTTCATCACAGCTCCACAGGACATTTCTGCAACTTCAGCTTCTGCTACATGGGAAGATGTAGACTTTGAACCAGATTTATCTGCTTCAATCTCTTCTGGTGTAATTAAAGCAGTTGATGTTCCTTTGTCTGCTATGACTAATCCTGATAAAGAAGGTGCTAGAGCTTTTGAAATCACTGGCTCTAACATTAGTGCAGTTTACCCAGCATACACTAAGATATTAGACGGTGCAGCTGGAAACTCAGTAGCACCAGATTCTTCTGCAGCATCTCATGTTAGATTGCTTATAAAAGAATCAAGTGCTGGTGCATCTACATCAGGTTCTGTTAAGTATCATAAACAACCTACTGATGTCACTCGTGGTGATTTCGAAGCTACTTCAGCTCAAGTAGATGCAAATCCTGAAACGGATATTGATATACCTGAGATTGATATAGCTATGCGTTCAATCGCTATCGTTGCTAAGACTCGTAAGTTGAAAGCAGTATGGACTCCTGAGCTTGCTCAAGACCTTAATGCTTATCATAGTGTTGATGCTGAAGCAGAACTTACTTCACTATTAAGTGAGTACGTATCTATGGAAATCGATTTAGAAATCCTTGATATGTTACGTTTAAATGCAAATGCTAAGACCGAAAGATGGTCTGCAAGAGTTGGATATGAATACAGCGCTGCTGATAATCTATTCACAGAAAGCTCTACTAATGCATCTGCATACACTAAAGGTGAGTGGTTCCAGACTCTAGGTAATAAGATACAATCTGTATCTAACGCAATACATCAGAAGACTCTACGTGGTGGTGCAAACTTCATCGTAGTAAGTCCTGAAGTTGCTACTATCCTAGAATCTATTCCTGGATACGCTACTGATAGTAATGGTGATTCCAACAATAAACAATACGCAATGGGTGTTCAAAAAGCAGGTCTGTTGAATAACAGATTTACTGTATATAAGAACCCATACCAGTTCGAGAATGTAATTCTTGTCGGTTTCAGAGGAAGTAACTTCCTAGAAACTGGAGCTGTGTATGCTCCTTATGTACCATTAATCATGACACCTCTCGTGTACGATCCTAAGAACTTCACACCAAGAAAAGGTGTAATGACAAGATACGCTAAGAAGATTGTCAGACCTGAGTTCTATGGTAAAGTCATTGTTGGTGATGTAAACTTTGTTTAATAATCACTAGACTGTACTTTAGGTACGATATAAAAAAGGGGAAGTCTAACTTCCCCTTTTTTTATGCCCGTTATATTTATTATTGAATAATAGTAATTTTTTAGGAGAATAATAATGGCACAAGAACCAATTTGGGCAGGTAGTAGTACGTTTGCTGTAGGTCAAACTCCATATGGATTTTATGACAGCGATACGGAATTTTCAGGTTCTAGTAATCACTCTGTAGATAAATTTGCAGATTGGGCAGCTAGAAGATTGGGTTATCCAATAATGTCTGTTGAACTACAATCAGGTTCTTTTTATGCTTGTTATGAAGAATCTATATCAGAGTATTCAGCTCAAGTAAATCAATTTAACATAAAAGATAATTTATTAACTTTACAAGGACAACCCACTGGTTCAAATGTAACTCACAAAAAAGTTACACCAACTTTAGGTAGAACTATCAGTCTTTCTAAACAATATGGTACAGAAGTCGGAGTAGGTGGAAATGTAGATTGGAAAAAAGGTAGTATAAGTGTTACTAGTGGAAGTCAAGAATATGATTTAAATGCACTTTTTGCTGCAGTGTCAGAAAGTGGTAATGCTATTGAAATAAAAAGAGTTTATTATGAAGGAACTCCAGCAATGCAAAGATTCTTCGATCCATATGCAACAACAGGATATGGGACAATAAATATGGTAGAAGGTTTCGGATTTGGAAACAATTCACCTGCAGTATCATTTACGTTAATGCCTTTGTACGAAGATTTATTGAGAGTCCAAGCAATTGAGTTAAATGATTCTATAAGAAAATCAGCTTATTCTTTTACATTAGTAAATAATAAATTACGTATATTTCCAGATCCAGAAGAAGATAGTAGAATGTATTTTGACTATGTGGTTACTAATGATAGAGATAATCCATTACAAGCAGATTATGGTGCAACTACAAATGTAATATCTGATTTTTCAAATGTACCATATGATAATATGGAATTTAAATTTATAAACGATGTGGGTAAACAATGGATAAAAAAATACGGACTTGCTTTGTGTAAGGAATTATTGGGTATGATTAGGAGTAAGTATGGTGCAATACCAATACCTAACGCTGAAACAAGTCTAGACGGAGATACTTTAAGGTCAGAAGCTGCTGCAGAAAAAGAAACTCTTATTACACAACTTAGGGAAATGTTAGAACAGACAAGTAGAAAAGCTTTGTTAGAAGCAGACAAAGATGAAGCAGAGTTTTTACAAGAAAAACTACAAAAAGTTCCATATCCAATATACATAGGATAAAATAATGCCAAGTCGTTTCTATTCACAAAAAGATATAGATACATTTGATAAGTTTAACAAAGAACTTGTTGGTGATTTATATACTGAAAAAGATGGTATAATATACCAACCTGTAATTATATACAAAGTATCTGTTTATGATACTGAGGTAAATATGTATGGTGAAACCTCTAGTGGTAAGGTGTATAAACCAGGTGTTCAAGTTAGTGCTATAGTAGATGCAGAAGACCAAACAACTACAACAGATGAATTTGGTCCTGATTTACAACAGAATGCTGTGTTCTCTTTTGTAAGACAATCACTTGTTGATATTAGTTATGTGATAGAAATAGGTGATGTTGTAAATTGGAATAGTGGATATTGGGAAATATCTTCTATAAATGAAAATCAGTTAGTTGGTGGACAAACAGATTATAATCATTCAGTTGTATGTAATTCATTCTTAGTAAGGATATCAAATTTAAATATTGAACGTGTTAGGAGTGTTTAATGTCTAAGAAACCATTACCACGAAAAACAAGAGTTGTAAATCGTGGATATCAATACTCTAGAAAAAAAGAAGACAAGGTAAATAATATAACAGTTACCTTAAAAGATATAGACACTGCTGTCATATACTATGTTGAGAACATAATTCAACCATCTGTAGAAGATAATGGTGAAAATATAAAAGTTCCAATTGTATATGGTTCTATGGAAAGGTGGAAAGCAATAAAACGTGATGGTTTTCTAAGAGATAAAAAAAGACAAGCAATTACTCCAATTATAATGTTTAAGAGAAGTACAATTGATATGAATAAAGATATGCCGATAGATAAATTAGATGCAAATAATCCACATATATTTTATACGTTTGAAAAAAAATATTCTAGAGAAAACATATATGATAAGTTAAATGCTCAAATAGGAGTAATATCACAAAGACAATATTACAATGTATCAGTTCCTGATTATGTTGATTTAAATTATACTTTTACAATTTGGACATCTTACATTAAACAAATGAATCATGTGATAGAAAAATTTACATATGCAGACGGAGCTTATTGGGGTGATTCTCAAAAAATGAGATTTAAAACTAATATAGATAGTTTTGATGATGTTACAGAAATAGGAGATACGGAAAGAATAGTAAGAACAAATTTTAATCTTACTATGAAAGGATATCTGTTATCTGAAAGTGATAATGATAAAAAATCAACGACAAATAAATTTATAACACCTAAAAAGGTTGAGTTTTTTGAATCGGTAGAGCAGGAGTTATAATGGACAAACCATTACCAAGAAAACAAAGAGTTTTAAACAGAGGTTATTTATATTCTCGTAGTGGAGAAAATATAAAAAATCCTGAAGTAACTCTAATTGATATTGATAGTTCAATACTTTTTTATTTTGATAAAGTAATACAACCATCTGTAGAAGATAATGGTGAGAATGTAAAAGTTCCAATTATGTATGCTTCACCAGAAAGATGGAACTCTATAAAAAAACAAGGATTTATGAGAGATAAAAAAAGACAAGTGATAACACCTGTCGTTGTTTATCGAAGAACTTCTGTTACAAAAGACGAAACTGTTCCACAAGATAAGCTTGATGCAAACAATCCACATATGTTTTATACTTTTCAAAAGAAATTTTCACAAGAAAATAAATACGATAAGTTTTCACAACAAATAGGATTACTACCTCAGAGAGAATATTATAATGTAATGATGCCAGATTATGTGACTATCTCGTATGATTTTATAATATGGACAAGTTACATTGAACAGATGAACTCTATTGTAGAAAAAATTGTATATTCAGACGGAGCGTATTGGGGCGATCCTGAAAAGATGAGATTTAGAAGTAGTATTGATTCTTTTGAGGATGCAACTGAAATAGGAGATACTGAAAGATTAGTAAGAACAAACTTCTCCGTAACTCTTAGAGGATACTTATTACCAAAAGGTAACTTTGACCATAGGTCAACAACACAAAAATTCTTAACACCAAAGAAAGTAATTTTTGGAACAGAAACGGTTGATAATATAACAAAAAATATAGGCAAAAGTGGTCAGTTTCAAGAAGAGTTACCAGAAGAAACAACAATTAGTAGTGTTCCTAGTGTTGGTGATTTGGGTATAACTTTAACAAATCCAATAGTATTTAACGGTGGTACTGGTGTTACTTTGTCTGCAGATGGTGCAGAGTTTAATGGTGGTAGTAGAATAAATCAAACTATTTCGATAGGACAAGATGTATCTCCGACTTCAAATGTTGTATTTAATTCGGTTTCTGCTAGTTCATTTGTATTGGGAGATACTACTTTTAAAGATTCACAAATTACAGGTAGTATTACAATTAGTGATAGTTTAACAATAACTAATAATTTAACCGTAAATGGCAATACAACTGTTGATGGAACATTAACTGTTAGAGAATTACATACTGAATTTGTATCTGCATCCATAATATATGAAAGTGGTTCTACTCAATTTGGAGATACATCAGATGATACTCATCAATTTAGTGGTAGTGTTTTAATATCTGGTTCATTTAGTATAAATAATGATTCTGTGACAGAAATATCTGATGACACAACTTTATCAGATAATAGTAATACTGCTTTAGTTACAGAGAATGCTGTGAAAAGTTATGTAAACACAAACGTAATACAAGCAAATAGTTACCTTAGAAAACAATTTTTTAAAACTTCAAATAGTATAACAGTTCCATCTACTGCAAGTTTTAGTGCAGTTACTGCATCAGCACCGACTGGTCTTACAGCAACATCTAAAAATGATTTTGTTTTCTTTATTAATGGTCAATATATGGAACACGATGCATTGTCAATACAACAAGTTGGTTCAACTTTTAAATTAATAGTAAACAATGATAGTATAGGTTACGACTTAGAAACAGATGACGAAATACTAGCTATTGGTAAATTTAATTCGTAGGTAGGTTATGGCTAATATTGCACGTGAACCTTTGACAATAATACAAGGTCTTGGAGTAACAGTAACTCCAAATAATAAAGCAGTTTTTGGACAAACAAGTCCGTCTGAACAAATTACTATTTCAATAGGAAATGATGTTTCTACAACTGGTAATGTAGTGTTCAATCAGCTAACACCTACTAATGAAATTTTAACAATAAATAGTTTTATAATTTCAGAGGGTGGGTTTACCGGTTCTATAAACTTACAAGGTAGTATCATTACACCATTATTAACTATAAGTGGAAGTTTTAATTCAAAAGGAATAACAAAAGCAGAAAAAATAGAATCACAATTATCTCAGTCTGTCACTATTTTTGAAAGTGGTTCTACTCAATTTGGAGATACTGCTGATGATAATCACACAATAACTGGTAGTTTTTTAACATCAGGTTCTTTTTCTTTAAACAATTATAACGTTGTGGGATTGTCTGATGATATATTTTTATCAGTTGGTAGGTCAACACATTTAGCAACAGAATCTGGTAGTAAAAAATATATTGATGATTTGGATTCTATTGCTAAACAACAATACGTTAGAAAATGTTTTGCACATACAGGTAGTTTTGTTGATTCAGATACATTTACGTTCAATGCAGTTACTGCGTCTGCACCAACTGTTTACACTTCTACTAGAGTAGATGATTTTATGTTTTTTGTAAATGGACAATTAATGGAAAGTGATGCACTAACAATACAACAACAAGGTTCAACATTAAGACTTGATATAAATTCTGATAATATTGGATATGATTTAACAAGTGATGATGAAATTGTAGGTTGGGGTAAATTTAATTCGTAGTTCCACTTTTCTTTTACTACTTCTTGATATTTATAAGTATGAGAAAAAGACATTGGAAAGATAGAAAGAATAGAAAGTGTCCTACATGCACTAGGATATTAACCTATTCTAGAAAGGATTCCTTTGACAGAGCAGTTGGTAATAATACCGTTTGTAAATCCTGTGCACAAATGGACAGACAAGTAACAATGGAAACTATTCAAAAGATGAAACAACCAAAATCTGTAGAACATAAACAGAAAATTTCTATTGGACAATACAAAAGGTCATATGATAGATATTTATTAGAAGTACCAAAACCAGATTTGTCTTTTCATGAATTTGTAAAGGCAAGAAAAAAAGGATATAAATGGCAATTTTAAAGAGTAAACAACTAAATCCTAACCTTACAGGTTCATTTGTCCTATCTGGTTCTAACCAGTCCCTAATCGGTACAACTACAATTGAAGGTACAACTACTGTTAGTGGTTCTCTAACCCTAAAAGGTCCTTCGGTTGATTTAAACATACGACAAAATGATAATACGAATATAGTTAGATTACTTACTACTACAGGTGGAACATCAGGATTACAATTATATGATAACTTTTATCATACTGCTCAAAAAACAGTTGATTTAAATTCAAGTGACCAAAATGCTTTAACAATTAGTTCTGGTAGTATTAATATATTTACTGTTGATAGAGATAACGTAAAAATAAGTGGCTCATCAGTATCTACAGGTTCATTTGGTAGAGTAGAGACTAGTGGTGATGTTAACGCTAGTGGGAGAATTTTTGAACAAGGAACATCGGTAATAGACCATGCAACAGCAATGGCTATCGTGTTTGGAGGATAATAATGGCTAATACTTTTAAAAACGCAGGGGTAGCAGTTACAGATAGTGCAACAACTATATACACTGCACCTGGTGGTACAACAGGAGTTATTCATGCAGTCTACATCAGTAATGTAGATGGAACGAATGATGCAACAATAGATTTGTTTGTAACTGATACAAGTGCTGGTTCTGATTTTTATATTATGAAAACAGTAGATGTACCAGCAGATTCAACTCTTGTTATTGAGAAACCTATTAATTTAGAAGCTGGTGATATACTGAAAGCTACTGCTTCAGCAAATGGTGATTTACAGGCTTTTGCGAGTGTATTGGAAATAACATAATATGGCAAACCTAAAATACATAGGTAAAAATATTTTAAACCACACCCTTGAAATAAAAAAGGGTGATGTTAGTGGTTCATCAACCTCAACTGGTTCGTTTGGTTCAGTTCACGCAGAAAGTATATATCTAAATGATAATGATAGAATCAATATGGGTGATAATGATGATTTACAAATTTTTCACCTTAGTAGTGGAAATGGCATTATCCAGAATGCTGGTTCTGGTCAACTACAATTAAGAGGCGATACTATTAGATTATTAAATGCCGCAACAACCAAAGACTTTGCATTTTTTAATAATGGTGGTAGTGTCGATTTATACTATGACAATAATAAAAAGTTCGAAACAACCGCAGATGGTATTGCTATTACGGGTAGTGTTGATATTTCAGGAAGTGTATATCTAAATGATGGAGAGAAATTATACGCTGGTGATGGTAACGATTTAGAAATATTTCATAGTGGTGTAACCGGTAATATCAAAAACACCACAGGTACTTTAATTTTACAAGGTAGTAATATTAGGTTACAAGATGGTGGTTCATCTCAAACCGCATTATCAACTGCTGATGGTATTGCTACACTTTACCATCTAAACTCAGAGGTATTATCAACAACGGCAGATGGTATTTCTATAACTGGAAACATAACAGGTTCATCAACCTCAACAGGTTCGTTTGGTAAAGTCACAATTTCAGAATTATCTAATTCCGATTTAAAATCTGTTTCATCTTCGATATCAACAAGATTAACAACTGCTGAAACGGAGTTGGGTAACACCTTAATCAGTTCATCTGCACAAATAGCCGATGATATCAGCGGTTCGTTTACATCAACAAGTTCATCACTTGCTAGTAGAATAACAACAGAAGAAGGAAATGTAGATACTTTACAAGCTAGAAATTTAATAGC
>Ga0181590_10001184_pt1 | contig 22157 bp, 20 predicted proteins | sample 071ome_34_FD_132446 | JGI IMG/M metagenome (GOLD analysis project Ga0181590, IMG submission 132446) | Coastal salt marsh microbial communities from the Groves Creek Marsh, Skidaway Island, Georgia - 071411BT metaG (megahit assembly) | ecosystem: Environmental > Aquatic > Marine > Intertidal...
CCATCACCTCTTGCTACAAAGTCATCAGACCCATTATTTCCTACGAAAATAGGCATATCAATTAACCTCCTCTAGCATGAACTTATACTTCTTACCAGTTCTTCTATTTATCAGGAATAAGTCGTTCTCACCCTCTTGGATAGTGTACTTACCCCAAGTTCCATCTACATCATTCGTAGAACCTTCGTTGGAGAGTTGAAGGTCAGCAGAGTAGATGTTTGCCCAACGGAGTGCCGCATTTCCTAACTCATAGGTATTATCTGTAAGAGGAACCAAGTTTCCTTTTGATATACAACTACTAACACCAACTCTAAAGTCAATGTTAGAAGAGTTATTATCGGTTGATAGTAGTAAAGGACCATCTCCAGATGCTCTAACTAATGTAGAACCAATATCTAACCCATTCACAGTCAGAGTATCAGTGGCGGGATTAAATGTTAATGAAGAACCACCATCAATAACACCAGAACTTGTTTGGAATAATACTGGAAGTCCAGCATTAGTATTTGTTCCGGGAACGGCACTAGTTTTAACTGTTCCAGTTACATCAATATCTCCAGTAACCGTCAGTGTAGAACCATCAAAAGTTAAGTTTGCTTCACCATTTAAGTTAGTTCCACTTCCACCAGTAATGACTCTATTATCAGCATTATTGGTAATAGTAGCAGAACCAGAGGATCCTTGATTACCCTGATTACCTGTGGCACCTTGATTACCCTGATTACCTGTAGCACCTTGGTTACCCTGATTACCTGTAGCACCTTGGTTACCCTGATTACCTGTAGCACCTTGGTTCCCTTGAGCACCTTGAGGTCCAGCAGACTCAAAGTAAAGAATGTCTACAATATCTCCAGCAGTTGCACCAACATCAAGAACAACTGAAGTTCCATTGGTGGCAGTATATTCATCTGGAGTTAGACGAACACCATTAATAAACACATCAAGGTCATCGCCGTTAGCATAAGTTACAGAGAAGGTTGTTTGACCAGAAGTTGCTGTAAAGTTTGACTCTGTTCTATTGAAGGATGCTCCTTGAGCACCTTGATTACCGTCAGTTCCTGGTGCTCCTTGGTTACCTTGGGCACCCTGCAATCCACCAGATCCTGGAGCACCCTGGTTACCTTGAGCACCTTGATCGCCCTTTGTACCAGTTCTGGCAAAAGTTACAATTATATCTTCACCATCACTGAAAGAAGTGGCACCAGAAACATAAGATACACTTACTTTATGATATCCAGTTGCCTCAGTATTTGTTCCACTTATTGTAAATAAAGCAAAATCGGCAGCATTAGTTCTGTTAGAAACTCTAACGTGACCTTTGACTGTTGATGTGCTGTCATCAATAGTTCTCAAAAATGCTTCAATATTATTTGCACCATCATCAGTATCATCAATAAACATCTGAGTAGCAGATGATAACGTAGCATTATTAAACCTTAAAGTACCTTGTCCAGGGTCACTATCCGTAGTGTCTGTATCAAAAGTGTAGTCAAAGGTAGCACCGCCAAAGTTACCATCAACACCGGCAGCACCTTGGTTACCTTGATTACCGGTGGCACCCGGATCACCTTGGTTTCCTGTAGCGCCCTGGTTCCCTTGGTTTCCTGTGGCACCTTGATTCCCTTGGTTCCCTGGAGCACCTTGATTCCCTTGGTTACCTACCGCACCCTGATTACCCTGTGCACCTTGATCGCCTTGGAATCCTTGGTTTCCTGCACTTACAACTCTAGTCCAGGAAGTTCCGTTCCACTGCCATCTAGTTCCATTTTCAGTATGGATTTGACCATTTGATGTTGGGGTGGGAAAATTTATTGCCATTATCTATTGTTCTCTAAATTTTCTAGTCTTTCCTTCAACTTATTTATTACATCATTTTGTTCTTTAATTGCTTCTACAAGCAGTGCAACAAAGTTCTGATACGCTACTCCTTTTGGATCACTGTTAGTAACAAGGTCTGGAACAATTTCTTCAACCTCTTGTGCGATGAATCCTATAGAATGTTTTCCATTTTCTATGAAATCAAATTCAACTCCACGAAGGTTCATGACTTTTTCTAGAGCATTTAGAATTGGTTTTACATTAGTCTTCAATTTTAAGTCAGAGTTTGATATAACTGCACCACCACATGTCAAATCAGTTCCATCAAATGTGAGGTTTGATGATCCAGCAAAAGATCCAGAAGAATTGAATTGAACTTGTGTGTCACTTCCAGCAGCAACACCAGATCCAGAAGCACCCTGGTTACCCTGATTACCTGTGGCACCCTGGTTCCCTTGGTTACCTGTAGCACCTTGGTTCCCTTGAGAACCGGGAGTTCCTTGGTTCCCTTGGTTACCTGGTGCTCCTTGGTTACCTTGAGCTCCAGGATCACCTTGAGCACCTGTACCTGGAGCACCTTGGTTACCTTGAGCACCTTGTAATCCACCAGATCCTGGATCACCTTGGTTTCCTGTAGCACCTTGGTTCCCTTGGTTTCCTGTAGCACCTTGGTTCCCTTGGTTACCTGTAGCACCTTGATTGCCCTGGTTACCTGTAGCACCTTGATTGCCCTGGTTACCTGTAGCACCTTGGTTCCCTTGGTTACCTGTAGATCCAGGATCACCCTGAGCACCGGTAGAACCCTGAGCTCCTGCTGCAGCCTGTCTTTTCCAAACAGTTCCATTATACTCAAAAGTTACACCATTTTCGGTGTGAGTATCTCCACTAGTAGGACTATTTGGAAAATTAAATGCAGCCATTATTTTTTATATTTTCCCAACGGAAATTCTTTTATTAGAATTTCAAGTATTTAGATGACATAAGTTGAATCTCTCATACCGTAATTCCCATCTGGAACTAAATTAAATGCTAAAGAATATCTAACCCTATCTTCAAAATGCTTTGTAACTCTATGATACAGGTAACTAGGGAAAAACAACATCAAACCTTTTTGTGGATTGATAGACCAAGATGATGATGAATGTAAATCATACTCTTTTGGTATTATATGATATGAAGAAAACTCCATCAAAGGGTTTTTAAATTCTATCTTACCACTCTTCTCTGTATGATCTTGGAAATAATAGACTCCACTATAAAAACAATTTTTATGGTTATGAAAATTTGTAGATATATTTGGTTTAACTTTAGTGAACCATGAAGTTGTTATTCTAAAATTTTGTTGATAATGTAAAGTTTCAGTAGCAAATTTTTCAAAATTGTCCTTAATTATTTTCTTTAAATGTGGATAATCATCTAGAACATCAATTCGAATAGAAGTGCATGATCCATCATCAAAAACTGTTTCCATAAACTCAAATTTATTAACATCTAGTTCTTCAACATTATCAATAGTGAAAAATGAAAGACTGGATGGAAATAAAGGAAGAACATTTTTACTCATCTACAAGAATCCAATTCAAAGTTTCTTCATTCCAACGATAGTATTGGTTATCATTTGGATATGGTATTGGTGCATCCCATCTACAAGTTTCTTCATTTAGAATCCAAGATGGATAATCTTTTGGTGGGATGAAAGCATCTCTACTCTCATCATAAGTACCACCAACTATAGCATAGTTCTTGCGGAATGGTTCCTTTGATGGATGTTGATTTGCAACTGTGTTGTAACTGGTTCTTTTGCAAGTCAGACCAGTGACCTCACCATAATGCTCCTCCCAATCAAGATCTCCATCATCCTCATCTTTCCCAACAATAACGTTTACGACAATATTGTTTTCATCTATAAATGCATAATGTGCCATAGTTATCCGTAATTAAATGTGACTGTCCCTGTTCCGGCAGTTACTGTATATATTTTATACCCTGAAACTGACGATGTGTCAACTGATGTAGTAAGACCTGCGGAAAAAGATGCTGAAAATACTTCGGGTATCTTCAAAATTACAATACCAGATCCACCAGCACCACCGGATCTTCCACCTCCACCTGTTGCTCCAACGTTACCAGATCCACCACCACCGCCACCGGTGTTTTGTGTTCCAGAACCAGCAGATCCATTGGTTCCACCATTACCGCCACCACCGTCTCCACCAGATCCCCCATAAGAACCACCACCACCTGCTCTTGTTACTGAAGATCCTGTAATACTCGATGCTAAACCATCTCCACCCACAGAACTTGTGCCTGGATCTTCACTGGCTCCACCACCGCCACCACCAGTGTTACCAGACCCAGGGTAATCGGCACCATCAAAACCTTGTCCAGTAGTACCCGAACCGCCACTAGATCCCTTTCCACATCCTCCACCAGATCCACCAGTTCCGCCACCGCCGTTTTCTCTTCCACCAGATCCTCCACCATTGGAAGTTATATCATCAAATACACTATTTCCTCCAGTACCACCAGAACCATTACTACCACCTCCTCCTCCACCACCAACGGTTACAGTGTATGAAGTACCAGTATCTACTGTCTTTGCTGCTTCAGCAGTAGAGTTTTCACCGGAAGTTTCACCAGGAACGTTTGTTCTGTAACCTCCAGCACCACCACCGCCGCCAGCAGGGTCCCATCCAGCAGTGTTAGTTCCTCCTCCACCACCTCCAGCAATAATAAGATACTCGACAGAAAGTGTTTCAGGAACAATTAGTTCCGTCAATGATTGTTGGATTGTTGCCATTATGTCAATCCGCCGCCAGTAATTACAAATTCATTTGATGCCACACAAACAACCGTTGCAAGACCACGTTGTGCCAATGTTCTATTTCCAGTAGTCGCACTTCCAACTAAACGTAGGGTTACACTAGTTCCTTGAGTTATAGTGATAGAAGATGCTGAATTATTGTAGATAGTAATAGCATCACCAGCACTAAAGATGCCAGAGGGAACCGTAACTCCAGAGTCTGTTGTTATTAGTCTTTGATCGTCTCCGGCAACTAAAGTATATGAAGTGGATTTGCTCGAATGTGTTAAACCAGAGAATCCTTGAGAACCTTGGTTACCTTGGTTACCTGTAGATCCTTGATTGCCTTGGTTCCCTGTAGCACCTTGGTTCCCTTGGTTTCCTGGATCACCTTGAGCACCAGGAGCACCTTGATTGCCTTGAGCACCAGGGTCACCTTGAGCTCCCGTACCAGGAGCACCTTGATTGCCCTGATTGCCAGGTGCACCTTGGTTACCTTGGGCTCCTTGGTCTCCTTGGTTACCTGTAGCGCCTTGGTTTCCTTGAGCACCTTGCAGTCCACCAGATCCTGGATCACCTTGAGCACCAGGAGCACCTTGGTTCCCTTGGTTACCTGTAGCGCCTTGGTTGCCTTGATTGCCAGTGGCACCTTGGTTACCTTGATTGCCAGCAGCACCCTGGTTTCCTTGGTTTCCTGCTGCTCCTTGGTTCCCTTGTGCACCACTAAGACCAGTATTAACTTGTACCCATTGCTCACTATTGCCGTCTGGATCCCTATAAAGTACGTGAAGGTCTCCATCATCAGAGTCCCACCAAAGGCTACCAACATCAGCATCTGCTGGCAATCCTGTTGATGTATAAACCGTACCGCCAATACCAGTTAGATTTGATCCATCACCAAAGTATGTGTGTGCTGTTACTATTCCACTACTTCCAAGTATTGTTATTCCAGTACCAACATAAACCTCATTGTTGATACCATCTAAAGTAATTGATGCTGGACCAACTGTTAGAATTCCAGTTACTCTGGCATCACCTTCAACATATAACTTATATCCATTTTTTGCAGTTGTTCCAATTCCAACATTTTTTGTTGTGTGAATACCAATTGTGTCAACTGCCCAAGTTCCTGCAGCGCCAACATTGACTCCAGTAAGTCCAGAACCATCACCAAAATATTTAAATGCAGTAACAATACCTGCAGCAAATACTGCTGTATTACTAGAAGTTACTTCTGCTGTTGGATTTGTTGTTCCTACTCCAACATTTCCTAAAGTATGGATACCTGCAGAATTAAGAGTCCAATAGTTTATAACGTCATCAAGAATTCCAGCATTCGCATCAACCCATTGTTCAGTATCACCATCATCATAACGAATTAGAAGTGTTCCATTATCACTGTTCCACCAAAGATCTCCAGGGTTTGGTGAAGATGGTGCTGTATCTGAAATTGTTACAGTTTCACTACCACCAGAAGTTTCTACCCACTGATTACTTGTCCCATCTTCATATCTAACAAAAAGTTCTCCAACATCACTATCCCACCAGAGATCACCTTGAGTTGGTCCAGCTGGCGGTTCTGTTCCTACCGATACTCTTGCACTTGTAGATACTGTAATTGTAGAAATACTTCCACTTGCTGTTGCAGTAACACCAACACCAACAAAGTTTAATTTGGTTACGCTATTTGCAGTTCCTACCAGGAATCCTTCATCAAAAATACTGATTCCACCAGATTCTAATGCAGTTTGCTCCTGCCAATATCTATCATAGGTAGTCCCATTATCAATAGTAATTAATTGATAATATTTGTCGGCAACTGGTATTTCTTTTTCACCAGCATAACCTAAATTTGGCTCTACCTGACTTGGATCAACATAAAGGTGTCTGTCTGAGGATAACGCCTCAGTTCCAGCAATCTTTACTCTTCCACTTAAATATCTATGACTCGGTTTTCTATATTCTGCCATTTCATATTAGGTGGTTGAGTTCTCAAGAATACTTGCAATGAATTCCATTTGCAGTGGTGCCACTTGACCACCACTTATGTAGGTGTGTGCAATACCTGCTGCACTACCAACATTGGATGTGAAGGTTTTTGATCCACCAACGTCACTTACAATGGTGCTGATAACATAAGATTTTTGTGGAGATGGGAAAATATTTGTTGTAATTCCAGCATTACTAGAGCACTCAAAGAATAAACCAGACATCGTATATTCATCATCCACATTAAAATGATGTGCTGCATCAGTTGTGATTGTTACAATTCCAGTTGGTTCATCATAGTTACATGTAACAACTCCAACTACTCCAGTTTGTATTCCACTGATGTATAGTCTATCTAAAGTTGTTGCTGTTTTTTCTAGTACAAGGCGTCCGTCAATCAAGATTGCAGCATCATTGGGCGGAATCTCAATATCTTTAATAATTCTAATATCTCTAGTATTTCCAGTACTTCTACTTTCTCTTCTGTGAGTTAAAGTTGCGGTTGGATATGTGGTTACACCTGCTACGTTTGATACCTGAGCATAAAGCAAAATGGCAGAAGTTCCAGTTGGAACCTCATACACTTTTTGATTTCCTGGGGCTACAGGAACAGCAACTGTAAGAAACTTATTGACTGGTGCGACTGCCATATTATTTTATTATCCTCCCAGTGCCAATATCAATGGTGTTAAGTTTGCTTGTATTGCTCGGTTAAAGTCTCTTCCAGAAATAGTGGCAGTGGTTTGGTCAATAACTAGTCCAGCACCGATTCTAAAATTACCTTTTTGGTCTGTACTAGTGAATGGAATTTGACCTCCATTAATAGCAACGACTTCATTTTCAGGTATTGGAACTCCACCCTGGAAGGGGTTTGCTCTATTTATGTCTGTACCAGCACCGACGTATTCAAAGGAGTGTGAGCTTGTGATGATGCGACTTAATCTACGGAACTCGATGCTAGTTCCTGCACCAACACTATATGGGACAAACTCGTTAAAGGTAACAGTTGTCAGACCACTATTTGTTGGTTCTGTGCCAGAAGCAACTGTATATAAGATCGGATCAGTATTGGCAATTGCAACAGCACCACCACTTCCAGAAATGGTGATGTTCATGTCTTGAGTTGGCAGGAAGTTTCTACCACTAGCAATAACGTCAATTGATGTTATTGTTCCAGCAGCACTAACGTTTGCAGAAAGTTCTGCAAGGATTGGTTCTGGACCTTGAGGAGGAGATATAGAAACAACAGGTGGTGATGCCTGACTGTATCCAGATCCGCCGTTAGTAACTACAATATTTCGAATCGTTCTTAAAGGTTCAGTAACAATTCCAGTTGCACCGCCTACATCACTATAGTCTGCAAGATTAATTTTAAAGAATGCACCTTGACCGTCAAATGGTTTCCTTGGATTTTGGTTTTCATCTCTTACACCTTCACAAATGAAAGTATCAGAATCTGCCAATGCAGTAGTTGTTACTACGCCAACAAATTCAGCATCACTCGTTCCATCGGCATACAGACCATAAACTCCAAATGATGAGTTGGAGTTTGTAAGGTCACACTGTCCACCAGTTCCAGCGAAAATAGCGGTTTGGCAGTTAATAGTGAAGATAGAAACCAACTGAGCATATGCTTTATTGATTACGGAAACACCAATACCATTTTGGTTATACTGTGTGTATGAGTCAACAACCATACACTTGAGATCTTGTCCGAGATTGTTAGTTCCGCTGAAGGAGGCATCTACATGATCACCATCAACTTTCATACCGATACTACTGGTTGCAAAGTTGGTACAGTTACGAACATATGGAGATCTCCATCTTCCACTTGGACCTTCATTTGCTGGTCCAGGTCCAATGTAACCACTGTTTTGAATTGCAGCACCTGTTGGTGGGAAAGCAACCATTGCCGCACCAGTATGTGCAATCGCCACACTAGTTCCAGCAAAGTTCATGTTTTCAAGAAGACAACCACGTCTTACATGGAATAAGTCTTGTGTTGGATTGAGAGGAACAACAGTAACCAATCTCAAATCCTGACCAGATATCGATACATCAGTTCTCAATCCGATTGGATTGTTTTCAAAGTAAGTTCCCGATCTTACATATATGGTGTCTCCATCTTGAGCAACTGCTGCTGCACCACCAATTGTGGCTTTTGCATCTCCTTCTAACAATCCAGAATTACTATCATCACCATCTTTTGTAACGTAAATGATGTTCTTTGTCTGGACGCCAGCAGGTCTCCAAGATACTCCAGTTCCAACTGCCGCTAATCTGTAGTCAGTTTTTCCTACACCAACACCAGTATCGCCATTGATATCAATAAGAGTGGAATTTAACTCTACAGAACTATTGAATACGGATGTTCCATCAACTTGAAGTGAACTGTGTAAGGTTGTTGCACCACCAACAGTAGCACCAGCACTTACCCCAATACTATTTGTTGTAATCGCAGCTCCAACATGCAGTGAATTATCAACCCATAGATCATTAGTTCCTGGATTGTATTTGACGCCACCATCAACAAATAAATTCTGACCAAATGCTGCAGTTGGATTGTCTACAAAAGGAAAGAAGTAATATTGATCATTTGATGCATCAAAAGTTTCAACTGAAATTGCTGTAGATCCAATGCCCGAAGTCGATGAAAAACCAGAAGTTACTGAGAATGTAGCGGCATCTGATAAACTTGCAGATATTGCTGTTGAAATTGTACCAGTTGTAAATCCGGCAATGACCAGTTCTGGACCAATGAAAACAGGTCCATTAAATCTGGACGAACCATTGAATACGGAAGCACCACCAATTGTCGTTGCTCCGCCAACATTGAGTGATGCTGAAATATCGGCAGAATTATTTACATCTAGAACTCCACTTATTGTTGTGATTCCAGAAACAAAAGCATCAGAGGAAACTGTTAAAAATCCTACCGTTGTTAGTCCAGTAACATTTAAAGTGCTGGATATACTTGCTCCTGTAGAAACATTTACAAATCCACCGACCGTAAGATTTGTTCCTACACCAAGATTACCTTTAATATCAACATCACCATCAACATCCAATAATGTACTTGGAAGAGAACTATTGATTCCAACACGTGATGTTGTATGAATTCCTTGAGAACCTTTGAGCCAGAAAGATACTAAACTAACATCAATAATGTTACTGTTACTGGTGTTTACTGTTGCATTTACAATATCCCCACCAGATTGAGTTCCAATGAAGTTGATTGTACTGAAAGAACCAATACCAACTGTTGTACCTTCATTTTGAACAAAGAATCCATCAACTATCGCATCAGGTGGAGCTGATACCCAACGAATACCAGTAGCATCTCTTGAAAGGTAATATCCATTCTCACCAGAAAGATTTACAGAGTCAAAAATATTTTCAACTCTTAATGCACCATCAATGTCAAGTCTTTGATCTGGAAGTGTGCTACCAATTCCAATATTACCTTGTCTTGGTCCAGTTCCAAATCCTACAAAGTGAACACTCCCATCTTCATTTGTAATTTCAAATCTCTCTCTAACAGTTGCAATACCAACATCAATATTATCAACATCAGCAAAAGATATAGAAACTTTTGAAAATGTAGATATGCCAGTAAAACTAGAATTTGTACCAAATAAACTTCCAGCAAACGTACTTATGCCAGATACGTCTAAATTATTGAGAGTGGTTTGAGAGTTGACAGTTAAATTATCAACAGTCAGACTTTGTACAGTATCTTCTGTATCATAATACAGAGTTCCGTAGATATAAACGTCCTTAAAGAATCTGGCATCCTCATTAAACCAGGATTCCTTACCCGTTACTGTCTTATCTACATTTGGATCCGGAGGAGTTGCTGCCATTTTTATAAGCTTACACTAAGACTAAAAGATCCCAAAATAAAATCTAATCCAACAAAAGATCCTTCAAAAATTCTTGGACCCCACTGCAATTCTATAGGAACTGCTGATCCACATTGACCCTTAATATCAACACAATTAGAATTCATATTCATTGTGTTTGTGGATGTTATATTCAATTCATTACCAGCAATCAAATCAAGGTTATTATCAGCATTAAGAACAATATTTTTACCAGATATTCTTATATTTCCATTTTTTTCTGCAGTGACTACAACATCACCGCTGCGAGTGTGTAGGAAAATATCAACACCCTCTGCACCATCTTGAGAATTTCTTTCACCAGCAACAATCTCTAAAGATCTATCGCTGTATATTTTAAGTTTTCCTGTATTATCTAATGATATAGATGATTTTTCAGCATTATCTGTTACACCGTAAATGTCATAGACATTCGTTCCACCATATCCCATCTGTGGATTGTTGATGTCGATCCTAAAATTAGGACCATAACTCTCAACAAACCTCTGATACCAATTTTGGTTTTGTCTTTCTGCCATTTAGGTAACACAATCAATAACTCGTTTTACTTCTCTATCAGGTCTATCACCAAGATTTGGCAAGAGTCTTGCTCCAGAACCAGTATTTGATCGGACTGATAATATGGGTAAATCAGTTGTATCTTTAATATTTATTGGGGTTACCTTAACGATTGATCCAAGATAAACTTCTGTGTCATATTCATTTCCTTGGTCATCGACTACAGTATCGCCTTTTTGATATCCAGTTCCAGGATCAATTACATCCACATCTGTAACAACTTGTGGGAAAACGTCACCGACTGGGTAGTTTTCACCTTCTGAAGCAACATAAATTCTATCAATCTGCCCATTCTTAATTGTTGCTCTACAGATAGCACCATATCCCTGCTTACAATTATCGACGACTTCTACAAATGGTGGGAAAGTATATCCACTTCCAGGATTCGTAATCTTGACATTGATAAGACCTCCAGTTTCTCCAGAGAGATTGCCAAGAATTGGTATTGCGGTGGCACCACTTCCACCTCCACCAAAGATTTTGATTTGAGGTGGGTTACAAACTTTAGGAATACCTGCGAAACATGATCCAACATCACCAACAAGTCTACCGGGATCTTTGATTGTATCTGAGAAGATGTCGAACGCTCCCATAATATCATTGACTCCATCGATTGCACCCTGTGCTTTTGCAACGTTTGCATTTTTCATGATCGCACTAAGATCTGGAATTGCCTGATCGATTGGTCCTTGACCGATTCTATACTTCTTAGGACCAGGGAACTTCTCTTTGTTCTTACCACAACTTGCCAGTCCAATCATTCCAACCAATGAACTAATACCATCTCTCAACAGACCATCAATACTAAAACCTTTGAAGAACTGTATGATCTTTTGGATTCCACCAATCGCTGGACCAAGTGCTCCGTCGATAAATCCAATCACACCATTTAAGATTGATCCAACTGACTGATCTGCAACACACTCAACAAAGTTGAGTACATTATCGCTAATGGCAGTCAATACACCTTTGACAAGATCACCAACTTTGTCTAGAACAGAATTGACAATACATGGCACCAGATCTTGCATGATTTTAATTGGTGCTGCCATTGCTTTCTGTGCAGCAACACCTGCAAGGTGAGCAATTACTGGATTACCAGTTGCTGCAAGAACTGTGGCATTAACAGACTTGTATAACATCTCAAGTCCTTTCTTGAGAATTGGAACCAGTCTTTCAAAAAGACTGTTTACCATACCGCCAACAAGACCAGATGCAATATCTTTGATCTGTCTAACTCTTTGTCCGATTTCTCTATCTACCCATTCCTTAACATAATCCAGTCCAGCATCAAATTGTGCTCTCACATTCTTCAAGAAGAATGAAAAATTCTCGATCGCCGTAGAGATTTTTTCTATCGACTCAACTTCATCGGTAGGAAGTTTGACTACCGCACCTTCGGATGCAGAATATGCAGCAGGATTATCTTTATCTACTGATTTTGCATCGGCAGGAGACAGGTGCCTTGGAGATTGTTTAGATGTTGCATTTGGATCATTTGATTCGTCTGCTTTGACTACACTGGCTGCTGGTTTTTTAATCTTGTCAGTGTAACCAGTAAAAGAACCGAAAGGTATCTTCTCACCATCTTTTGCAGCATACTGAGAGTTTCCAAAGCATCCAAAGATCATTGGAATCTGTGCGTTCTCACCATCCAAGAAGAAACCAATGACAGTATCTCCAGGTTGAAACTTAACAGACTTTGATACTCCTGCAGAACCCGTATTTCCTGGTGGCAGAATTACACCTGCCCATGGCAAATCTTCATCAGAAAGTTCGTTTGTATTGTAGGGATGGTATCCCATGATACGAACTTTATATCTATTTCCCCATCCCTTACCATTAGCCTGATCAATCCAGGCATCAACTGGTGGAATTTGTCCTATCCACCAGATGAAACCATCCTTTCCTACAAAATTAGTCCTGAGTAAAGATTCTTCCATTACTTGTTATTGGTTCCGTATTTACCGTAGGTATCTCTTACAAGCTTCATTGATGTTAATGAATTCTCATCATCAAAGTGATGACATAGTTCCTTAATCATATATAGACCGCTTTGGTCATCATCATATTCAGCAACCTCACTTCTTGTGATTCTTGGGAACTGGCACTCAATTACATCACCAGCTCTCAGATTTGTGTTCAAAGGAACTGTCATATTCACAGTCTGAGTGAAAAGCATATTGTATCTCATAACTGCTTGTGACTGATACTGGAATGGATCTGCATTAGGAAGAGTTGATACTTCCTTTTCCATTGTCCCAACATCAATTACTTGTGTAATGATTCTACTTGGAATATCACCAAGTGTCTCATTAGCGTCATTTGATATCTTTGGAAGTACTGGTTCTTGTCCTAGGTTTTTAGTCTTACCAAGATAATCCTTCTGAGTGAAGAGTCCCTTTTGTGGAAGAGTAAATGAGCAGTCAAGGGGATTGAATCCTACTCTAAAACTTGCATAAGCACCAAGTCTTAGTTTTTCAAGAAGGTTTTGGTTTCTTTCAGTATTATAAGTGAGGATATTGAAGTCATTATTTTTCTCAGTATTGTTTTCACTAACTTCAGTGTAGGTATAAGTTGCTTTTGGTTCTGCAGCAATCAGTGCATCAATTGACTTGAAATTAAATCCATCAGCAGTTTGGAAGAATAAGAACCCAGCAGTTGATCCTTGTTCTTTTGGAACACTCTTCGATGCCAACCAAACCAAAATATTAAAAGGTCTCTTCAAATTACCAATAAATCCATAAGTGTTGGAAGTTTCATCAACATTGACTTGCTTGTCAGTCTTCAAATAATCCTGAATTATCTTTTTAACTGATACATCAATCGGAGCACTGGTTGGATACTTTCCAGAAACTCTAATAGTTTCGTTTGTAATTGCTTCTCTAGGAACAAGATTGAGAGTAAATGCTTCTCTCTGTCCCTGACTAATTACGTTTGTGATACTGGAAACATAAAGATAATCCTTTACGTTTGTAGCAAAATCTAGTGCAACGTTTGTATCAGAGTTGGCAGCGATTCTCATTGAAACTCTTTCGCCACCTCTTAGGGGTAGTCCATTATAGATAGAAGTTCCTTTTCCATCTTTACCAGGCAATGCATCACCAGTGGTAACTACAACAATCTTTGCCGTAACAATTGGTGAGAATATATCTTCGTAGTAATCAACAGATCTTGCGCCTTTTGTAATGTCAACAGAGTTTGACCCATCATTGGATTCTACTATTAGTTCTTCAAATTCTGATTTACTTCTTGACATTATTTTAGAGGTTAGTTAAGAAACGTTGTGTTATAAGTCTATTTAATGCCTGACCAGCATTAGATAGTGTGTCCATGATTCCACCGCCACTACTTGTACCACCAGAAGCTTGCTGTTGTGCAGGCATAGGAACATTAATTGTATTGTTACCTTTAGGTGCTTGAAGATTTGGAAGAGATATTGATGATGAGGTTTGTGCTTGTGATGCAGAACCCAGAGATCTTTGATATACATCCTGTATACCCTTTAATTGTTTAGTTGGTTGATCTAATCCAATAGTTTTACCTGGAAATGATGCCCACTGTCTACCCAATGCTGAGGAAACCTTATAACTCATACCTTCTCTTTTGAGAAACTCTGCTGTTACTCCCAACTCTTTAGCCAATTCTATAGCCGCTTTATCTTGGCTAGCAGGACTCATATCTTTCAATCCAAGTTTTCTAGCCAGTCTATTAAAAGTACCGGGCATAAACTGATATCTACCAAATGCAGCACTTGCATATCTACCACTACGTTTTACGATATCTGGATGCCTACTAAGATCAGAAGTTTGATCTCCGGCAAAATGCGTATTATAACCTGAGTTGGGGTACTTTGAGGTTCCTTCTGCATAAGCAATTGCGTCTAGCATTGCTCTTTGCTCTTTTGTCCCAACACCAGAACCAGAAGATATTGACGTAGATGTAGAACTAGAAGAAGGTGTCCGAGTTTGTCCAGAAGACGTTGTAGTTTGACCAGTTGCTCTAACTTTTGATCCAATGACCAATCCACCACCCTCAATGAAACCTTTTGGATTCATTGTCTGAGACGGCATAGCACTTGCTGGATCATATGCTCTAGAATAATCAAGGTGTAAGTGAGGTCCGGTCGATAATCCAGTATTACCACTTGTTCCAATTACAACTGCCGTTCCATTTGGTCCAGATCCAGCACCAACTCTTTGCCCCTTTCTTACATAAACCTTATCCAGGTGTGCCATCTTAACATACATTCCATTATCTAACTGAACGACAACAAATCTTCCATATCCACCACCAGCCTTAATTGATGTATTCACATCAACAACCGTTCCCTTTGCAATCATTGAGAGTGGTTGTCCAATTGGCATTGCATAGTCTTCACCAGTATGACCTCTTGTTCTTCCATCAGCACCATGAACACGAGCCTTACCTCTTGATCCAATTCCGCCAGGTCTATAATCACCATAGTCCTGACCATCAGGATCAGTTATCTTAGTTCCACCTTGAGAAACGTAAGTCATTCCCCCTGGTCCAGGTGGTCCAGCAGTAGGAGGTGCTTCTCCTGCTGCAGGTTCTTCTGCTCCAGGTTCTTCACCTTCTTCCAAGAAGACACCTTCCAGTGGGCTAAAGTCTAACGGTTCACTCAGAATATCAAACGCTGACCTTATATTACCCTCCATTAAATCAAATGAATTTCTCATTTCATCTACTGCTGTAGATACCTTACCTTGAGAATCGAAGAAATCAAATGTAGAAATATTCGATAATATTGCAGACAAAACATTCCCAAATCCAAGCAAGAAATTTCCAGTGTTAGTTACAAACTCACTAAGAACCCTCATGGTTCTGTTTATTCTATCAATGACTTGTTTGACAACATTAATAATAATAGGGATATTTTTTATTGCCCATGCAACTAAGAGAGAACCTATAAAATCCATGATTCTTCCCATGAATCCCTTTGTGCTTCCAGAAGCAACATTTCCAGATCTTCTTTCTGCTCCAGATAATGAGGATGCTTCAATAATACTTTCCTGCTCTCTTCTCCTAACTGCTTCTCTTCTCTTCAAAAATGTACTCTGAGAGATTCTCATTGAAGATCTCTTAAAAGTATTCGATCTCTTTATTGTACTCGAAATGCTCTTAGTAGAAGATTGAGCATTTGTTACAGCCCTACTAAGACCACTAACTGATTCTGATATTTTAGCGAGAGCTACTGACATTATACAACAACGTTATAATTGATTTGTGAATATAATGTATAAAAGTTATCAATATTTGAAGATCTTATATTTGGAATTGAAGATGCCTGAGCACCAGATTCAACAGGAACAGATTGTCCCTCTCCACCACTACTAGGAAGTATCTGAACAGTTGGTTCAGATTTTGGTTCTGGACCAACAGATCCAGACATATCTGCTTTTGGTGCAGATGAAACTTGTGCTGGTGTTGAAGATCCAGTAGAAGTTGAAGATACCTGAGCTTGTGATGGAGGAGCAGAGGTTCCACCGCTAGTATCCCCCTTTTTCAATTCATCTTCTTTTTTAAATGTTGCTTGAGAGGTATTTGCTTCTACACCTTTAGTATCACCCTTCTTATCACCCATCAGACTTTCTGTTGGTTTTGCTGATGTTGATGTTGTTGCTGGTTTCGGTTCTCCCTCCCCCATAGACTGCTTATATGCTTCCGCTTCTTCCCTTTTTTGCTTAAGTAGTTTTGGATCTGCACCAGTAAAGTTTTTACCAAATGCCTCCATCAATTCATCTACAGCAAAAGCTACTCTAACTCCCTTAAAGAATATTCCACCTCTTGGAACCATTGACAGTGCCGCCAATGCACTATCAACGTATTCACCATTCATAAAGTTCATGGCACCACTTAATCCAGTTAGGATACTTCCAAAGAATCCAGGACCACCACCTTTGCCAGGTCTTCCACCTGTATTTGGAGTTGGTGGAGCTATTGGTTTAGGTGCTCTTCCAAATAATCTTCCTATTGAATTTGCCGCTCTGCCTATTGCACCTTTAATCGCATTCATCAGTGCGGAAAATGGTTTTCTAATTAATCCCTGATATACACCATTTAAAACAAATCCACCAATTCGACCAATCGTTCGAACAATTCCCGAAATGCCATATCTTGCTAGTGCAAATATGAATACAATTTTTCGTAATGTTCCTAGTACGTTATCTCTTATCTCTTCTAACTTTCTCTTATTATCATCCTTATAGGCATTCAGTGCATCGATGCCCTGCTTTGTGAGCCAACCTGCGACTACTCCTATGAATAGACGCTTCAGTGTTTCTAAAATTCCTTGTGCAGGAGCAGCAACTCTCTGCATCGGAGAAACGAGAGCACTTTGCATCTTTCTTTCGAAAGTGCTTTCCTTACCTTCTCTAAGTTGTTGTTCTGCTAAAAGTCTTTCTCTATTTTGCTGCTGCTGTTCTTTCATCCTCTCTAAAGAGGATGCTTCTGATAACTGAGTTGATATAGTCGTTAAGGAACTGCCGAACGAACTCATTCGGGCAGAAATCTTTTCTAACCTGTTACTGATATTATTTAATTGAATATCAGAGACTTCCGCCATCTCTTGCCCTTTCCTTTAAAGTTTCTTCTTCGATGTATTGCTTGAGTAGGGTAAGATAAATCTCTCTTTCCCAAGGAATCATATTTTCTAGCTCTGTCAAGCTATATTTATGATGTTGCATGAGGGCAAAATTAACCTTATAGTATGACTCAAGATCAGCATGAGCCATACCTACACGAAAAAAGCGGACAGACCCTCCAGCAAGACTTCACTTTCAACTCCAGTGTTTGGATTCTTGACCTTAAATGTGTGAGAAAGTTTGGGCATTGTTTCAAAGAAGTTTTCAATCTCTTTGAATTGCTTAGAACTTAACTGCTCCATAAAATCTAGAAGTTCTTTTTTGCTACAATCAGCAGCAGTCCAAGACTCTTCCTCATTATAAACTTGTTCAATGCATGAAGAGATCAAATCAAAAGTATCTTCCAGATCAATATTTCCATCCATAGCAAAGTTACTCTTAACAAACTCTTCCATTGAAGGATACTTCATACGGAGAGATAAGTTATCATCTAACTTAATATCTTTACTGTGCTTTTCACTTTCTTGAACTTTGATGTCGTCTAGAGCAATAACAACTGGAACCTGTGTGACTCCATCATCGGGACAAGTAACTAGAACTTCTACTTCTTCTCCAACAGACTTTCCACGAATGTTGAGGAAAAGATACTCAATATCAAATGTGGATAAATCTTCAACCTTCACACCACGAGAAAGAATACAGTTCTTGATAACTGTTTTAACTGCACCAGCAATTTGCTTTGGATCTTCACTCTCCATCGCAATAATCAAGACCTTCTCTTCCTTCACAAGAAATGGTCTATATCTTACTTTCTTTTTAGAAGAAGGAATCTCCAACTCATAAGTTGGCGTTGCAATCTTTGGTAATGGCATAATATGCTCAATTCAGTAAAATTATTTATTGGAGTTTTTCAAACCTAGAATACTTCAAAAGAACTATCAAAAGCAATATCAGTAGTGGATTTACTACCTCTTAATTTTGCAAAGTCATTTTGTAGATTGCGATTATACTCTTTTAAAATTCTTTCATTTCTTGCATTACTTGCTGCAACATCCTCTTTAACCACCTCAACCCCTGGTACAGCACCCTCTATATTATTATATGTTCCTTTAGCAAAGTCAAAACTAGTTACTTTTCCAGAAACATACCTATCAAAATTGAATGATGCGGATGCTTTCAAAACATCAGAACCAGCATAACTTACTGGAGTAGAGTTAAATGCAATAGGAAACATTCCAAAGAAAGTATATTCAATAGACTGTCTATAATCACGATCAAATTTGATAATTTTAGTTTGATCGCACTTATATTCATTTGGATATCTCATTCTAAAATAATATCCCTTTGATGCCTGATTAGCACCAGAACCACTGGCAATAAATTCTGTCCAGTGCTCCAAGAATTTCATAGTCTTATAATCTTTATCAACGTAAAACTCCAGATCAATTTGAGTAAAGAGTCTGGTGTGTGCCATCTTTTCAGCGACACCCATAAAGTTTCCAGTTATATCAGCGGTCCCAAGAGAACTACCAGGAAGAGAAGCAGAACTACAAAGAAGTCCAGAAGTTTCCCCAATGAACCTACTATCAACTCCACGAACAGCAAGATGCTGTCTTAATGCAAATGGCAATCCACCAAAGATCAATTGATAGTGGGATGTTTGTGCTAAGTTAGAGAACGTAGGCTTGAACTCTGATATCTTTCTAGGTCTTGGTGCAGGCACTCTAAATACCTAATATGGTTTCGTTATTGTTATTTAGATGTCATACAAAGGAAAATATCAACCATCATATCCACAAAAATACAAAGGAGATCCAACCAATATTATATACCGTTCCTTATGGGAACGTAAGTTTATGAAATACTGTGATCTGAATGAAAACATTTTAGAATGGGGAAGTGAAGAAATATATGTATGGTATAAGTCTCCGATTGATAGAAAGTCTCATAGATATTTTCCAGACTTTTATATTAAAGTGAAAGAATCAACTGGTAAGATCAAAAAATATATTATTGAGATCAAACCAAAAAAACAAACTACTCCTCCACCAAAACCTAAGAGACAAACTCAAGGTTATATCCGTGAAGCATATGAGTATGCCAAAAATCAAGCGAAGTGGGAAGCAGCAAAGGAGTGGTGCCTTGACAGAGGATATGAATTTAGAGTCTTTACGGAAAAAGAATTAGGTATTAACTAATGCCACGCAAAACTCTTGCCGAACAAAGGAAAACACAAAACACTGATACTGATGTTAATGTAAATAGAATTCGTGCCATCTCTGATGGTCTCGTTGGAAATGAAGATCCTGATGATCTGATGTACGAACTAATCTCAGCTTTAGAGGAAGGATCAAAGCAACCTCAGGTTGGGAAATATTATATTTTTGTTTATAACCCCAAAACACCAAACATCAAGTACGATCAAAATCCTCTAGTTGCAGTGACTGAAACTTTCTCATGGGGATTCCGTGGTATAAACTATCACTGGCGAAAATCAAGACAATACACTTGGAATGAAATTCCTGGAGGTCTCTATGAAGTCTATTCTTCAGAATTAAAAGATCTTCAACAAATACCTTTTGCAAATTACAGGCTAAATATCTAAAAAAGCTATAATGGCTGCCAATAACTTCTCCCAAGCCTTACAGTTAGAACCACTTGTCTCATCGGCAAAACCATCATCGTCTGGGGCAAAAAACCAGACGAAAGCGAAGACAAATGCTGGTGGAAAGTCGCAGGGTGTAGAAAGTAAAATTTTAAGATATCCTTTGGCAAGAATTGATGACTCTACTGATTACTTATCAATTACAGTATCAGAATTCAAACCTGATTCATTCAGCACAAAAAAGGCAATAGAAACAAAAGAAATTGAGGAGAATGGATCAAAAACAAAAACTGGATCTTTAATAGGACAACTTCCAACAATTAGTGATAGATTGGCACAAGGTCAAAAAAATAGCGGAAGCGTATTCAATCTTAAAAATGCACAATATTATATAACTCTACCAATACCCAATAACATTAGTGATAGCAACTCTGTTTCTTGGGGTGAGGATACGATGAATCCACTTCAGGCAACTGGAGTAAATGTAATCACTGCAGAAAATCAATTTGCTGCGCTTGGTGGTGCCGCAGCAGAAATAATGCAGAAAGTTAGTGCTGGTGTTGATGGAACCACACAAAATGCTTTAATATCAGCTGTTGCTGCTTATGGTGTTGGATCAAGTCCAGAGGCACTGATTTCTAGAGCAACTGGTCAAGTATTAAATCCAAACTTGGAATTACTATTCAGTGGTGTTAATCTTCGCTCATTTCCATTTGTGTTTGATTTTGCACCAAGAAGTTCTGATGAAGCATTGATGGTGAAAAAAATTATCAGGGCATTTAAAAAATCCATCGTTCCTAAAACAAACAGAGGATCTAATGCTACTGCTGGTGGAATATTTCTATCGGCACCGATGGTCTTCCAACTTGAATATAAGAAAGGAAGATCAAAGCACCCATTCTTAAATACTTTCAAACCATGTGCTTTGGTTGATATTCAACTGAACTACACTGGATCTGGTACTTATGCAACCTATCATGATGGAACACCAGTTCATATGCAAATGTCTTTGACCTTCAAAGAACTCAACCCAGTATATGCTGAAGATTACAGCGACAGCGACATCGGAGTAGGATTCTAAAATGGGATACTTTAGAGAACTTCCAGATATGTTTTATCAGTCTCCTTTGGGGACTCGTAACTCATCAAAGGAATATGTAAGAGTCAAAAACTTATTCAGAAGAGTAAAACTTCGTGACGATCTTAATAGGAGTGTCACAATCTTCAATAAGTATGAAGTTCCAGATGGTGCAAGACCAGATACTGTTGCAGAAGAATTATTTGGAAGTGCTGATTACGACTGGATTGTTTTGATTACTGCTGGAATCACAAACGTAACAGACCAATGGCCATTGTCCGATAAGGATTTGTATGAGTATGCGGAGAATAAGTATGGTTCTGATCTAAATGAAGTTAAATTCTATGAAACCAAAGAAGTGAAAGATTCTTCTGGAAGATTGATACTTCCTAAGGGTAAAGTTGTTGACGCAAGTTTCAGAATTCCAGATCCAAGCACTCCAACAGCAGATCTAGACCCAACAGTTGGAGTTACAAACTACGAATACGAAGTTCGCAAGAACAATGAAAAGAGAAGCATTTATCTTCTGAGACCTGAATATTTACAGTTGTTCCTGAACGAAATGAGAAAGATTATGCACTATGAAAAGTCATCACAGTTTATCAATAGAAGACTAATTAAAACTGAAAATACCAGAAACACTTCACCAAAGTAGTTCTAGTTTTTTATCAAACACCATAACGTATCGGTGCTTGCGGGAGCGTTCTTTCCATTCTCCCTCGGCACCTTTTATTTTACCTCTTGAATGCTTGGTGCCATCGGCATAGTAGAAATCTTTTTTAGGGTCTGTGAGACCTGC
>Ga0181590_10001192_pt1 | contig 22112 bp, 27 predicted proteins | sample 071ome_34_FD_132446 | JGI IMG/M metagenome (GOLD analysis project Ga0181590, IMG submission 132446) | Coastal salt marsh microbial communities from the Groves Creek Marsh, Skidaway Island, Georgia - 071411BT metaG (megahit assembly) | ecosystem: Environmental > Aquatic > Marine > Intertidal...
CAGTAACTACTTGGTCACCGTCTTTTCTGATTGAGTATTCGTGCTCTTGCACTTTTACTTGATAATTAAACTCAACTAAAGATTTAGCTAAGCCTAATAGATCGCTTCTTATTTCATAAGCGTTTTTTGCTGTTGTTGCCATAATATACCTCCTTTGTGTGTTTGTGTGTATATAGCATTGTTATTTATAAAGTGGCGACTATTAAAGCCGCCACTCTCTAGTATCTAATTACTTAATCTCAATTGATTTAAGTTTTTTAGACTCAGGTATAATTTTCTCCATTGATATTCTCAATAGACCGTCTTTCAATTCAGCGCCTTTGACTTCAACATCATCAGCAATAGTAAATGATCTTTTGAAATATCTTTTAGAGATACCTTTATGTATTACTTCACCATCTTCATCTTTAGTATTAGATTTTTCTTCTACTTTAGACTCGATAGTTAGTAAACCGTTTTCTACGTTAACATTAATATCTTTTTTGTTAAAGCCTGCAAGCGCAACCTCAATGTCGTACTTGTTCTTACCAGCCTTTACGATATTATATGGTGGGTAGTTGACCGTTGGTGCTCTGAAAAATTCATCATCAAACATTGACTCAAAGTGGTCAAAGATTGAATCAAAACCTACAGACACAGGTCTTAATTGATTAAAAATAGAAAGTGCTTTATTTGTCATATATTTCCTCCTTTTAAAGCAAGTTAATATTAAGAGCCCATTATGGCGCTCTTGTTTAATATATAAGTACGTTTTTTAAAATTGCAAGTAGCACATTTTGACGCACCTATAAAATGGTAGTTTCATTTTGTCACGGAGTTAAACTACCAAACATCACCGTATTTTAAGTGGGTAGTTTTTGATTAAATAAATCAAGGCACTACCCTAACCTATCTACGCCTCTACAAGTCTTACGAATTGCTTGTAGTAATAATATATATATCAGACACAAACGGCATAGAAACTTTAAATTTTTTTAACTTTTTTTCCTTTTACAATTACAATACCATTCATAGCGTCACGCTCTCTTTGTATTTTTGCAATCATTTTTTTAGCCGTTTTTATTTTTTCACGTCTTTTAAAAGATGGCTTTTGATAGTATTGTTTATCTCTTAATGTTGTAATTATTTTTTCTTTCATAACTTTACGTTTTAATACACGCATAGCCTTTTCAACATTACCATTTCTTACATCAACAGTTATAGTCAAGTGTCATTACCTCCTTCATTTTTTTTACTTGCAATACCTGGCAAGTCATTACCGCCTACATCAAAATCGTGGTATGTATTTGGTTTATAAACTTTTAATTCATCAGGTTTATATTCGCCATATTTTGCGTCTTTACCTGTTTCAATTTCGTGTTTAGTCCATCTAGGTTGTTTACTACCATCTAATGAACCTACGTTTTGAGCCATACCTGGTTTTAACTTTGTTATGGTACCGCCTCGTTTTAAAAATTCTTCTAATGTTTCTTTTTTCATTTTGTTTCTATATATAAGCGACCAGGCCTTTCGGCCTGGTCTTTGGACTTACACTATGAGATAGATTTTAGGTTACTCAATAGATTAGACATTTATGTCCTCCTCTTCGCCATCCTCACTATCATTGGAATCTTGTCCAATAGAGTTTTCTAACTCTTGTTTTTTTCTGTCTTCTAATATTTGATCAACACTAGCACCAGAGTCAACTTTAGTATATAACTCGGTAAAAGAGTTTTTAGTATCGTCATCAAATCTATTAGTACAAACTTGTATAGCCTTCATTTTGTTTTTGAAGATACCATATGCTTCTGCAATATGTACAAGTCTTCTGGTACTAATAATCTCATCAATACCGCCATCTTTATAAGTTTTTCTGATTACATCAGCCCAAGTAACTAGGTTAGTAGCAAACTTAGCGTCTGATTTACCAGCAGACTTTAAAGTATTGGCAACAATTTGTTCTTCTACTTTAGCAGAAGGATACTCTTGTTCAAACGTTACTGGAAATCTTTCTAGGAACGCCTCGTTCAATACGTTAGTACCTATAAACTTACCATCATCACTACCTTGACCTTTTGTATTCGCAGTAGCGATCACGTTAAATCCAAGTTTTGGTTTAACAAATCTGTTTATCTTTTTAATATAAACACCAGAACCTTCAAGGATTGGTTGTAAGCACATTACTTTATTTGAAGCAAGGTCAATCTCATCTAACAATAAGATAGCGCCTCTTTTCATTGCCTCTACAACTGGTCCATCTTGCCAGATAGTTTGACCATCTTTTAATCTGTAACCACCTAATAAGTCATCCTCATCGGTTTCAATTGTTACGTTAACTCTAATCATTTCCCTTTTAGACTCAGCACACGCCTGCGTAACAGCAAGTGTTTTACCATTGCCTGAAAGACCTGTAATAAACACAGGATAGAATTTTTTAGATTTAACGATATTTTTAATATCGGAATAGTTACCAAAGTTAACAAAGTTAGGTATCAAAGATGGTACTACGTTGTCAGTTAACGAACTAACTACATAAGCCGCCTTTGTATCATCAACTTTAGGTGTCTCAACTGTCTCAACAGTTTTAACATCTGGTGTTTTATTATCTAAAGGTAATTGATAAACACCTCTATCAACTTTGTAAGTATCAGATTTTAACCACGATGGATTAGAAATCTTTTTTTTCTTTACTAGAGCATTGATTTGTGCCCTTGTAACAGTTTCAGTTTTGTAAGTATCATATAATACCTTAACTGTCTGTATTTGCTTCACATTAAGTTCCATAATATAAGTCTCCTTTTGTTTTTCATAATGTATATACTGCTATGCTATCATCATTTATTATTAAAGTCAAGCATAAAAAAGCATTGATTTTATTGACTAGTAAGGTCATTATGCGACCTCCTTGATGAATTTCTGTAATAATACTCTGGAAATGAGTCTTCCTTTCATTGATTTAGCAAACATTCTTTTGATTTCAGATTTTTTAGAATCAACTGTAAGTTTATCTAAATCACTTGACTCAACTTTTAAATCACTTTTAACATAATAATAAACATCATAACCTGATTCTCTATCAGCAAAAACTTTTTCTTTATTAAAGATAGATTTAATTTTATCTATTTGATTAACAGGTCTGTGCCATATTCTATGTTGAAGTCTTTTAAAATTATTTACAAGATAAAAACCTACAGTTTTAATATTGTGTTTTTTCTTTAAGTAAGTAAGCAATTCTTTTGTTATAGCCCATCTATTACATTCAACATAATTTTTACCAAGTTTAATGTGTATCTCTTTGCCTAAAGAACCAACTACACCATTTAAACTATTAGCACCACCATCAGTTAAGCATACTAAAACAGTTTTATCAACTTTGTTTTGATCTTTAAACATAGCAATAATTTTATCCATTGCAATTAAAGACTCATCTAAAGGTGTTGATGATAATTGATAATCGCCGTGTGGACTTGGCACTTCTATATTATTAGGACTGTTAAATATATCGTATCTTGTATAGTTATCTGCATAATAAGCTGCCATAGTATAAAGTGTTTTAGCAGACATTAACATTTGAGTTTTAGTAAGTTTGTGAGTAAATAATTGTATTAATTTAGTAGTTTGATCTACCATTAATTCACCATTGTTTGATGAAAACGGTTTAATTTCTGGATTAATATCACTAGTGTTGTTTACAAAAGCATATACTGAAAAAGGTATATTTACTTTTTTAACAAACCATACTAGGTTAAGTAATTGTTCAACTGTTGGCATTAAATGATTTGACATAGAACCAGACCAATCTAATAAGAAAATCATTCCGTGATTTTTTTCATTTGGAACAACAGTAATTCTTTTAAAAATATCTTCAGCAAATTTGTAACTGTGCAATTTAAGAGGATCAATTACTCCTGTTTTATCATTAGAAGCTCTTGCGTGTAATCTAGCATTCTTCCTCATTTCAAATTCTTTTACAAGATAGTTTACAACTGGTATAGATTTGTTTTTAAATTGAGTAAATTTCTTTTCACATTCTTGTAATCCTAATTTATAAGTAGGAAATTTTTTACAAGTTTCTAAATATTTTTTTTGATTATCACTAATAAATTTAGCAGTAGGTATAATTAAGTTTTTTAAATAAACTTGATTTAATTTAGCATAGGCTCTTGACGATTTTTTTAAATCAAAAAGTTTAGGATCAGTAAATACTTCGTTAGTAACAGCAGTAAGTTTAGTAGTGCCATTAGCACCATTACCTGTTTGACCTGTTTTAGTTAACTTATCTTTTTCAGGTTTATCTTTAACTTCTGTATTTTTATTTACCCAAGCGTCAAGTTTATCATTTACATCTTTAGACTCAGATTGTTCTGTATTTAAATCTGTTTTTTCGCCTTCTTCAGCAACAGGTGTATAAATTTCAACTGTTTCTTGTTTAGCGTTTTTTAATTCTTCTTTACAATAACCTAAAATGTCTTCAGCAAGTTTTAAGACATCTTTAAATGTTTTAAGTTTTTCAATTGCGTTAATAAAAACTTTTTCTTTAGGTTTAAATGTAATAGGGAGAGTTTTTGATGATTTGTACCAAAGATTAATTCTATCAATTAAAGAGTAATCATTTAAGTTTCTATCTTTAGTACCAAAAAAGTTTTCTTTTAAAAGACTATCAAAACCTTTTAAATAGTTTTGTACAACACCTGGATATTTTTTTTGTATAAGTTTATCAATTCTAGTATCTTCTAAAACGTTTACAAACGACCTAAACTCATCTGATCGGTCTTTCATATCTACCCAACTTTTAGATGGTGTATGTAAAGCGTGTGAAACTTCGTGTGCAATCAACATATCAATAACGTTATTGTCATTATGTTGAAAAAACGGAATAGTTAATACTCGGTCTTTAACATCAAACGAAGCCGTCTTAACTTGATTTTGTAAAACTTGTATATTTTCTGTTGCAAGTAATTTTGCAAGATTAGATTTTTGACTTTGCATAGTGTTTTGTGTCATATACTGCTACGCTACACTAAAACACTTTAAAAGTCAAGCATTAAAAAACATTGATTTTATTAAATTTTAATGAGAACAAAACAAGAACATTTGTTTTTTTACTTGATTCCAATGAATATTGGTTCATATTTTCTACCTGGAATATCAGGTCTTGCGAATCGGCCTATGTAATTATTCTTTTGTTTAACTTCTGTTTCATTACCATCTAGTGTTGATTGTGCTTGTGTACCTTGTTGAGTAGATAAAGATAACCACCAAATATCTATGTCTTTAAAACCTGCTTCTTTCATACAATCATAAGTGTCTTCTTCAAACGTTTTATATGATTTAACATTTGCAACGTTAAAGGCTGCATACTTACCTTTTTTTAAACCTTTGTATGCGTTTTTAATTGTCTGTAATAAAAAACCGTTTCGCCATAAATCTTGTACAGGAAACTTTCTAAAAGATTGTTCTTCTTCATCACCATACATTTCGTGGCCTAGATAAGGTGGACTTGTAAATACAAAGTCTAAACTTTCATCTTCTGGTATAAATGTCTCACTACCTTGTCTTAATAATTTATATGATTTATGAGTATGGCCATATTCGTCTCGTATCTTTTCTAAACCTGAATAAGTAGGAACACAAGGATCTGTACCTATGTAATTAACGCCAGCTGCAATTGCACCTAATAAACGACCACCATAACCCATACTTGGATCCCATACTGTACCTGCTTCTGTTCCTTCTAAAGGACTATCTTTTTCTACAAATAAATCATATAAGGTTGCAGCTGCTGTAGGTCTAAAATTAGATACCATTTGAGTGCCACTATATCGTCTTAACATAGCTCTCATATCTGAGTCTGTAATTTCGTGTGCTGGTTTTTGTTTAAAAAAAGTACCTGTTAAAATCTTATTAATACCTTTTTCTAAATGTTCTTCATCTTCCCATATCTCCATAGGTGTTTTCATCTTACCACATTTAATACCCCAAGCGTGTGGCATATAAGACCACGCAAGTGATAATCCGTGTGTTGATTGTCCTATGATTTTATTAGGTCTATCTAAAATACCGTCTCTTTGAAAAGACACAAGATTTTGAAACTCTTTATCTTTCCACTTTTTGTCTGTAGGGTAGTAAGGAAAACCTTTACTATCTTTCCAATCTCTAACTACTTCTTTTGCGTTTGACATAAACTAAACCTGGGATTGAGCCTTTTGCCCAACTTGTTTTTCCCTCAACTTTCATACCTATGCTATCATAAAATTTACAGGCTGTCAAGTTATCAGCTCTTACTGATAAAAAAACATCTTGTGGACACCATTCAAAAAATCTATTAATAATTGATTTACCATTTCCATCACCTTGAAATTCACTTGCAATTTGATGTAAAACAGTATCACCTTTTTCTAACTGTACATCACCTATCTTTTGTTTTCGTTTAGCGTGATGAAAGGTAATAATAACCGAATCTTCATATATCAATCTTTCTTTGTTGATCATACGTTTCATATAATCGGTTCTTACGTGAGGAAACCATTTTTTATGTTTATAAAATATTTCTTTTATTTTTTCAAAATCTTTTGGTTTAGCTAATAACATCTTGTTTTAATAAGTTTTCTAATTTAGGATTGTTGAAACAATCTATGACTAAATGTAGTCTATCAAAATCTGCTGAGTTGTCAACAGCGTGTGGTTTAGATACATCGGTATAGTAATACTTGCCTGTTTCTAAATTATAAGATTTGGCTTCTTTACCTTCCCATAAAGTCATAGTAACTTTTTCATTTGTTTTTAAAGGTACGTGTAATCTAATTATGTCTCCATTTTTAATGGCCTTATCTACTTTGTCTGTGTGTTTTGAAATTTTAGTTCCTGCTTTTAATCTCATTACTCTTACTCTTTCAAATTCAGCAGGTATGTGTACAAGTATTTCTTTAATTGGTAATAATTCTGCCTGTTCATATAAACTTGTCCATCTTAAAGGTTGTTCTTCTACATCACTTTTTAATACACCAGGTTTTAATATGTTAGTTATATCATCACTATAACCTCTTATAGATATAGCGTCCCAATTACCTTTTGCATTATACTTTGTTTTAACAGCAGAATAATTTAAGTTGTTTAAATAGTCTATTGCTTCACCTAAACTTTGTTTATATTCAGGTAGGTCTAACTGTTTAAAGATTATTTTTTCATTCGTTGCCATTGTTGTTGTATCCTTTTAATTTCTTTATCTCTCTTTTTTAAAGCATAGTCTAATTTAAACTTACTTACTTTTTCTGTAAAAACAATTCCTTGCATATGATCAAATTCGTGTTGAAAAATACGACTTGTTATTCCAGTTAATTGTTCTTCTACTCTTTTCATATCATCATCATAATACTCAACCACAACATCTTGCGGTCTTTCTATGTCTAAAAATAAAAAAGGAAAAGTTAAACAACCTTCTTTATATCTGATTGTTTCTTTACTTACTTTTAAAATATTTGGATTGTAACAACTTCTTTTTTTGCCTTGTTCTATTTGAGGATGATCACCCATTACAAACATACGATAAGGTTTACCTACTTGATTAGCTGATAATCCTATACCACCATACTTTTTCATTGATTCAAACATATTGTCTGAAAATTCTTTTAGTGTTATTTTTTCTTGTTCTTTTAAAGTTTTTTCTTCAAAAGGTGCTATACTTGATAGCACTCTTGGATCTGTTGGTGGTATTAAATCGTATATCATATTAGCCTCGTAAAGTTTTTGTATTTTTCAAATTTAATTATATTGGTAAATTTATCAAACATTATATCTCCTTTGTGTGAAATAATAAACGTATTTTCATTTGTTAACTCTTTTAATATTTTAAAGAAATCTTCGGTACCTGTACTGTCTAAACTGCTATCAAAGATTTCATCTAATATTAATAAATTAGTATTTGTACTATTTTTCATTTTGGCAATAGTTCGCCAAGTAAATAATAATGCAAGGTCTATTCTTAGTTTTTCACCTTCACTAAAACTATTGTAGTTAAAGGTGTCTCTATATCTACTTTTAATTGTTTCATTAAACTCCTCATCTAAATGAAAGTTTACAAAGAAGTCCATAGATTGTAAATACTTATTAATTAAATTATTCATTATTGGTAGGTATTTTTTTATTATCTTAGATTTAACACCAGTATCATTTAATATTTCTCTAGCAATATCTATGTATTTTTTTTCTTCAACAACTTTATCTTTTTCTACATTTACTTTTTTTAATTCTTCTTTGATATGTTCTAATTCCATAGCAATAGTGTCTGTATTTCTTTTTTCTGTTTCTAATTTTATAATCTCATCATTAATTCTATTGGAATGTCTGTTAATTTCTGAAATAGAAGTATTTACTTTAGCCACTTGTATGTTAAGTTCAGATAGTTTTTCTGAAACTTTATTCATTTCATTTATCTTTGTTTCAGTTTGTACTATTTCACTTAATAATTCTTTTAATCCTTTTTCTAATTTAGTAATACTTTCTTTTTCGCTTTGTGTCTTACGGTCTTTAAAGGCACTATCAATTGGTTGTGTACAAGTAGGACAAGTATCATTTTTTGAAAAAAACTCTAAAGTCTTTTTGTGATTTAATAAATTAGTTTCTATTTTGGCTTCAAGTTTTGCTAACTGATTAACTTTTTTGTCTTCTTTTTCTTTGTCAACAAGTTCAGATTTTACTGATACAATTTTTTCATTTAACAATTGTAACTTTTGATTGTATTGATAACTAAATTGATCATTCTCTTTTATTTGTGTTTTCTTTTCTTCTATGTCAGAATTATCTCTGCTTTGTATTTGTTCAAAATGTTTTTTTTGTAATTCATATTTTTCAGTCATTAAATCATATCTGTGTTTAACATCAATAACTGCTTTACCTAATTCACCTTGTTTGGCTCTTAGTAATAAATCCATATGAGTAAACACTCGTATGTCTAATATTTCTTCTACTACTTCTCGTCTATATCTGGCACGTAGGTGCATAAAAGGTTCATATGACGTAGAACCTAAAATTACAACTTGACAAAAGGCACGATAGTTACACTTTAGAATATTTTGCTCTAACATATTTTGATAATCTACATTAGAAGCATCCTGATTTAATAAAACACCGTTACAGTATATCTCAAAAACATTTGGTTTTATTCCTCTAACAATTTTATATTTTTTATTAGAAGTTTCAAACTCACATTGTATTTCGCAATCATTATTATTAATTGTGTTTATTAACTGTTCTTTCTTAATATCTCTAAATGGTCTATTAAACAAAGCAAAACATATAGCGTCTAGCATTGTTGATTTACCTGATCCGTTTGATCCTACAATTAAAGTTGAAGGAGACTTTTGCAAATCAACTTCTATAAATTGATTGCCTGTTGATAAAAAGTTTCTCCATCTTATCTTTTTAAAATATATCATTGATTGCCTGTGTGATCGCTTGCTTCTATGTAAATTGATTTCAAGTATTCTTTTAATTTGTTTTTATTAACATCTGTTTCTAATTGATCAACATAATTATTTAGGAATGTAACGGTATCTTCTCCCATCTCTAGTATATCATCTCTTACACTAGCTTTAATGTCTGAAAAATCCTCTATGATATTTAAATCATAAACTGTTATTTCATTATACAATCTTTCAACAAATTTGTCAAATACTTCTTCATTGGTTTTGTTTAATACGATTAATTTTATAAAGTGTTTGTCATAAGGTCTAATATCATAATAAGCGTAATCTCTTTTTTTATCATCATATATTATTTTTTTATGTATTGTTTTTGGATTCCATATTCTTTCTATTTCTCTAGTTTCAGTATCAAATACGTGAAACCCTTTTGGATCCTGATAATCTGACCAAGTCATTTCATATTGAGCACCTAAGTAAATAATATGACCGTCATCTGTGTGTTTATGAAAGTGGCCTGAAACAACTCTATCAAATCTTTTAAAATCAGATTTTTCTAATCCGTGTTCATTAATTACGCCGTTTTGCATTTCAATACCTTTTATTTCTAAATGACCAAAACATATATCTGCTTTTGCTGTTTGTATTGCGGTCATTGATTCTTGGTAGTTGTCTTCACATATCCAAGGCACAAACAGTATATCTGTACCATCAAAGTTTACTACTTTAGGTCTTGTATAAATCCAAGGTTCATTTTGACCATCAAAAGAAGTATAAAGATTTTCTACAGCGTTTACTTCGTTTGTATTTTTATAATATGTGTCGTGGTTACCAATAATAATATGTGTATCAATTTTTTCTTTCCAAAGTCTTTCAAAAAAAGTTTTTCTAAAAACAGAAGCTGTTTGATGATTAATAAACTTTCTTCTATCAACAACATCACCTAAGTGAATAAGTGTTTTAATATTATGTTCTTTTATATAAGGAAAAAATATTTCATTATAAAAGTCTAATTGATAGTCTCTAAAAGCTTCAGAGTCATTTCTCACACCAAAGTGTGTATCGTTTAGCAGAGCAATTTTCATATTATATTAGTTCTTCTAATGGAGTTCTGTATTCTTTTCTTTTTCTTTTTTTTATCTTTATTTCATTTGTTTTTGGAGTTTCTTCTACTGATCTATTCTTTCTTAAAAACTCTATAAATTGATTTGTGTAATCTTTGTTTTCATCACCTGGTTGAACAGCTAAATCTGCTAAATTAGCATCTTCTATTATCTTAACTTTAATGTTAACTTGTTTTTTTTCTTTTTGTATTCTTCTTATAAAAGCGTAATATATGATTTGCGTAAAATATGCAAATGGATTTTTTGATTTTTTAGGATTAAAATTACTTAAATACTGTAAACAGTTTTCTATACCATCACTTATCATTTCATCTCTAAAGGTATAATTAATAAAATTAGGCCTATAAGATAGGTGATTCGCAATCTTTAAAAAACATTCTCCAATGTAATTTGTAACAGGTGGATTTTTTCTATTTCTTTTTTTAGCTTTATTACAACGATCTTTATATTCAATCATTGCTTCTAAAAACTTTTTATTATCTACGTAGTGCTCACTTTTTTTTCTGCTCATTATATTTCTCCAAACTATAATAATATTATACTATAATATATGTTTTTTGTCAATGGTTTACGGTTGTATTTTTATGTTTTTTATTTCACAGGTCATTGACAAAATTCGTTTTCTGGTGTATAATACCTATGTAGGTGCTTCACCAGAAACCTAGCTACTAATGTAACTTCTTACTAGGCATTTCTGCTAAATCAACAAAGTCTTTTAGTTTCTTTTTAAGTCTATCTTTTTCTTTAATATCTTCAATCAACTTATCTAACTCCGAATCATCTAAGTCTTTTTCTATATAATCAGGTAGTGGTTGTTGCATTAACTTAGCAGACTTAACTAATATGTGATACCTTTTATCAAAAGCATTTGAGGCGTTACATATTGTTAAAATCTTATCTTTAGGTATAGTAACTATTTCATCATTTGTAAAACTAATCCATTTAACTAAAGCAATATAATCAGAAACACCAATTTCAGATATTTGTGGCACATACTTAATTAACATTGGACTTTGCAATCTTAATAAATTGCTTGGTTCTTTTAGTTGTTGAGCTGGAATAGTACAACATAATTCTTCACCAGAAACTAGTTTGATTATTTTTGTGATAAGAGGTTGTATTGCCATTACTTTAAATTAACACTATGAATATCATAGTTAAACCCTTCTTCGTTGTAAATATTTATTCTTTGTTGAAAGTGTGTAAGTGTAAAATTCTTTTTATCTTTATAAGTTAAGTCATCTGAAATATCATATAAAGTGGCTGTGTTTTTGTTATCACCAAGTCTTAAACCTCTTCCAATACTTTGCAAATTTCTTATCCTAGATTTAGAAGGACTAGCAAAAATAAGGTTATGCAAGTTCCGAATATTAATCCCAGTTGAGAAAGTCCCATACGAGGCAACGATAATTGCATTATCTGATTTTTCAGTAATGGCCCTAACTTGCTCACGTTGTTCAGCATCCACACCACCATAGACAAAAAATATTTCCCTATTGTTTTCAGCTTTGTTTTTAATGAGTTCATAAAGTTTCTTTCCGTGTTTTTCTACCAATTGAAACAAACACAAAGTATTACCTTGTAAGTTTAATGCTAAGTTTCTTATGTATTTATTTCTTGCTTCAGAAGTAGCTAAATACTCTAGTTCTTCGTGGTACTTACAACCATAAAGTTTTTTTGCTTCTTCATCATTATGTTTTAAAATTAAACAAACTATTTTTAAATCAGATAATTGTTTTTTATCCATTAATGTTTTTGTATCTACAACTTTGTTAACTTGACCAAACAATCCTTGTAATACAAGTTTATGTGTTTTACTGTCATCTAAAGTACCTGTCATACCAATACGATATTTACAGTCAACAAGTTTAGTCATAATCTTTGTTAGTGATACGGCTTTAAATAAGTGTGCCTCATCACCAATTACAGCACCAAAGTTTTCAAAAAAAGTTTTTGGTAACTTATAAAGCGATTGCCAAGTAGATATGACAACTCTTTTATTTTCATCAATGTCATAACCGTGATATTTTCTACTAACATTATTTTCTACGTCATAACCATATTGTTTAAAGTCTTTGTATAACTGTTCTACTAAAGAAGTAGTAGGTACTATAATTAAAATGTTATTATCAATTACATTTAAATAATGTCTAAGTAACATATAAGAAATTAAAGACTTACCAGAAGCAGTAGGCGATAATATTAAACCTCTATCATTTTCCAATGCAAATTTAAATGCGTCAATTTGATAATCTCTTGGTGTGATAGATAAGTCGTAAGAATTGATTAAGCCGTCTATATCGGCGGCTGAGACAGTATTAAACGTAAGGATTTCATTGATTTCGTCTATTTTTACATTTTTCTTATTACACCAGTCTTTTAGATAAGGATACAATCCTACATACATTTGACCTGTAGCATAAGAGTATAATCTTATCTTTCCATCCCAAACTCTACTACGATATTGTGGTGTAAACTTATAACCAGGTACCTCAAAAGAAAAGTATTCTGACAACTCTCGTCTTATGTCAGCTTCAGCTGTAATTCGTATGTAAACTGAATTAAGTTTTTCTACTTTTATTTCGCTTGACATAATGTTGTTCATTAAGTTGTGTATCAACTTTTGCTAATAATTTCTTTTTTTCTTCAGAGCGAAATTCAACTGGAAGTCCTAAATGAGGTCTAGCATCATACTTACAATAATCTTTGTATGGACCATTTACATCATTAAAATGTAAAAAGACTTGTGCGTGATTATTACCTTCAAATTTTTCTCTCCAATGTTCAACTTCACATCCTCTATAAACTATCATATCGCCTTCATTTAAATATATAGGCGTTCCTTTATTACCAAATCCTCCAGTCTCATCAACAAACATAGGCCAACGATAATTAGAATCATTAACATTATGACCTAACATTAAAGTTGTTGATACTTCACAACTTGGTCTATCTTTATGTCTTTTTAATACATCACCTGGTTTATATAATCTCCAATAAGAGTAAGTAGGTTCTAATTGTAAACCAGTAATCTCTCTCATAGGTATTGTTGCTTGATCTAATAAAGTTTCCATTGCAGGATCAGCGTAACAAGAATATGTCTTTGGTGCTTGTTTGTCATCATAAGTACCATCTATATCTGGTCTATAACCTTTATAATTTGATTGATAAAATGTTGCAGCTCTTTTGGCTCTCATCAAAGCATATGCGTAAAGAAAATCTGCTTTTTCTTTTGAAATAAAGTTTCGTATGACCACATACTTGTGATCTTTATAAAATTGTTTTGTATCTATTGCCACGGTCTTCCTAATACCCACATCACTAAAGAATATCGAGTACCTCTTGTTACAGGTGTTACTTGATGATATGTAAAAGATGGAAAAACAATGATTGAACCTTTAGGTCTTATTTCTTCACACACCTTAAATCTACTTTTACCTGCGTGTGGACCAAAGTCAAACTTTAAATCACCACCATCATATTCATCACCATCAACTAAATTAATAGTAACACTAATTTTTCTTACCTTACCATTCATTTCAGGATTAGGTTTATTTTTATATACACTTAAAAAGTCTGAATTACCATCTGCGTGCCAACCATAGAATTGATTTAATCCATACTTTGTAAATTGTATTTGTTCAATATAATCGTGTTTCCAGTTCCAACCTGCTTTTTTATTTGCATCATTAATAAAAGGAACTACTAGATCATATATCCATTTATCTGATAACCAAGCTACCTGACTATTTCTCATATAGGCTTTTTCTTTAACACCTAATTGATCTAATTCTTCTTTTGTCAAGTCATTAGCAGCTACTGTCATAGATTTGTTTTGAACATCTTTACCATCTATGGTTTCAGCTTGAATTAGTTTACTAGTTCCTAGATCAATAATTTTTTTACACAATTCAGGCTTAATTGCACTTTTATAATACATATAAGCTTTTTGTAATTGCACTAAATCACTCCACTAGTAAACTTACGCCATTCTATCGCATTTTTAATTTGAAATGTACGATTAGAAATAATACGAATCGTTTTATCCAAATAATCAACTACACTTGTTACGTAAGTTAATTTTTGTTCAATCTTAATAATGTCTTCATCAGCTTTTAAATACTTGTCAACATCTTGTTTTAAGATTTTTAGATTAAAAGGTTTTAATTGATATACAGATGGATCAGATTTACCTGTGTAATATTCCCACTTTTCACGCAATAATCTATCTCTATCTTGTTCAGTTTTTTTCAACAAGTTATAAAAATGATTGTGAAACTTAGAATATTTGTTGTGTAATGCTGGTGTTTTTAAAGACTCTAAATCTAATTCTGTATCATTAATTTTTAGGTCTTTTTCGGCTAGTTGTTGTAGTTCTTCAAATGTCATAATATCTCCATTATATCAGCTTTTAATTATTTAGTCAATGGTTTACGAGGTCGTTTCAGTTGTATTACTTCCTTGACTTGTTGCAAATTCATATATCTTATAAGAAAAAGTTACACTAGCAGTTAGATAATCTACATCATTGGCCTGTTGATTGTAGTCTAGGCCAGATAATGATATAGGATAAATGTCTCTAAATCTAACTTCAATGTTATTTGTATTTTTACTTGTTAGTACAAACAAGGTTGCGTCTGAATAAAGACCACCATCATCTTGTACTGCCTTTTTTACTTGCCCTAATTCTTTACTTAAACCTACATTTTGAGTAGTTGGATATCTATCACTTCCTGCACCTTGTAAATCTCTAAATTGAGAGTAATCTTTTGGAAATCCTAGTCCTGTTAACCAACCGTGTATTTCTCTATAGTTTTCTAAATTTTCATCAACTAAAAAAGATATGTTTAAAGTATCATAATCTAATTTATCACCAGGTATTGGAATGTCTTTTAAAGGTGTTGGTTGATTTGCATTACCTAATGTAATACCAGGTATATTTGCAGCTGTGCAAAAGTATTCTACTTTGGGCAACTTAATAATACCAAACTTAAATTGAGTAGGACTTGCGTAATCTAATTTTGTAGGTTGTCTATTATAACTATTTGTAACTGTCATACTATTATTTATCTAAGGCTTTATCTACTTCTTGCCACTCTTTTTCTTCTTTTGCTTTATCACAATCGTTAGGACTAAAAATACAAGCAACGGCTAGACTTATAGAACCATCATATACACTAGGTTTTTCATTTGTTATAATTGGTTTTTTAATACAACCAACTAATAATAAAAACACTAAAAAAATAGTAATTATCCATAAGTATTGTATCAACATTTTTTTCATATTATTTAACTATACACACCACTCTTATTGCAGAAAACTCAATTTGATATTTTCTGTTTTGCTCATTCATCTCTATTATACACTCTTGTTGTGAATTATATTTTTTTATTTCCATATCAGCAAAAGGTCTAAATTCTTTTAAATAAAAATCGTACAATAAAGGTATAAGATATGTCACTTCTACCATATGATTATTTATAAAGGCTAAAAAAAAAGGGCGACTTTTACATCGCCCTTTTTAATTTGTTTCTCAACAAAATATTACATAATGTTCGTTACTTGAACACGTCTGTAGTATCTGTTTGCGTTATTGTTACCAACTCCGTCAGCAGTAATTGCAGAACCAGAACTTGCACCAGCAAAAGGGTTCGCTACTAGACCGTATCTAGTTTTGAATCCAATTTTTGGTTGGAAGCTGTCTTGTCCTACTGCTCTAACCATTTGTAATGGTACATACGGACAATAGAATAATCCAGAGTCGTATGGAGAAGTACCTTTGTAGCCAACAACATAGTATTGTTTAGCTGGAGACGCATTTGATGACAAGTTTGCAGAATATGGATCAATATATACTTTATATCTTCCGTTTAATACTCCAGCAAAAGTGTTACCAGTGTCGTCAACATTAAGGTTATTGTTTAACGCAGGTGCGTAATCTAACACGCCAGCCATTTGAAGAGCAGAGGCAACGTCTGATGAACAGATTATAATGTTACCTTTTCCTCTTCTTGTTCTTTGAGCGATTGTGTTTGCGTCTCTTTCTAATTGAAACATCAAACCTTTAAATCTCTCAACTGACCATCTACCGTTTGAGTCAGTATCTAAATCGAAGATACCAGCAGTAGTTGTGTTGATTGCAGCGTTTGAATTGTCGTTGTCTGCAGCGCCGACTTCAGCTGTTCTATAGATTGTTCTTACAACTTCTCTATTGATTTCAGCTAAAATTTCAGCAGAAAGGATATTAGACAATTCCGTTTCAGCATCCAAACCGTGGATTGCTTTAAGGTCTTGTGCTAATTCCATTGTGTATTCTGCTTTAAGTGCTCTTGATTTTGCAGTAACAGTTGATTTCTCAATTGAGAAAGCCATTTCAGCAAAAGCGTTGCCAGAAGCATCACCTAGAGCTTCAGCAGCAGCAGTTGTCATTCCAGTTCCTACAGTATAGTTTGGACCAGCACCAGGAATTGGTGAGTCATTTAATACTGCTGGGTTTTCTCCAGAATGAGCAGTTGATGAAAATCCATCCACAGATGAACCAGCAGCGTTTCTGCCAGAAAAATCTGTATCCGCTTCGTCAAAAAGAGCTTCAGTTCCACCTTGTGTTGAGTATCTGCTTCTCATAGCAAATATCAAACCAGTTGGTCCTGACATTGGTTGTACGCCACAAATATCGTATGCGATAAGATTTGGCATAGCTCTTCTAACTAGGGATATAAGGATTGGATTCCAGTTTTGAATTGAAGCACCAGTAGCATTTGATGGAGCCGCTTCACTTAAAAATGCAGCGTCTTCTTTCAAAGCTTTTTCTTGGTTCTCCAATATAACAGATGTAACAGCTCTTTTGTAAGAGTCCGTGATCTTTGGAAGATCAGGATGATCTAACACAGGCTGCCATTTGTTTTGTATTGCTTCAGATAAAAACATTTTTCTATCTCTCCTTATTATTGTTAGTTAACTAACAAGAAATTAATACAACTTCTTGTTTTTTGTTTTACTAATAGCGGCGGTATATGCAGCCATAGAACCTGTCAGATTTGATACATCTGCTTCAGAACTACTTTCCGCCACATCATTAGATTCGTCACTCGCTTTTGATCTTGGGAAATAAGATTCTTTTACAGTTTCTAATTTCTTTCTGAAATCACCAGCGTCTTTATATTCAATATTTTCTGCTAAACCTTTAAACTTATCCTTTTCAGTTTCAGCAAGATCAGATCCTACATCTTGTAGTATGTCTTCTCTAGCAAACTCACCGATTTTTTGGTTAAGTTCAACGTTTTGTTCAATTGACTCGTTAAGTTTTTTATTTAACTCATCAATTTTAGCAGCTTGATCCTCAATTACATTGTACTTCTCAGAAGGAACTTCAATGTAGTGAGACTCAAATAAGTTTTTAAGGCCATTGATAAAGTCTTCTGAAATTTCTGTTCTAAGTCCTTTTTCAATTGCCAATTCGTTGTCTTTCATCCATTGTTCGACAACATAGTTTAGATAAGCGTCAACTTTTTCTACTATTTCTGATTTAACTTCTTCAGTTTTCTCAGCAAGTTTATTTTCGTATTCGCTTTCTAATTTCTCAATTTCTTCAACGAGTTTTGCTTTAACAGCAGATTCGAAGATAGTAGCCGCTTTTACTTTAAATTCTTCTGATAAGCCTTCGCCATCAGTTAAAGCTTTAACGTCTTCTTTCATATCCATTTTTTTAACTTTGTCGTGAGCAGTTTCTTTTTTCATTTCTTTTTCATCTTCTTTTTCATCTTCTTTTTTCTCATCTGCTTCTTTAACATCTTTTTTTTCTTCTTCGTCTTCGTCTTTCTCGTCTTTCTCGTCTTCTTTTTCTTCAGCTTCTTTCACGTCTTTTTTCTTTTCATCATCTTTACCGTATTCTTCTTTAGCGTCTTGTTTCTTTTTAAGAGCGTCTAAAGCAGCTTGAGGCATTTCACCTTCTTTCATATCTTTTTTCTTTTCATCTTCGTGTGAAACTTCTTTAACTTCTTCTTTTTCTTTTTTTTCTTCTTTTTCGTCAGCTTCGTAAGCAGCTTTGATGTCTTGTTTCTTTTCATCTTCTTTTTCTGCTTGAGCTTTTAAAGTTTGCATACTGTCAGCTGCGCCTGCACTTTTTTGTTGTGGGTCACCAGTAATGTGATTAACCCCTTGTGCGAAATCAATTTTGCCATCAGTTGGACTTGTTATTGCCTTACTGATAACGTTTTGAATAGTAGCGCCTAGAGACTTTGGAGCCTCCGCTGGAGCGGCATTCTTTTTAGGCAAATCTGCCATATTATTGTCAGCCATTGTTATTTTCTCCTCTACCCGTTTTTAGTTTTTAGTAATTTATTTTTATAAAAAAGTCAATTACTATTTATAAAATTACAGCTTTTTAAGAAACGATTCAAAGACTTTTGCATTAATTTCAGCACGTCTCATTCTATCATTTCTATCTGCTTGTAATTTTAATTCATTTATCTCTTGCTCTTTCAAAATCCCATTATCCCATACCCATTCTTTGCCTTCCATTATGCCTTCTACGAAAGCGTCTGGAGCACTTGGGTCTGCAACTATGTCAGCTGCTGTAGCAAGATAGTAGTCATCGGATACAACATTAGCACCGCCAATGTTTCTTAATGTACCCATACCTCTGGAAGAAACTCCAAGTCTTGCACCTTCATCTATAAGTGATTTCACAATTTTTCCATATGGTGTATCTAAGACTCTTGCCTCTCCAATAAAATTATTTCCTTCTGGATAGAGTGCTTTTATCATATGCGAAACTCTTTCTAGGTTGACGGTGGGACCATCTGGATGACCTAGTTCGCCAAAAGCACGATTTTTGTTTATAAACTCTCTATTATATCTAGCGACTTCTTTTTGTAATATTTCTTTAGGATAAACACGCCCATTTTTATTTTTCATATCCGATTGCATAAAGATGCCTTTAATGGAATAGTTTTTCTTTCCATTTCCTGCTTCTTCAACAATGTATTCGGCTTGTTCTATTTCTTCAGTAATTAACTTCATTTGTATCTATCTCTAAATTCTCTCTATTATTTATACAAATTGTTATCTAAACTCCACTAAAATTGTGTAATTATCACCATTTGCAAAATTCTTAGTTGAGAACAAAACATCACCTGTGGGAGTAGTAGAATTATTAGTTATCTCATTTCCATCTGCTCGTAAGTCCCAAAAACCTTGACCAGATAAGAAAACTGCGGTGGCATTTGTTGCACCATTCCATATGATTTCTACGCCTGATTTAGGGTTAGCAGTATTGACAGACCAGTATATTTTTGATATTTTTCTATTACCATCTTCGGTCATAAAAGTAGTTGCTGAAGCATCAACTTTTCTAACTAAAGTTTCACCTGTACCGTCTGAGAAGTTTGTAAATTTTGCTGTGTATTTTACACCGCTTGTGTCTGCAATTGTAAGACTTGAAACTGTATCAGCCATTTGTAAATCCTTTTTCTTTTCTAAACTCTATAATGATATTATAACTTATTACGTTACTGTCAGACGATAATAAAATATCACCTGTGGGGTTAACTAACGTAAGTCCTGTATCACCTTGTTTAATTTTTGGTTCATTTTTTTTTAAACCATAATTACCTCTACCACTAAAAGTAGTAGTTACTTCTTCATCAACTTCAGCATCAAAAAATAATGTTATATTTCCTGTGCCAAGTATTTCATAATATAAGTGTGCAATTGACAAGTTAGGACTTGATGTTGCACCTGATAATTCTGAAGCGTCTAATAATAATTCTTTTGTTTCACTTCCTACACCACTTGCTTTTATGATTACTTTAAAGTTATCGTCTGCTAGTTTAGTAGTAGTGATTGCCATAACATAATTAACTTCTTGGAGAACCAACAGCAGATACTTTTGAGTTACTGCAAGTTATTTTATCCTTTGGTGCTTTTTCAATAATAACTGTATCACCGCTAGCGATATATACAGTACCTAAAGTTACAGGAACATCTTGTCCATCTGTAACTGTTAAAGTAGTTGCTGATGTTGCGTGTACTCTAACAAAGTTAGCATTACCAATAGTGTTTGCACTTGGATTATCTATGTTACTACCTTTTACTATAAATGTTTGTGCCATTTTTATTTCCTTAATATTGTTAATGTTTCATTATCAAAATATTTCATAAGATCACTAACTTTTACATTATATTTTTTAGCAGCTGTATTAACATTTTTTTCAAAGTTAGCAATTACATCTGCATCTTTGTCAGCAGCTTTGAAAACCATATTGACTGCTTGTTTTAATTTAGGCGTAAGTTTATTATACTGCCTAGTTCTTTTATAATCGTTTGCTTCAGTTACAGTTTCTTCTCTAAATTTACTGAGCGTCTTCATTGCTTGAAACATCTCCCGCTGGTATGTCATTTCCAGTAAACACATTTGCTTCTGGAGCTTTAACTCCTACTGCACTTGTAAATACTGATCTTGCCACGTCAACTTTTTGATCGTCTAAAGCACTTGTAACTTTGTCAGCAAGAGCATTTTTAATATCTGTCGTTGCCTGATCGTTATTTCCTTTTTCAAGTGAATTAACAAAATTTTTTATATTTTCTTTAGTCATACTATTATTTATACCTTTTATTAATTATTAAACCGTAGAGTCATTTCCTTGATCCACAGGCTCAGTTTCTTTTGTAGGTTCTGTTTCTTGTGGTTGTTCAGGTTGTTCCTCTTTGATTTGGTTATTAATTTCTTCTTGTTCTTGTTCATTTTGTTTTAATATTTTGGTTCTAATGTATTCGTTTGAGAAATACTTACCAATATATGATTCTAAATCTCTAACAAGACCAATTCTTTCTCTTAACATTTCTGTATGTTTTAATTCAGCAAAGTATCCATCTTGTAAGAAACTATAAGTTATATCACCTGCAATTGAATCCCATTCTTCAGGTGCAATAATACCTTTAAGTATTAATTGTGTTTTTAACAGATCGTGGAATAACATACAAAATTTCTTTCTTAAACGACCTATAAATTTTGTAAATTTAACTTCGTCTCTACTAATTTCTGCAGCTCTTCCTAGATTAAATCCTGTACCACTTTCTAATCTACTAATTGGTACGTTTAATGATCTATAAAGTTTCTTTTGAAAATACTCTATGTCAGCAATCTCACCTAAGTTTTGACCACCAGGTAAAGTAGTAATTTCAGTTCCTCTCCCACCTTCTCTACGAGGTAACCAAAAGTCTTCTAACATAGACATATAATTTCTATCGTCTCTTATTTCACCTGTACTTGCGTCATAGACAAGTTTATTTCTATATCTTGCCATAACATCTCTTAAATATTGTTCGGCTTTGATTTTAGGTAAGTTACCTACATCAATATAAAATATTCTTCTTTCAGGTGCACGAGCAATTCTGTAAATAACCACAGCGTCTTCAATCATTCTTAATTGATTAACTGGTTTAATTGCTTTGTGTAAATAAGATAAGACCTGATTATGAGTCTGGTCTACTAATCCTGACGGACAATAAGAAATAGCATCTGTTGCTATTCTTAATCCACCTGCGTTAGATGTAGCAGTTGGATGTATTCCTCTTTCGTTGAAAATG